>Ga0307991_1002144_pt1 | contig 13493 bp, 11 predicted proteins | sample EllFjometagen131_FD_203146 | JGI IMG/M metagenome (GOLD analysis project Ga0307991, IMG submission 203146) | Marine microbial communities from Ellis Fjord, Antarctic Ocean - #131 | ecosystem: Environmental > Aquatic > Marine > Unclassified | place: Southern Ocean | collected 2014-10-08
CCGCCGACACGTTCCGGGCCGCTGCCGTTGAGCAGCTTGCCATATGGGCCGATCGGTCCGGCGCAGATCTGGTAAGACACCGGGACGGGGCTGATCCGGCCGCCGTTGCCTTTGATGCGGTGGAAGCAGCCCAGGCCAGAGCGTGTGATATCGTGCTGGTGGATACGGCCGGAAGGCTGCATACAAAAGTCAACCTCATGGAAGAATTGAAAAAAATAAAACGAAGCATCGCAAAGGTGCTTCCCGATGCCCCCCATGAGATTCTTCTCGTCCTGGATGCCACCACCGGCCAGAATGCCCTGTCCCAGGCCAATCTGTTTAACGATGCCATCGATATCACATCCCTGGCGTTGACCAAGCTGGACGGCACGGCCAAGGGCGGAATTGTCGTCGGCATCTGCAACAGCCTTGACATTCCCCTGCAGTATATCGGGGTCGGTGAAAGCATCAATGATCTGCAGGATTTTGACCCGATCACCTTTGTGGATGCACTCTTTTAGAGCAGGAGCGACTCCACAAGTTTTTATTATTCACGATTCAATTGGGTTCCGGCTTGTCCGGGCATGACATGCCATCTATGAGTTCAGGATTGTCGTCATCGTGGGCGCATCAACGTTGCCCCGCTTAAAATGACGCCGATCCGGTCCCCCCTGGGGATCACGGAACGGCTCAGCAATACCGCCAGACCAAGGGCACCGGACGGCTCTACCACGAGCTTCATCCGGTAAAACAAAAATTTAACGGCATCTACAATGGCCTGCTCGGATACCGTTTTCATATCATCCACGTACTCCAGCACCAGGGGAAAAGTGATTTTACCCAGGGAAGCCGAACGGGTGCCGTCAGCAATGGTGGGCGGGTTTTTCACGGCAAGCAGCGTTCCCGTTTGAAATGACCGGGTGGCATCGTCTGCCAGTTCCGGTTCAATACCGATGGTACGACAATTGGGTGACATGGCTTTTGCGGTAATTGCCGAACCGCTCAGCAGCCCGCCGCCGCCGCAGGGAACCAGCAGCATATCCGGATCACCCAGCGCCTCGAACATTTCCAGGGCCGCGGTTCCCTATCCTGCGATGACATCCAAATGGTCAAAGGACGGAATCATCGCATAGTTGTTTTTCGCCTGCAGGTCCTTTGCAACCACCTCGCGATCTGTTTGTTCGATATCATATCCAACAATATGCCCGCCATAGCCTTTTGTGGCGACCCGTTTGGTTGCCGGGGCATTTTCCGGCATCACGATGGTTGTCCGGATATTCAACATGTGCCCGACAAAAGCCACGGCCTGGGCATGATTTCCCGAAGAATAGGTGATCACCCCTTGTGCTTTCTCCGCTGCCGTAAGCGTAGACATGCTGTTGAAGGCCCCGCGAAACTTGAAGGCCCCGACTTTCTGAAAATTTTCGCACTTGAAATACACCTGTGCCCCCACCAGGCGATTTAATGTCCTGGATGTTACGATGGGTGTTACATGCGCATATCCTGTCAACCGTTTTTTAGCCGCCTGTACCTGTGCAAACATTTTTTACCTCATCTTCCATTGTCCATTGTGGGTTCATGTACCATCTGCCGGTCTCCGTGATAATATTAAAAGATATAAATAATTCAGCCTCTTAAATCAAGGGGATTCTGCCGGGAAAAGAATTTAGAGCCGGTTATGCCATGATGGACAGGGGTAACCTCCGGCCGGGAAGCTTGCCACTGTTGCACGTCTGATAATTTGCCCTGCACCCGGTAATTTTATTGCTGTTTTCGTAAAATCCTGATAATTTTATGCATTTTTCATGATAAACCAGAAACAGTTTACACTTTGTCGATTTTGCATCCCGGCAGTGAAATTTGAACCCTGGAACCTGAAACTTGTAACTCACAATGGACATAACAACTATTTTTTTCATCGCAGCGGCCCTTGCAATGGATGCATTTGCCGTTGCCGTCACCGCCGGTTTTCAGATCAAGGCGTTAAATTATCGGCATATTTTCAGGCTGTCGTGGCATTTCGGTCTGTTCCAGGCCCTGATGCCGGTTATCGGCTGGTTTTCCGGACGGGCGGTTGTCGCCTGTATTGAAAAATATGACCACTGGGTAGCCTTTCTCCTGTTGTTGTGGATCGGTGTCAACATGATCAGGGAATCGTTTGACACGGATACAGACAAAAAGCGACAGGACCCCACAAGGGGTTTGCGGCTGGTTGTTCTTTCGGTTGCCACCAGCATCGATGCTCTTGCAGTAGGCTTTACCCTGGCTGCACTGAATGTACCGATTCTGCTTCCGGTCGTCATCATCGGTTGTGTGGCGCTTCTGTTTACCTGGTTGGGCCTGGCTCTGGGGCATTGTTTTTTATCCTCTGAAAAACTCGGGAAAAAAGCGGAACTGCTCGGCGGAACAATCCTCATCCTCATCGGCATAAAAATTTTGTTCGAGCACAACGTTTTTTAAGCAGTTTGATATTCATATAACGCCTGCCTTTGGAAAACGCTTATAATTTATTTTTTCTTTGACCGCTATATACAATTAATTATATGTTTTTTGATCGTAACGACTCAGGTTGTCAGGTTGAAGGTTGAAGGCTGTGAGGAAAAAGCGCCATCACATGCCGCCAAAGTACGGCAATCGTGTTTGCTGACCCCTTCAGCCTTCAGTCTAACCAGGTCAGGAGGTATGGAAAATGAAAGAAGTCCGCAGAAAAGACCGTGCTATCACGGAAGAGGAAGCCATCGCTTTATTGTACAGGGCGGAATATGGCGTGTTGTCCACGGTTACTCAAAATGGAAAACCCTATGGTGTGCCGCTGAATTTTTGTATAATTGACCACTGTATATATTTTCATTGTGCGGTTGAAGGACAGAAAATTGACAACATCAGACAAAATAAATCCGTCTCGTTTTGTGTTGTGGGAGATACAGAGATATTGCCTGATAAATTCGGCACAAAATATGAGAGTGTAATCGTTTCAGGCGAGGTTGAAGAAGTATTTGATGTAAATAAGCAGCGCGCTATGGAAGGCGTATTGCATAAGTACGCCCCAGAATTTTTTAGCGAAGGGATAAACTATATCGGGGAGTTAAGAGAAAAAATCAGCGTATTTAAAATTATCATTCACAAAATAACGGGTAAGGCGCGAAGACAATGACTGTTGCCTGAAGAATCGGTACCTGGAACCTGACATTTTTCACGAGTCCATCAAATTTGATAAGATCCTCATACTGCGTTAGAAGTTATATCCGTGGGAAAAACAAGGCGAGTGTATAATGGTTACCATCCATGGAAAACAGGCGTTAAAGCAACAGCTTGTCACTTGTTTGAAAGGTGACAAGCGCATCCGGAGAATCATCATTTTGGCTCTTTTCTTGATTCGGAGGACCCGGCATTGTCATGATAAACGGGCTTATCATCGCCAACATGCTTTACCAGATGGTGTGGGTCGCCGTTATTACCTACCTGGAATGGTTCTGGCTGGTTCGCAACTACCCCCGCATCCTGGCCTCTTTCATCTTTTGCACACCGCTTTTCGGTGTCCTGGCCGGTGGATGGATACTCAATGAACCGATCACAGGCAAGCTGCTGCTGGCCCTTTTCTCGGTGGGGTTTGGTACCTATCTGGTAAACCGTCCTGATGCAAAATCACGGCTGCTCAAGGGCTGAACGGTTACCCTGGGAGAGGAGAAAAATTGGGGACAGGGTGATAAGGATTATAAAGGATAGCAAGCTGTCCCCGCAACTCTCACCAGATTTCTGCCCAGGTCTACCTGTCCCCGGACCTACCAGGGGTTGAGGTAACTATTCATCATTGCAAAAAGTGTGGAATCCTGACAAAAAAGACGGGCTGATGCGGCTCTATTCAATCTGCAAGGAAGTTGAGACCTATGGACTCGAACACTGAACCGGGAATGTTCGCCAACATACCGGAGATCATTGCCAGACACCGGATCTTCTATGCGGTGGTCCTGCTTGTGGCCACCATTGCAGCGGGCGCCGGCATCCCGCGGTTGACCATCGACATGTCCACAGAATCGTTTTTTCTTGAAAATGACCCGGTCAGGATTACCTACCAGCAGTTCCGCAGACATTTCGGCTCCGATGAATTTATCTTTATCGTCTACCGGGCCAGAGACGGTGATGTCTTTTCCAGCCGATCCCTCGATGCCCTGGCTGGCATCCATGGAAAGCTTGAGGCTGAATCCGACGCCCACCAGGACAACCCCGACGCTCCATTTGGCCGGATCACGGACGTCACCAGCCTGATCAACGTCAGCTACCTGGAAGTGGATAATGACACCCTTCGATCCCGGGATTTTTTAAGCAAAACACCACCGAAATCCGCCGTTGACAGGGCCAGACTGAAAAAGCAGGCTCAGGACCACCCCAGCTACATCCCCTCTATGCTGAACCAGCGGGGAGATTTTGCCGTCATCATCATCGACACCAACCTGGGCGCCACTGTCCCGTCCGTGGGCACTGACGTGGCAGATCTCATCAAAGAAAATGCCTTTGAAGACAGCCCCGGTGTAGAAGATGTGCCCCCGGAATTCATCCGCCCCAATTTATGGGACTACCAGGTCATCACCAATGCGCTCCAGGAACTGGTGGATCATTCCGAAGCGGCCGAACACCTCCAGTTCTTCCCGGTGGGCAACCCGGTGGTCATGAAATTTTTCGCCGATATATTTATTACGGAGGTTTCGTTTCTGAGCCTGGCAGCGATCGGGTTGATCATCCTGACCTTTTATCTCCTGTTCCGATCGATCCGATCGGTGCTCAGCGCCCTGGCCATTGTGGTGGCTGCCATAATATGGACGCTGGGTATCTGTGGCTGGGTCGGGGCGCCCATGACCCTGATGATCACCATCATCATATTCCTGACCCTGAGTGTGGGCGTGGCCGACGCCGTCCACCTTCTCTCCGGGTATATGTACCTGCGCCAGGAAGGTCTGGAACGGGACCCGGCCATCAGGGAGGTGTTTCGCACCAGCGGTCCGGCCTGTTTTCTCACCAGCATCACCACCATGATCGGTCTGCTGTCGCTTCTCGTGGTCCCTGTGGTTCCCCTGAAAGTCTTTGGGGTGTTCGCCGGTCTGGGTGTTTTTCTGGCCTTTGTCTTCACCCTGGTGATCCTGCCGATGACCCTGTCCATGGGGCGGAACGCCCATCGCCGTAAGGAAAAAAATATCAGGCCGCATCTGATCCAGCGCCTGATCCGCCGGTTGGAGCCCTTTGTCTACAAAGCCCCCCTGACCGTCAGTATGGGATTTTTTGGGGCAGCGATCCTGTTTTTCCTGGGCGTCACCATGATTCGGGTCGACACCAACATGGGCCAGTTGATCAGCCCCCGAAACAGTATCCGACAGAACATGGATGCCGTGGAAGAAAACATCGGGGGAACCATGAACATGGAAATCCTGGTGGAGACCGGAGAAACAGACGGCCTGCAAGACCCGATGGTACTCACTGCCATGAGCGATCTGCAGACGTACCTTGAAGGCCGCCACAGCCGGTTTGTGGTCAGCACCTATTCCCTGGCCGATGCGGTCAAGGAATCCTTCAAGGCGTTGAACGAAGACCAAAAACAGATGTATATCATCCCGGAAACCCGGCCCATGGTGGCCCAGACCCTGCTGCTGTTCGAGGGCGCGAACCCGGCTGACCGGGTCAAGCTGGTCACCGATGATTATGAAAACGCACGGATTTCGGTCCGCATCCGTAACCGGGGTTCCTATGAATACATTCCCTTTATGGCCGATACCCAGAATCGGATCGACATGCTGTTTGCACCGCTTAGCGCCGCCTACCCGGATCTCAGGGTGAGGATTACCGGCGTCTTTGCGCTGACCATGAAACTGGCAGATGTGGTTTCCTGGTCCCAGATTAAAAGTTTCTCCCTGGCCCTGGGGGTGATCTCCATTTTGTTCATCTTTGTGTTCCGGTCCCTTAAGGGCGGCCTGATCAGTATCGTCCCCAACCTGTTCCCCATCCTGACTGCGTTTGGGATGATGGGCTTCATGGGGTATTCCCTTGACCTGGATACCCTGCTGGTGGCGCCCATTGCCATTGGCATTGCCGTGGACGACACGATCCATTTTCTCTCCCGCTACCGCATGGAGCAGGTGGCCGGTGCAGAACCGAAACTGGCGGTGAAACACACCTTCCGTGAGGTCGGCCAGGCCATGGTGTTTACGTCCGTTATTCTGTCGGCCGGGTTTCTCATGTTCACCTTCTGCCAGCACAACGGGCTGAGCCATTTTGGTCTGCTCGCGGCCACGGCCATTATCTCAGCGGTCATCTCCGATCTTTTTTTCCTGCCCAGGCTCTGCATACTGGCCAATTTGAAATTCAAAAAAAGGGAGAAGGGGCCGGACCGGCTCCCGGCCCTTGACAGATGAAACCTGTTCAAGACACAGTCCCGGCCCTTTGAAGCCATGAAAATCACAAACGGGTCGGGCCGAGCTGTGAGATAGGGGTTGACGCGAAATCTAAATCCGGAAAAAATAGGGGTAGACCCTGTTCTGGCATTGAATTGTTGAAATTACAAATATCAAACAATTTCCAATGACCCAAATTCGAAAATCCAAACCCCGTCTGGTCCCGGAAGGTTTGGGTCATTGGATATTGGAAAGTGGTTATCTATAAAGACCCAGTTGAACCGGTGTTCTATGACAAAATAAATGGTTGTTTTGCCCGATATCTTAAGTTGCCCTGAAATTTTATCCTCAACATATCCTATGAATTCATTTGGTTAAAATTTTAGCACGCCTGGATTTCGGACAAACGATCCTGCAAAAAAGGCTCTCGTTCACGGGATTGAAACCACCGATGTGTTGTAAAATAACGAACTGTAAGCGTTTACAGGGTGCCGTAGATGTGAGGCACCGGGTGCGTAGACGTACCCTCTTGTACTTCAAGTACCCGGTAACAAAGCAGATGCGGTGCCCTGTGAACGCTTACCAAAAAAGGATAAGGAGATGCCTGAATCAAGCCAGCATGTGTTTGCACTCCAAATCGAGGAATCAGACCATTTTATAAATATTTTCGGACCCGCTGTCACGACCGTTGCATGGGATGATATTGTTGCAGGCTACCGGCAGATCGCCCATAAAATACTTCACCGAAGCAGGATTTTATCTGACGTTGTGACAACACGTTGGGGGAGGTGTTTTCTGCCCTTTGAATTGACGCAATCGTCCATGTCGAGTGATACCGGGGAGCAGATTGCCGTCACACGCGATGAATTCATAAATCTTATAGACCATAAGAACCTGGAGACATATGTTCAGCCCATCGTATCGCTGCCCGAAGAAAAGATCATCGGGTATGAGGCGCTGTCAAGAGCGGTTTTCGGTGGTTTGCTTCAAGGCGCTGATGTTCTGTTTGACACAGCGGCCCATTTCGGACTGACCACAAAGCTTGAGCTGGCGTGTATTAAAAGCGCATTGGGGTGGATTGAAAAAATACCGCCAACGCTGTGGGTTTCAATTAATATCGGACCCGACCTGCTAAAAAATTCTGCGTTTACCGATCTTATTTACCAGGAACAGTATGAACCTTTTTTCCCGCGTCTCATTCTCGAGCTTACAGAGCACCTGCCGCTTGAGTCGGTGGAAAAATTACAGAAAAGCATACGGCGTCTTAACCATAAGGGGATAGGTCTATCTCTTGATGACACGGGCTGCGGCTTTTTTGATTTCCATACGGTTAAACGGTTTCGGCCTAAAATTGTCAAGCTCTGCATTACCGTTGTCAGTCATGTCGGGCGCACTGACGCGGTCTTGACCCCATTTTTTCACCTCGAAAATTAGATAAGATTACCATTTGAAGCATATTATATCCAATCTTGGGTGAGGATTAAGATTCTAGCATTCTAACGGATTCTCCAATAGTTAAGACTTTGTAGCAGAATGTGTTCAACGACGCGATATCAAATTGTTGACATAATCTGCGTAATCTTAGCATGGCTACGCCAGCTAATTTGTGTTGATTCATTAATCAATTGAGATCATAGATTTCCATCGCACTCGCTCATCGAGCAATAATACAAGCTTCATCAATGAAAAGACTTCCAATTCAAATTTCCGATAGATAATTTACGTAGGCTTGTGATCTCTACCTTCCCGGGCTTTACCCTCACATATTGACTACAACAAAAGACAGAAATTATTCGATAGATCAAGCTGTTGACATAAAACAATAAATTTTAACTTCTTTACAACAGGAGACAATCGTTGATTTAACTATTTAAGTTCTGATCATAGAAATCATATCTTGCTCAACGAAGCCGTATAGGATACTCTCTACCAGATTCACTAATATTATATTAAGGAATGTTATGAATAAAAAATTATTTATTATAGGTATCGGATTTGTTGGCGCTCTATTGCTATGGTTAGGGTTTTCAATATTTCCAGAGTGGTTGTGGTTTGAAAGTTTGGGTTTTTCGCCCGTTCTCTGGACCATGCTGTTGAGTAAATTCGGATTTGGATTGGTGGTGTGGCTGCTTTTAGCCCTAATTATCGGTGCCAATATTTACGCTGCCAATCGTTTAAGTCCTCACACCGGGACAGGGGGGGGCTTTAAATTTGCTGACGATTATGTTTCCCAATTTGGCCTTCCCGCTGCAACGCCAAAAACCTTGGTGACCGCATTTATTCTGTTTTTTACCTTTTATATTGCTTCAAAAAGTTCCACTCAATGGGATTTGCTCCTACGCTATTTGTATCAGCAGCCTTTTGGCAGCACCGACCCTATTTTTAATAGGGACATCGGCTTTTACTTGTTTTCGCTGCCTTTTTACATCTTTATCCAAAACGGGTTGCTTGTTCTTTTTGTCGTAGCTGCATTGGCCACAATGGGCTGGTATCTGAAAAATGGTGCTCTGAAAATAGAGGGTGACTTCAGTCGTGTCCAGGATGTCCCACCTGCTTTGCCTAAAATCACTTTTACGGAAAACGTTAAAAAGCATCTCATTTTTCTGGGTGGAATCGTTGTGCTGCTTCTGGCCTGGGCCTATCAACTGAAAATGTTCAAGCTTTTATATTCAGACCAGGGACCGGCTTTCGGCGCCAGCTATACCGATGTTCACATCAAAATAATGGCCTACAAGGTAATCATCCTTGTCTCGATAGGGTTTGCAGTAGTCCTATTTTTCAACGCATTTAAATTTAGGGTAAAAATAATCTGGATTAGCGCGGTAATTTGGATAGGAGTAATTTTGGTGTTGGGAACGGGGTTTCCTATCCTGGTCCAAAAATTTATAGTCAAACCCAATGAACTGGCCAAAGAAATCCCCTATATAGCCTACAATATCGATTATACCCGCAAAGCCTACAATCTGGATAAAATCAAAGTAGTCAACTTTGAAGTAAATAACCGGCTAGATGCCCAGGACATCAAACAGCATGACGTAACGATCCAAAATATCCGGATCTGGGACGAGCGCCCGCTGCTTCAGACCTACCGGCAGATTCAAGCCATACGGCTGTATTATGATTTTAACAATGTCGACGTTGATCGGTATCTTGTCGACAAGCAGTATCGCCAAATCATGCTGGCCGCCCGGGAACTGGTGGTCAACAAGCTGCCGCCCCAAGCAAATACCTGGGTCAACAGGCACCTCACCTATACCCATGGCTACGGACTGGCCGCAAGTCCGGTCAACGAAGTAACCAGCGAGGGGTTGCCCCGCCTCTTTATAAAAGACCTGCCGCCTTCCTTTGAACCGGACCTGAAGGTCGTGCGCCCCGAGATCTATTATGGCGAAAAAACAGATGATTATGTGCTGGTAAAGACCAAAGCCCGGGAATTTGATTACCCAAAAGGGGACAAAAATGTTTATACCACCTACCAGGGTAAGGGCGGTATTCATATCAAATCATTTTTTAGAAGGCTATTGTTTGCCATTGAGTTTTTGGATCCCCAGATACTGTTTACCACGTACTTAAATCCGGAGAGCCGCATTATGTTTAAGCGGCGGATCAGCCGACGGACGAATTCCATTGCACCCTTTCTCGACTATGACGGTGATCCCTATCTGGTTGTTTCCAGCGGAAAGCTCTACTGGATTCAAGACGCCTATACGACCTCTGCAATGTATCCTTATTCGCAACGATATCAGGGCACTTTAAAGAAAAGACGGCTTAACTATATCCGCAACTCCGTCAAGGTCACCATCGATGCCTATAACGGGGATGTGGCTTTTTACATAATTGATGAAAAAGATCCCATCGTCAAAACCTATGCACGGATTTTCCCGGATCTGTTCAAGCCTTTCAAGGAAATGCCCACGGAGTTGAAAGCGCATATCCGTTACCCCAAGGATCTCTATAACATCCAAATGGAGACCTATACGAAATATCACATGGAAGATGTCCAGGTCTTCTATAACCAGGAAGACCTCTGGCAAATTCCGGATGAGGTATATGGGGAGCGCCGCCAAAAAATGGAGCCTTACTATATCATTATCAAGCTGCCCCAAGACCAAAAGGAAGAATTTTTCCTGATGACCCCATTCACCCCTTCCAAGAAAGATAATATGATCGGCTGGCTGGCGGCCCGATGTGACCTGCCCGACTACGGCAACCTGCTGGTCTACAAACTGCCAAAGGAAAAACTGGTCTATGGACCGATGCAGATTGAAGCCAGGGTGGATCAGCAAACGGAAATTTCCCGGGAATTGAGCCTGTGGGGGCAAAGAGGTTCCCGAGTCATCCGGGGAAATCTATTGGCTATCCCCGTCAGTGATACCTTTATCTATGTGGAACCGGTATATTTGGAAGCCATTCAGGAAGAGAACAAAATGCCTCCCACCGACACCTCGCAGACCGGCGGTGGAGCCAAATCCCAGCGAACAGGCGCACGCGAGCTTCCGCAAATGGAAGTAGCAAGGGCCGCTTCTCTGCCTGAACTCAAAAGAGTCATTGTTGCTTTTGACAATCGTCTGATTATGGAAAAAAACATAGACAAGGCCTTGAACAGTATCCTGGATATTGAAATGTCCCCGAAACAGGTTGCTACACAATTTAGTCCTCAAAAAAAGGGTGAAGGGTTATCCGAGCTCGGCGCGACGGCGCTGGACCACTATAATAATGCCAAAGCCTATCTGCGTGATGGCGATTGGACCGGCTATGGGAGGGAACTGGAAAGTCTGGAAATAATCCTTAAAGAAATATCCGGAATGAAGTCGGAAAAAAAATAAAAACTTAAAGATCAATATTAAATTCCGAAGAAAAATTAAAAAAGACGAAAAATACGCAAAAGCATAAAATATGACGATAGTTTTAACATGGAGGCTCAAACATGGCATTATTCGTAGATCGGATGATACGGGCAGCAAAACTGGATGTAAATCTCTATGAAGAGGTCGAAGCGGACAAAGGCGCCATGGGACAAGCCATGGGAGTTGTCATTCTTTCCAGTGTTGCTGCAGGAATTGGAACCATCGGCACGGCAGGGATAAAGGGACTTGTTCTCGGAACCATCGTGGCCCTGGCGGGGTGGTTCATCTGGGCGTTTTTGACATACTATATTGGAACAAAGCTGTTACCTGAACCTCAAACAAAAGCAGACTATGGGGAATTGTTGCGCACCATCGGATTCTCCAGTTCACCTGGAGTGCTGCGCGTTTTGGGAATCATCCCCATGCTGGGGAACATCCTCAATTTCATAACCAGCATCTGGATGTTGGTAGCGATGGTCATTGCCGTTAGGCAAGCGCTTGACTATAAAAGCACTTGGCGCGCAGTGGGAGTTTGTCTTATCGGCTGGATTGTTCAGATCATCATTTTTACTATATTTTATGGGTTGATAGGGGGATTCGAAGCTTCGCAGGTATAACTCATATTTAACAACAGTAATTTTCGGATAGGTTTTTACAACAGCAGAATACAGTCGATAGTGTTGACCGTTTCAAAATTGAAAAGGCCTCCAGTTTATATTACCGAAGCAAACCTTGGATAATTGACCTAAGTAAATTATTAATGATTTAAACAATCCCGGTCAAATCCTGATCGAGACGAATACCGATTGCCTGGCGCTTTCCCACGGCCCGTCCAGCCGGTAAAAACGAGGCAAAAAATCGTGAAAGAAAAGCAGCTCAAGGTAATATCCCTGTTTCTGAATGGAGGCTGCCTATGTCCTGACCCCATGACCCCGCGAGCGCTTTTTGATATTAACGTTTATATGTTACGATGTTATAATGTTGTGTATATTGAAAGTCTGGAGGTGTGAATATGACAGCATTATCAAAACGTTCAACGATATACTTAAATCCTGACCTTCACCAGGCTCTACGGATTAAGGCCCTTGAAACATCATGCTCAATGTCGGAAATAATTAATGAAGCTGTAAAAGAAGCTCTTGCCGAGGATGCAGAGGATCTCTCCGCGTTTGATGAAAGGGCTGATGAATCTCTGATTAGCTATGAACAGATGGTCAAGAGGTTGAAAAAAGATGGCCGCATATGAAATATTTTTCAAAAAATCGGTGTGGAAAGATTTTAAATCAATACCGGATAAAGACTTAAAAAAAATTCTCGAATACATTGAATCGCTTGGTGAAAATCCCCGCCAGTCAGGATGCAGAAAATTGAGTGGGCAGGAAAAATATCGCTTTCGGCAAGGATGATATCGTATTATCTATTCCATTCATGATGAAAAGCGTGCAGTATGGGTTGTTAAGGTCGGCCATCGTAAAAATGTATATCGTTGAAGCGAATCTGTCAGTATGACTTCCGGGACATTCCATAAATAAGTAAATAACCTGACATATTGTGATATTATTGATAGAAATCCTGCATGTATAGATTAGCCCGCCTTGGCACACCGGGTGTTTTACATCACATTATCATCCGGGGAATTGAGCGTCGTAAAATTTTCAGAGACGATAAAGACAGAGATGATTTGATTGATCGCTTATCAGCTCTTCTGCCTGCAACGCAAACTGCCTGTTACGCCTGGGCATTTATTCCAAACCATTTGCATATTTTATTGCGAACGGGCCAAACTCCTCTTGCAACGGTTATGAGACGACTTTTAACCGGCTATGCGGTTTCGTATAATCGCCGTCACCGGCGGCATGGACATTTATTTCAAAATCGATACAAGTCCATTTTATGCCAGAAAAACGCCTATTTCCTTGAACTGGTTCGCTATATTCATTTAAATCCACTGCGCGCTAAAATCGTAAGAAGCTTAACAGATTCTGATAAGTATCCTTATAGTGGACATAGTGCATTGATGGGAAAGATCAAAAGAAATTTTCAGGACACAGGCTATGTATTGCGGTTGTTTGGAAAGAAAGTTCCAGCGGCACGCAGGGCATATCGGACCTATGTTGAAAAAGGTATTGCTCAAGGCCGTCGGCCGGAATTAGTTGGGGGCGGTCTGGTTCGAAGTGCCGGCGGTTGGTCAGCGGTCAAAGCGATGCGCCGGGTGCAGGATCATATGAAAAGCGATGAACGTATTTTAGGTGACGGTGATTTTGCTCAGTCCGTATTAGATGAGGCG
>Ga0307991_1002146_pt1 | contig 13490 bp, 13 predicted proteins | sample EllFjometagen131_FD_203146 | JGI IMG/M metagenome (GOLD analysis project Ga0307991, IMG submission 203146) | Marine microbial communities from Ellis Fjord, Antarctic Ocean - #131 | ecosystem: Environmental > Aquatic > Marine > Unclassified | place: Southern Ocean | collected 2014-10-08
GGCCGGAAATATTTCAAATCGATTATTTTTAACTTCCAAGGATTTTCAAAAAACTCAAGAAAAAGATCATCTATTTTTTTGCTTTTGAAAAAAAAATTAAAATAATCAATATCCCGTTTGTACTTCTGGGCTGCAAAATCTTTTGATTCTTCATCATAAAACGCTGAATAATGCTTTTTTCGGGTTGATTTGTTTGCATATTCCAGCCTTGTAGGGGGAAAACCAATTTTATTACAGACAAAGTTGAAATCATCCTGAAAGTTTTCAAACCGGCCGACAAAGTCAACGGCAAGCTGGCCGTCAGTACAAATTGCGTCCAGTTGACAGGTCAAATCTGTTTGACTGGGGCTAAAACCCAACGCTTTGTTATAGTTGTGTATATCTGATAAATATTCCTCAAAAGTGGGTAACTGACCGATACTTAATTTTTTAAGTTGATATGGATGACCCCATTGACCACCTTTACGAAACCATTTTTCCAATCTTCCAAATGGTCCCCAGCACCCCCATAGATAATGGGATACCAGCAAATCCCATGTGTTTCTCACCATGGTAAATTTGAAATAAGTGTCATATATTTTATCCCCGTACAACGTCCTGGTTTCCTGTGCGGTCAGATGTTGGTGGGGGTGTAAGTCCCTGGTATGCCAACCGGTATCGGTTAAGGCTTTTTCAATACTGGTGCCGCCACATTTGGGCAAATGAATGTATATGGCCTTATATTTATGGGAAATCATTGGTACCGATCAACCGCCAGGTATTTGTTTGTATACATAAAAAGATAAATTCCAAGTCAACTACCATACATGATGACACGCCCTTTTTTGAGAGCAACCATATTCATCACCGGCAGCCCTGCCATCAATAGATATTAATCAGTTTTTTGTCAATAATTTTTGATGTATATCGGGGTGTGCATACTCACTTTTCATGTCCAGAATAGCTACATTTTCAACCCCTTAAAGAAAAATGCCGTCATCATGCTTTATCTCAGTAAAAGCATGGCCGATTATGCTGCGGCAAAACCGCTGAAAACCGAACCGGATAAAGATTGGTACTACTCCAGCGGTACAGCCAACATTATTGCCCGGGTCATTCGCGATACCACAGGCGGCAACCTGGCAGACGTCACCAATTTCGCGAGGACACGCTTATTTGACCGGATCGGCATGTACTCGGCCATCATCGAACCGGATGCTTAGGGCCCCCTGGTGGGATCGAGTTACATGTTCGCCACACCCAGGGGCTAAGCCCATTTTGGTGTATTGATTAAAAATGACGGCATATGGAAGGGTGAACGGATACTGCTGGAAGGGTGGGTCAGATATTCCACTACGCCCACACCCATGGCACCCATTGGTGAATACGGGGCACAATTCTGGCTGAACGCCGGCAAAAATGATGACCCTGCGGTCAGGATGTTTCCGAGACTTCCCACGGATATGGTTTACCTGGATGGCTTCAACAGTCAGATTACAGCCATCATACCACCCAGAGACGTCGTGGTGGTAAGGCTGGGGGTTACTCACAACAAATCCCACTGGGTTGTGGAGACGTTCATCCGGCAGGTGCTCGATTGTATTCAGAGTTGATTTATGGGGGTTGGGGCACACTGCGTGCGGAGGGCGGAGGACTCAGGACTGGGGACTGAGTTAAAAATGGGTACCAGATACTGGGTGTTGGGTGCTGGTGTTAGGCCACGCTGGGCGTGGAGGACTCAGGGCATAGGACTGGGGACTGAGTTAAAAAAATGGCATCAGGCCTATCCATCGATGACGATGCCCAGTGAATATTGAATTTTCGTAATCACACCATCTGCCACCTTGAAGATAAACCCCTTTTTCTTTTTAAAAAATTTACCCCGCACAAAAATCCATTCATCGCCTTTATGTAAAATGGTCTTTGCCTCTTTGTCCGACGATGAGGTGATCTTGTAAATACGGTCAAGGGCCTCTTGAAGCAGCTCTGCATCTTTTTGGCTGTTCAGTCGGAACTTTTTCCGGAAAGTACTTTTTAAATTGGGCATGGGCCTGTTGGTTTGCGTGCCTTCGGCTTCAACAAACCGGTCGTTAACTTTTGCCAGCAGAAGCTTACCCATGCCGGTGGTTCCATTTGGCGTTTTTCTGGCCAGTTTAACCGTATAAAATGTACCGGCAAAGATTTTTTCCATGGCAGGCGAACCAATTTTTACAGCATCAATCTGAATCATTTTATGGATGACCGTCTGAATCGATGTTTTTTCTTCCCCGGAAAGACTCTGGGCATAAACCGACCCGAATAAAAATAAAAACAGAATGAGGGAAACTGATAAAATTTTTTTCATAACATATCTCCTCTTTGGTGAAATAAGTTACACCTGACCCCAAAGATCCGGCACGGTGATCAGCCCGTGCAGATAATTACCATTTGTCTTTGTTGATTTTGGGTATAGCATTAGAGTGTTGTGCAAGTTTTCCTCCGCGGGAAGCGCAGCCCATTGCCAGTCAGGCGCCGCAACCTTAAAATCAAGGCAGAGCTGTCTTTTCTACCTGTGACGTGTTAAGGGATTGTTTTTTAAGGAAGAACTATAATAGAATGCTACTTGGGTGTCAAGAGAAAAGAGCCCACTTGGATGCTTGATATAAAACCTCAATTTTTTGTAACATATTAAAAATTTAACAAAAAATCAAACCATTTCGACAATAAATACACGAGAACATGCCGTAATCGAGATGAAAAACAGACCGGTAAGGACTTAACCTTTATGAGAAGGTTAAGTTTACGCTTGAAAATTGTTCGGTTTCAGGCTAATTATTTTATAAAAAAATTAATTTCAGTTTATCAATAAAAAAATCATCACAGGTTTAAATCGCTTTTATATCAACAGATGATACCTGATATTTTTTTAATTTTTCGTGTTTTCGTGTGGGTAGAAGTGACACGATAAAGCCCCGGGGTATTTTATCCGGAAGATCATAACTGTCTAAGGGGCCTGGCGATCGTTAGACCGGATAGCGACTGAATAATTACCCGAAGCCCCAAACCCGAGGGATTAGTTCATGGCAAGCAAATACAAAGGGTACACAGGTAAAATTCTTGATATCAATCTAACGACCGGCGTCATCGGCGAATACCCGCTGTCAGACGAGGATCGTAAAAAATTTCTCGGCGGCCGGTTTGTCAGCACCAAAATACTGTGGGACGAATTAAAACCCGGTACTGATCCGATGTCGTCGGATAACCTACTGATTGTAATGACATCCCCGTTGACCGGCACCGGTGCCCCATCCACCAGCCGCTACGATATTTCATCAAAAAGCCCCCTGACCGGCGCCATCGGTCATTCCAACAGTGGCGGTAGTTTTGGCATTCACCTGAAACGGGCCGGATGGGACGGCATCGTTATCCGGGGAAAAGCGGAAAAACCGGTTTATCTCGATATTGACCAGGATAACATCCAAATCAAATCCGCTGATCACCTGTGGGGCATGAACACCAAAGAGGCACAGGAGGCACTGGGCAAAGGCGGGAAGATGGTTATTGGGCCGGCCGGAGAAAACCTGGTGAAATACGCCATCATTGTTTCCGGTGAACGCATACACGGGAGGACCGGCATGGGCACGGTTATGGGTTCTAAAAATCTCAAGGGAATCGTTGCCAAAGGTAAAAAAAAGATTGAGCTCGATCAAACAGATAGATTCCGCTCCGGTGTTAAAAAATGGGTAAAGCGCCTCCGGAACCACCCGGCGACCGGAGATTTACTCCCACGTTTAGGAACAGCAAATTTTGTAAAAATTCTGAATGAAAAAAACGCCCTGCCCACCCGAAACTTTTCCAGCAGTTCCTTTTCAAGGGCGAACAATATCAGTGGTGAACGGCTGGCAGATGAATTTTTGATTAAAAATTTCGGTTGCGTATCATGCCCCATTAAATGCGGTCGTGTGGTTGAACTGGACGGCAAGCAAATCAAGGGACCGGAATACGAAATTATTTGTCTTATGGGATCAAATCTTGAAATTGATGACATGAAGGCCATTATCCGCTGGAACTATGAACTCGATCTTATGGGCGTTGACACGATAACTGTGGGAAACGTACTCGGGTTTGCCGCTGAACTCAATGGAAAAGGCATGTGGGATAACGGCATTGAATTTGGTAAAAAAGACAATATTTCCGAAATTATCCATGATATCACTTACCGTAAAGGAATCGGTGACGACCTGGCTGAAGGTGTGAAATCCCTGTCTGAAAAATACGGCGGCAAAGAATTTGCGGCCCACTCAAAGGGACTTGAAATTGCCGGTTATGAACCCAGAGCCGCTGCCGGGCATGCCCTGGGATACGCCACGGCAAACCGCGGTGCCTGCCATCTGGACGGGGGATACATGATCTATTTTGAAATAATCAGCCCCATAACCCTGGACCCCCAGCACTATAAATCAAAGCCTTCCTGGACCATCCTGGACCAGAATCTGCTGGCGGCCATAAGCGCCGGGGGCAACTGCCTGTTCACCTCTTGGACGTTTATACCCAACTTTGCTTACAAACTGCCCAACATGAAAATAACCTCCATGGCTGTCTCCAAAATCCTGACATACACATGGTTTCTCATCACTTTGTTATTAAAAACACCTCCGTTTATGATAAAATTCAACCTCCCCATGCTGCCCCATTCCAAAGTTATCCAGCTGGCCACGGGCATGAAAATGAATTTCGGATTGTTTGCCCGTGCCGGAGAGCGGGGCTATAACCTGGAACGGCTGTTTAACCTGAGGGAAGGCATTCGAAAAGATAAGGATACTCTGGCCAAACGGTTTACCGATGTGCCCCTGCAAAAAGGAAATGAAAAATCCAAGGTCCCATTAAAGCAAATGCTACCCAAATACTATAAACTCAGGGGCTGGGATAAAAACGGAATTCCCACGCAGAAAACCTTAGACAAACTGGATCTGGATTTTGTGGATTTGTCACAGCTGCACTGAAGCACACCCATATTACGCCTGAATCCTTCCTCCTGCCCAGTGCCCATAATCCTATACCGTAATTTTCCAGCAGCGGTGGATCTTTTTTCTCGGGATGATATAGCCTTCGGGAATGGTGGTGGCGGTGATTTTTGTTGCAGTGCCTGTTTTCAATAAATCCATGTGGAGCTCAAAATCCTGGTGGTTGGTGGAAAAAAAAACAATGGACCCCGCTTTCATCAGCGATAAAGCCTTGTTGAGCAGCCGGGGATGATCCTTTGCGATGTCAAAAGAACGGTTCTGCTGCCGGCTGGTGGAATAGGACGGGGGATCAATCACCGCCAGATCAAATTTAAGGCCACGGTGTTTTTCTTTTTCCAGAAAATCGAAGGTATGGTCCTGGACCAGGCGGTTTTCGGCTTCGGGGATATGGTTGATTGCCATGTTTTCCCTGGCCCATTTGATGGCGGTTTCAGACCGGTCCACGGAAACCGTCGTTCGCGCCCTCCCCTTTGCGGCATAGCAGGAAAATGAGCCGGTATAGCAGTACAGATTTTAAAAATCCGTTCTCGGGGAAAGCTCCCTCACCATCTGCCGTGTATTTCGGTGATCGGGAAAAAGCCCCGTATCGATATAATCGCTGAGGTTGATATAAAACTTAAGGTCCCTTTCGAACATGATGATTTTCCGGTTGGTATGATTGATCCGTTCATATCTTTTCTCGCCCTTGATCCCGGCCAATCTTTTTTTGAGATGCACATTTTCCATGGGCACATCGAGGCTTTTTGCCAGGGCTTCACCCATCATGGGCAGCCATTCCGGCGTCGACTCTGGGTCCGGGTGTATTCCGCGATCACCAGATGACCTGCATACCAGTCCACCACCGCGCGGATTTCAGGGATATTCCAGTCATAGAGCCGGAAAATATCGATATTCTGCCGGGCATATCGCCGGCGAAAGTGCCGATACTGTTTTTTCACCCAGTTGGCCAGCATGTCGCCCTGTTTTTCGTACTTTGCCAGTAATGCCGGATCAGCGGTCATTGGAAATAATCTCCTGCAACGGTTCAAAACTGCTGAACCCGTAAAAAAACAGATGGAAAGGTAATATGTTCCGGCAGCATAAGTCAAATTTTTATTTGCCTTCCACGGCGCGATGTTTTTTTTGCGCAATAAACTGTATTTTTTACTAAATAATGACTTTACAATCCGCAATCCACAGATTATGCGAAGGGTACGGATACGGCTGAAGTTCGCCCCACTAGACACAATCCTTTTATGCGGGCGACTGGAATGTGGATATCCTCCTTGCTAATACGATGGGCTGCAGGGTCTGTTGCATTGGCAAGAACAACCCGGACCTTGCCTACACTCAGGCGGACTCACTTTTGGGGATCGCCGGCCATATTTGATGAGTGGATGTTGGGTATTGGGACGCTGGAATATTGGGAGGATTGTTTGACGGCGATCATCGCTCGGGCTACCTCGCAGCAACACCTACTCATTCCAGCACAAAACGAATATGTTATTATATTAGCTGGATAAAATTATTTCAGTGCGAAAAAAGGCTTGACAACAAATAGCAAAAATTCTAGAATTAATTAAGACCAACTGGTCTGTTTTCTTATTGTCAAAAATGGAGTGCGCAGATGTTATTAAAAGAAAAAATCGTTCGCGAATCATTGAAATTATTTTCACTGAAGGGCTTTTTAAGTACATCCCTGCACGATATCTTAAAGGCTGCCGGTACATCAAAAGGAGGATTTTACAACCATTTTCAGAGCAAAGAAGACCTATTTTATCATGTAATGGACCTGGCCAGAAAAATCTGGCGGGAAAAAAATTTGGCCGGAATGGATGACACCCGACAGCCTGCAGAAAAAATCAAAAAACTGCTTGAAAATTTCAAAAATCGCTATCTGCTGGACGCTGAGAACTTCCCGGGTGGCTGTGTCTTTATCACCCTTTCCGTTGAACTGAACGACCAGCGCCCCCATTTATCAAAAGAGATCAGCAAAGGATTCACCGGCCTTAAAAAAATGCTGAAAAGACTGCTAGATCAGAGTAAGCACGAAGGGGTTCTGGCAAAGGGAGTGGACACTGCCAAAGCAGCGGAAATCCTATTTGCCGGTCTGCTGGGCGCATCGGTTATTTACGGAGCGGACAAATCAGGCACCTGCCTAGATAACTCGATCAACGCCCTGCTTAACTATCTTGAATCGATAAGAATTTAAATCTTATGGTCTCTGATGCGGTAAAGCCGGTTCTCCGGTTTTACTTTATTGAAAAATTCAAAAACAACGGAATTTACCCCGGGAGGGCAACATATGTCATTTGAACGTCTTTTGAAACCGAGGTCGATTGCCGTTTTCGGCGGTGCTCAGGCCCAGGAGGTAATTCGGCAGAGTGATCACATGGGATACAAGGGGGAGATCTGGCCGGTCCATCCCAAAAAAACGGAGATCCTGGGACGAAAAGTCTACCGTTCGGTAGCGGACCTGCCCGGAAGCCCCGATGCCGCTTACGTGGGTGTTAATCGCTATCTTACCATCGACATCGTCAGGGATCTCGCTACGCGTGATGCGGGCGGTGCGGTCTGCTATGCCACCGGCTTTACTGAGGCGGGCGAGGAGGGGTCTGAACTTGAAAAGCAGCTGCTGGAAGCCTCGGGTGACATGCCCCTGGTCGGGCCGAATTGCTACGGGCTCCTCAACTATCTGGACGGAGCCATGCTCTGGCCTGATCAGCAGGGCGGCCAACGGGTCGATGAAGGTGTGGCCGTTATTACCATGTCGTCCAACGTGGGGTTCAATCTCACCATGCAGCGACGCGGCCTTCCCATCGCCTACATGATTTCCCTGGGGAACAAATTGAAATTCGATCTCCATGATGCGATTCACATCTTTGCACGACAGGACAAGGTGACGGCGATTGGACTCTATCTGGAAACGATGCCTGACCCGAAAGCCTTTGAGGCGGCCGTCAACGTCGCCCGGGACCTGGGGAAACCCATTGTTGCCATCAAGACCGGCCGCTCACAGGTTGCTCAGAAAATGGTGGTATCGCACACGGCATCGCTGGCCGGTTCCGACGTTCTGGTGAGTGCCCTGTTCGAGCGCCTCGGCGTGGCCCGGGTTGATTCTCTGGAAGGGCTCATGGAAGCGCTGAAGGTGCTGCATGTTCTCGGCCCATTAAACGGCGGCCGGATCGGAGCCATGAGCACCTCGGGCGGTGATCTCATACTTCTCGCCGACGCCATGAGCCCGCGCCTCACCATGCCCCTGCTGTCGAAAAAAGTGGCCCAGGGTCTTCGCGAAACCGTGCACGAACGGGTAGTGGCCGCCAACCCCTTCGATTACCAGATGTTCACCTGGGATGACGAAGAGCGGATGGCCGAAAATTTTACCGCCTTTTTGGCGGAAGATTTCGATGTGTCCCTGTGTTTGCTCGATTATCCGAGAGGAGATATTTGTGACCAGTCGACATGGGGGGGGGCCGAGAAGGGATTTATCCGGGCAGCACGGCAGACCGGTACCAAGGGCGCGGTGCTCGCAACCTTTTCAGATACAATTTCAGAGCCGGTGGCCGCGCGGTTGATAAAAGAGGGCATTGCGCCGCTGGCCGGTATTGATGCCGGGCTCGCGGGTATCCAGGCGGCGGTGGATGTGGGCGCTGCCTGGCGCCGGCCTACCAGCCCGCCGCTGCTTACCGGCACCGGCCAACGGCGGGACGATCCCGTCAAGGTCCTGGACGAGGCTGAATCCAAGAGCCTTCTCGCCCGGTACGGTGTGCCGGTCCCGCCCTCAAAAGTTGTTCGTGGAGCCCGGGAGGCGGCTGAGGCGGCTGAAGCGCTGGGTTATCCGGTTGTTGTCAAAGCATTGGGCATTGCACACAAAACCGAAGCCGGGGGCGTCAGACTCAAACTTAGCACCGCCGACGAGGTGTCGGCGGCAGTGACGGAGATGTCCGCCCTCTCCGAGTCCTGTTTGATCGAAAAAATGGTTGACGGTGTCGTGGCGGAGCTAATTGTCGGGGTGGCCCGCGATGACCAGTTCGGTCCCTATCTGGTAGTTGGTGGCGGTGGAATTCTGGTCGAATTGATGAAAGACAGCGAATCACTCCTATTGCCGGTGGACAAAGAGCAGGTGATGAATGCCCTGGGAAAGCTGCAGTGTGCGCCCTTGTTTAGCGGCTTCAGGGGGAGGCCTCGTGCCGATTTGAATGCCGCTGTCGATGCGGTTCTGGCCATTGCCGCGTTTGTCGAGAAAGACCCTGCCGCTGTGATCGAGCTCGATGTCAATCCGCTGATGCTGCTGGCCGACGGCCGCGGCGTTGTTGCGGCCGATGCCTTGATTCGTATGAGACTGCCCTGATGGACAACCATTGGATCCCGATACGCCCCGGTACGGCATCGAGGGATCTGTTTTTAAACCATTCAACCAGATGAAAAGCACCTGTAAGTAACGAGCCCATATGATGACTCGTCTCCACAGTGGAAAGGATCTGTGCACATGAAACCCGAAGGCAATGAGATTGAGAAAACCATCGTTGAAAAGGCGAAAGCGCTGGGCGCGTCCCTGGCGGGAATCGCGTCCATCGATGATCTGAAGGCTTCCAGTTCCTATGAGATCTACGATAAAAGGCCGTTTTACGAAGAATACAAGGGCGTAAAATGGCGAAAAGAGCATAAATCCGTGCTGGTATGGGCGCTGGAACATCCAGCATCCAAGCCCGTGATGGATTGGTGGAGCATGAAGGTTTCGGGTTTTACCCCCGGAAACGGGGTGATGCGACTGCAATCGAGAAAACTCCGGATTTGGCTGGGTGAAGAACTCGGGATCAAGGCACTTTCGCTGCCCTACCAGATCGAATACGGGGGGGCTTTCCTCAAGGATTCGGCCCATCTGGCCGGTCTGGGGGTCATCGGGAAAAATAACCTTTTGATTACGCCGGAGTTTGGGCCGCGTGTCCGCCTCAGGGGGATCTTCATGGATGCAGCGCTCAAGCCGACTGGGCCTGCCGATTTTGACCCGTGCAATGGCTGCGATATGCCCTGCCATAGCGCCTGTCCGAGAGGGGCGTTCCGAAGCGGGTCCTATGAGAGGGATTTCTGTAAGGAGGAAAACGACAAACGCGATGCCGAATCGGAAATGATTGATGGCCCGATCATGGGGATCGAAGAGGCCAGCAAAGTCTCCAAGCCCTGCCGGATTTGCGAGTTTGCGTGCCCCTTCGGGCAGAAGGGTGCGGTTTCTTAAATCGATTTTGATAATTTTTCACGATATTTTATAACCGCGATTATAGCTCTGGGAAATGGCAAAGCAGCCGGAAATTAAGTTCCCCGCATCCAGATGCGGGGAACTTCGTTGGTGCCCATCCGGAACTGATCTTTTTACCCGATGCCATCGCTGTGCACAAAAATAAAAGGCGATCGCTGAATTTAAAAACGGTTCAGTTATTTTTTCTTTTTTTCAGGTTCGGGTATGTCTTCATCAATACCCATGATTTTTTTGGCGTAACCGGCATACTCTTCCATCGGGGTTGTAAATCTGATTACGAGTTTTGCCCCGTCCGGAGAACCACCGCCGTGCATACAGCCCGGGACCCCGCCGCCGAGGGTCAGCCATTCGGAGAGACGGGCGGCCTTAAACCGGGCCTCTCCGGAACAGGCCCCGGCTTTAAGACATTTTTGCAGCATTTCGCCATATTCAGGATTTTTAAAATCCTTATAAGACGGCATGCAGCCGGTCTCCACGATGCCGCCGCCGATATCCTGGGTCAGCCGTTTGACTTCATAGGGCAGGGTTGCCACCATCACCTTGTTGGTGTGAGAGGTGAGGGGGTCGGCAAAAAAAGAGCCGGAAGGATGTTTGAAGCCGATGGCACAGGCCCCCACGCCCAGTCCATAGGTGACCTGGTTGTTTATTGACATATCCACGAGTTTTCCCATGAATGTTTTGGCTGAAAGCCCGTTGGCCCGTGCCATCAACATGGACGATCCGATCATGACGTCACCCTGGCCCGCCACACAGGCCCCGATGCATGATCTGTAATTTGCAGTGAAGAACTGGATCACCTTGGCGGTATATTTATATTCTTTACACATGAAAACCCGTTCATTGGGGACAAAGACATCATCAAAAAGAAGCCAGCCCTGCGTAATCCCCGTATCGGGCACTTCATCACCGGCCGTGTCTTCCAATTCGCGTCTGTCGCTGGGATGCGTCGCTTCCACGATGGTCAGCCCCTCAATGTCACGGGGGACCACACAGGCGACCGCATAATCCTGATCTGCCTCACCGTAGATGCTGCCGGGAAGAAGAAAAATTTCCTGGGAGGCCGCCGTGCCGCAGATCATTACCTTTGCCCCCCGGATAATGATACCGTCCTCTCGAACTTCCGTCACCCTGAGGTTTGTGTCCGGATCTGCCTGCTGGTGGGGCTTTGCACTTCGGTCGCCCTTGGCATCGGTTAGGGCCCCGGCTACGGTAAGGCCCTTTTCCTGGGCCCCAAAAATCCATTTTTTCAACCGTTCCTGATAGTCGGTGCCGAACTCCTTATCAATGTCATGGGTGACGGCCCACATAACATTCTGGGCGTTCCATCCGACACAGACCCCGCCGGTACAACTGCCGGTACGCCGGTAATTCTGGCGTTTCATCTTCATGTTGGCGATGAGATCTTCCGAGTTCTGCATCATGGAGTTCCACCTGAGAATCTTCTCTCCGGTAAATATCGATGTGGTACTGTAAAGATCCGCCAGTTCAGGATCGTTTGCCGCATCGTAGTTCAGGGCATGGCTCTCCACGGTCCTTTTGGTGGCAGGGTGGGTCGTAACATCTTCGATCAACTCACCAAATTTGTAGACATTTGGCCTGAGCTGCGAAAGCGCTTCCAGATATTCTTTTCTTGTTTTGATTCCCATTATAACGCTCCTTTTCTGTTTAGAATTTAAACACCGTTTCGGTATTGTTCGATTTTTTCTAAAAGCACCGGGATAAACTCCCGGCAGTCATCAACAACGCCGTAATCAACCTGCTCAAACACAGGTGACTCGGCATCGTTGTTAATCGCCACCATAATTTTCGCACCGGTAATGCCGACCATATGCTGCTGCTCCCCGGAGAGCCCTACGCCAATATAAAGATCGGGGCTCACCATCTTGCCGCTCTGGCCGATCATTATCTCCAGCTCGGTCCAGCCGGCGTCCACAACCGGGCGGGTTGACCCCAAAGCAGCCTTGAGTGTTCCGGCAAGATCTGCAATTTTACCCCATCCCGCTGTATCACAGGCACCTATGCCGCCAGCCACCACAATCGACGCCGATTCTAAGGGGATCCCCTCCGGCTCTTCCCTGACAATCTCAATGGTGTTGATTCTTTCGGGAAGATCAGCCGGCAAATCAAGGGGAATGGTTGTACCGGTTCTGTCAGGGTCAAGTTCGGGTTTCTGGAAGACCCCTTTTGCAACGGTTGCCATCTGCGGGCGTTTTTCCGGGCAGGTGATGGTGATCAAACCCCCATAGGCAGGAATCTTCTGCTCCAGAATTTTATTTTCAGAAATTTCAAGCTCGATACAATGGGCCGTCAGACCGGTCTTGAGGCGGGCCGCCACAAGGGGCGCCAGTTCCCTCCCCATGTCGGTGGATCCCATCAGAACAATTCCGGGTTTTTGCTCGACGGCCAGTTTTACAATCATTTCGGTGTAAATCTCGGGTTGATAGAAAGACAATTCTGCAGCATTGCCGATAAAGACGGTATCTGCGCCGGCTGCAATCAGCGAATCTGAATTCGGACGGCTGTTCTCTCCCAGCAGAACAACCTCAAGCGTACTGCCAAGCTGATCCGCCAGTTGCCGAGCCTTGCCGACAAGCTGCAGTGATATGGCCTGAAGGGCACTGCCGGCTTGTTCCGCCACAATCCATACCGGGGCATTGTTATTTTTCATGGTGTTGTTACCTTATTGATTAAAGATTTCGATAACATCCGGATGCATCTTATGTGCCGGTATAAAGCACATTGCCTGTTTAAGACAATAATTACGAATAAGTTGATACACTTGGGGCTTAGAGCACCCCTGCAGATGTCAGTTTCTCCACCAGTTGTTCAGCCATCTCTTCCCGGGTACCGACGATCATTTCTACCTCGCGCCGGCATTCTCTGGTGGTCATGCTGGAAACGATGGTAGGCGACCCATCCAGGCCCACAGCCGTTTCAGGGACCGCAAGATCGGACAGGGTCCACTGGGTGATCTCTTTTTTACGGGCCTTGATAATACCTGAAAAGCTGAGATTCCTGGGCGTATTGAGGTCTCTTGTAACGGTAAAGACCGCCGGCAGTTTCACCGCCATGAGCCGATAGCCATCCTCGATTTTGGCTTTGACCTTCCATTGGACTTCTTCCTGCTCAACGATTTTAGAGACCATGGTTACGACCGGCATTTTTAAAAAAACGGCCATTTCGGGTCCCACCCATTCAGTAGCGCCGTCGCTGCTGGCCATACCGCAAAGAACGAGATCGCATGGTCCGATTTTTTCGATACCCGCAGCCAG
>Ga0307991_1002151_pt1 | contig 13472 bp, 10 predicted proteins | sample EllFjometagen131_FD_203146 | JGI IMG/M metagenome (GOLD analysis project Ga0307991, IMG submission 203146) | Marine microbial communities from Ellis Fjord, Antarctic Ocean - #131 | ecosystem: Environmental > Aquatic > Marine > Unclassified | place: Southern Ocean | collected 2014-10-08
AGATTGTCGATTTGCAAAAATTAAATTAAATTTATCATTCTGTCGCTGGGGGATTTTGACCCGGCCACAGGTGGGGGATTTTAAAGTGGCCATCGGGGTTTTGAAACTTAAAATAGGATAACCGTCTTAATTTAGTATAAAAAATATTAAAAAAAAATTTAAAACGTTCAATTTAGGTATTAATAAATTCCTAACAACTTGACAACATAGCCTGGGTTTGATCCATTTTTCAAATATTCCGCCTTGCTTATTAAATGGAGACTTATGCTCCAGCTTTGTTGCTTGCTGTAATAAAAATCACCGTAAATCAGTGAAACGCGAGCAGGGTCCGATACATAATCTCAGGATCCACTAAGTCTGCATGGATTCTTTTGTTCAAGCGTCCATTTTTTGCAAGGCTTAAAATATGCCCTACATGATTTTCTTCACACCAGTTCATTATCGCTTCACGACAAAAACCGCTGTCTCCCCGAATAATTATTTTTATTTCTTTCCAGTGCGCGTGAATCCGCCAGGCTATTCTTTTTTTCTTGCAGAAGACGGATAAAAGTGGATTCTGACGAAGTATATCAAGATCATTTAAATCATCATACCCGAGAGCTAATCCATATTTCAGCTTAAAGTACCTGTTGAAACATGACATACAAGTCTATTTCTGCGATACATTTAATCGGCTAATGCAAAATCTTACTCTTTTGCTCATATCATAATGTGAATTCAAGCATTGATGAAAATGAGTATGATGAGTTTCGTGGATTAATACTCAATGATTCTTGTGCACGTGTAATGATTAAGCAAAACACTGTCTCCTAAAAAAAATAATCCTGCCAAAATTTTCTGGAGTTGAGATTAAGCTGCTTTTCTTGTTATTCCAAAATTTCTGATCATAATGTGCTGGTGACTTATATCCATTCGTTGAATGTTTCCTCTGCCGAATTTCAGCAAGTCAAAGGGGAGAGGGTGCTGGTGATTTCAGGCGAATTGTTCAATTGTTCATTTTATTTTTTTGCGCGGTTTTTAGCTGGATTGGGATTAATGCAATTCATGAATCCAACTGTAAAAGATCATCTTGGGCGAATCCAGATTTTTGACGATTATATAACAAAAAATAAAAATGTGCGCAATAATCGTAACCGCCTGTGCACATTTCGTAACCAACTCCCCGTAAATTCGTTCTCTTTGAAATGTCTATAATTAGTTAAATTAATTAGTTAAATTGTTGGGCACGCCCTTTGCATTTAAGGCGGAGAGTATCTGTTGGTTGCTGCATGGGATATTGATTCTTTAACTGTTTGCAGGAAGGGGGGGGCAACTTTAACTTAAGATTGAAGAATATTTTTTCAAAATTTCAAACACTCGATTTCAGGTTGTAGATATGTATACAGTCTTGCACGGAAATATACGAAAAAAAGAATGATTTCAGTTCAGATTTTTGTAAAATTTATATTGAGCGATTATTTTTTATGAATGCATTTTTTTTCATAACATATCAACTATATTGAGCAAATTTTTTAAGAATCGTTTTATCGCAGGAATGACGGCATAAATTATTGGTATTGTGCCATAAATATATGATCAAAAACACAGTTTTGATTAAGGCACGAATTAAATATTTATTGTTATTTTTTATTTTAGATCGGTCTTGATTGAAATGGCATGTGGTTTGCATGTTATAGAGTTAAATAAACGCGATTCATTAGAATGACGATAAAGGGGGGAACAATCAATGTGTTTTAAAAAGAAAATACAGAAAATTTTGCTTGAGTAGGTGAATATTAAAAAAATAGCAAAACCGCTTGAAAAAGGCAAATCATCCGAAAGGATGGTACGCAAAGGTACCGACCCGAACTTCTTATATTGACAGGGTAGCGGGCTTGCCGGGTGGATTCAGCATCTCCTCAAATGTTGTTTCCTGCACGGCTGGAAACAACATTTAAGGAGATTTTTTATGTACCACCAAAATCACAAACGTTTATCAAATTGTATTGACCATCATCTCTTTTATGGTAATTTATATTGTACATGCTGTTCAAGCCGCTGATGTAAAAAACTCACATAGAATAAACCAAATATAGAAAAATTTAAATGCTAAAAAAATAAGGAAATGACCATGTTTTACAAATTCAAAATAATATTTTTCATTTTGACTTTTTCATTAATAGGGAGTGCTGGTTTTGCAGCAGATATCTATGTAGATCAGACACTCAGCCAAAATATAACCGATGGCAAATATTCTATCGCAAACCGAAACAATTCCGGTTCTGATGGAAATGCATACACTACTGCTCAAGCTGCAATCAATGCCATGAATCCAGGCGACCATATCTATTTAAGGAATGGAACCTACCAGGAAGGCCACATTCAAATCTCGCCAGAGAAGAACCCCACTGACGGAAATTGGAGTGATAATTATAATTTATTAGCCTCATATAAGGGTGAATGGGCAGTGTTGGATGGAGAAAATAATATAACTATTAGTTACACAACCGCGGCCAACAGATCAAGTGTAATCGGGCAGGTTGCTGGCCAGAGTGAGCAGGGTTTGAGTTATTGGAAGTTTGAACGTATTGAAATAAAAAACGGTCGGCGCTCTGATGGCGCAGCCGCTTCTGGGTTTTGGGGGAATAATGGTCCGTTTTGGTTTAAATATTGTTATATCCACGACAATTACGTTACTAACAGTATCGGATACTATAATAACGGTGGGCTAAAAGGATGTACCTGGCATGATTCAATTGTGGAATATTGTTGGTTTGAAAGAAACGGAGCGCTTAACACAACCAACCACAATGAAGCTCACATAAATATTTACTCTGACTATAGTGAAAAATATATTACTCCAGACGGTTTTGACCCCGATGACCTTACTATTCGAGACGGTAATCATAATATGAGAAATGAATATAGGTATAATTATTTTGACTGTTCGGACGGAGTACCAGTAGCAATAAAACATAAGAATGATCAGTATCTCACTCGTCATGATGGAAATTGGCAGGATGAATATAATAATTATGGGGATAAAATTCATCATAATATTATTGTCGGTGCGACATCAAGCAACGGTGGTGCAATATTAATTATGCAGGATTTTACTCAAGCCTATAATAATATTCTTGATAATTGTACTAATGGGTTAACGGCAGGTGACAATCAGGATGGCAATTTTTACAAAGTATGTTTTTGGAATAATCTTATATATCAATCATCAGAGAGAAGTGTGTGGAGAAAACAGGAAAAAGATTTTGATCATTTTACGGGCGAGTATTACGGGTATGATTATAACAATTTAATCTATCAAGCTCAAGATGGTTGGAATTGGTGTGATATAACTATTGATGCATCAGGCTTTGATGAAGGGGTTCTTGGTTATACAAATTATATAGGGAAAGATAACTACTTCTATGATGGGCAGGCTGACATCTCTCGTTTTGAAGATACAACATACAATCAATCGGAATACGAAAGTAACTTCTCAGGTAATGACGTCTACGTCAATGCCTATGATTCAGAAAATCTATTGTTTAAAGGAAGTACAGGAGCAGATAAGTACAAAATCCTCAGTACACATATAATTGAAGAAGGAAAAAATTCCGGGAATGCCGGAGCTAAAATTCCACATCCATATCTTTCTGGAATAGCTATCCCTGATTACATTGGACCAGCTGATTCTGATAAAGATAGTGGTTCAAATTGGGATTCTGTATACCCTGACCCTGATGATGGGGGCTGGATTGATTATGTAATATCCTTACAAAATATATCAATCCTTCAATATAGTGATTTAGGTACGGGTACGAGTAGCCCATTATCCCCCCCTCAAAATCTAATGATAGAATAATAATAATTTATTATAATACCTTTATAATAAAATAAAACCCGATCATCATCAGATGATCGGGTTTTTAAATTGTTTTCAACAACTATTTTTATTAAAAAATTCCTAACAACCTGCACCCTAACATTGATGAAGAACAACTAACATCTTCATGCATCCCAATTCTTTTTAGCTCAAACATATTAGTTCCAGGGGTATTTCTTCCTCTTTTTGTTGTCACAGCAAGATGATGGCCGTTCTTAGCAACCAGTGAAATTAAGTTATTGTCATAATTCCCATTTGGATAACAAAAGGGTATAAAGTGAGGTTCTACAAGTTTTTTGGACAGTAATATATCTATAGATTCCATTAGTTCTTTATGAACTTGATCATGATTTAAAAGAGTTAAAATTTTATGGTTAGTGGTATGGGAACCGAATGAAACCAGGCCAGACTGATGCATATTACACACTTGCCACCAAGATAAAAATGCAGGTTCATTAAGGGATAAATTTAAATCGTCCAATTTTCTTAAATTATTGTTAATAATCTGATTTATAGTTTCTTCCTTTTCCAATTTTAATTGGCTAATTATCTTATCAAAATTTTTTGCATTCTTATTTAAGTTGATTAAATGTTTTAAATATTCAAACTCACCTAAATCGTACTCAAAAGAATCGACATTTAGTCTGTTTTTTTGATATAAATATGCAACTTGATCTGTCCAGAACCACTTTTTTGTCCCTATATATGCAGTAGGTAGAAAAATCGTTGCCGGCACATTATGCTTTTTTATAACAGGAAATGCGTTTTTATAAAAATCAAACCAACCGTCATCAAAAGTGAGGGCACAAAAGGGCTTTGTATTTTTTATTCGACTGTAGGGCAGAGAACTCAAGGTTGAAAGGTCAGTTATCGTAAAATGCTGTTTCAGGTACACAATATGCTTCTCAAAAGTTTTTGATAAAACATACATGCCAGGTTGGATCTGGCATTCTATAGGAACTGTATCCAAGACCCTGTGATACATTAAAATTAAAAAATTATTTGTAGCAAAATTTCCTAATGCATATTTTAATAAGCCGGTATTTTGTAAAAAATTAGCTATCAGATATTTCAATTGTAATCTTAAATTCATAAGCCATCTATCACATATCTACTTTTACAGTATAAATATAAAATCACTGAACGCAATTTGTCATCTTTTTCCGGCTGAATAGTTATAAATTCTCTTTTGTTTCTTGAACTGTCCTGCAAGATTCTACCTTTGTTGAATTAAGCGTTAAATGATCGGTGCTCTATATGATTCTTTGAGCAGCGCCCGCTGTTTATTGCTGAACAATAAACCATAATCGTCAAAAGCCTTCAATGTTTTATAATCTTTTAATATCGGACCACACCTTTGTTCTATGCTGATATTATCATATGCAGCATTTAATTCTATAATTATAGGACCACTTTCGGTAATGGCAATGTCGTGTCCAATTATTTTGTTACAAGAAAAAGATTTTTGTGTTTTTTGAGCAAGTTCAATAACGTCATTCCAAAGTGGGACTTGAAAGCCTTCAAATCGGAAACCTGATGTTGGATGAACTTCATGAACTTTGCTTTTAAAGTCGTGTGCAAATTTTAGAAATTTGCCAGTATTGATCTTAATCCCAATTGCGACACCACCTTGACTAGCGTTATCAAGGAAGGCTTTTTCAATCCCAAAACGCATATATGCACCAATAATTTGGACATCTTTAGAATGTGTTAATAGAGTTACTATACGAACAGTATTAACAGACTGAGAGATTCGCTTAAGTCGTGGGTGCTGTTCAATGTATTCCTGCACCACAGATTGAGCGGGTAGGGCAAATTTATTAATTGGTATTTCTGGTTTATTATTACTTTTTAAATAGATCTGCCCGTTATTGAAATATGCAAGATATATATCTTTTCCACCTTTACCTGTAAGAGGTTTGATTATAAATTGTTTTTGTGATTGTTCATTTTTAAACAATTTAAAAAGAAAATTCTTGATTTCATTTTTATTCACAATACCAAATTGTACAGGAACAGGTAATTGGTTGGCAACGCAAAGTTGATGACAAACATTTTTATCCTCAAAAAGTATTCTATATTCTAAAGGAAACACTTCTTTTCTAAGACGATTGCGCTGCAGAGCATCATAGATTGATCCATAATAATATTTCCATTCATTTCGGGGTTTTTCCCATAAGTGGCATAGGGAATAATTTTCAGGAAAATATTTTAACCGAAAAAAAATATAAAAAAGATCGTAAATTACACGTAACCTTGGAGCCTTGCATACTTCCCAATTTATATATGAGTAGTAGCAATATGGAAGAGCAAGGAAACGTAATATTCGCCTAACAAATGCTGGAGATTCAGAAAGCAAAAAACCACCTCCCAATTATTTATATTATCTTACTTTAAATCGTTTAACATGATTTCAAGCTTTTGATACATTTTTTGCCAGTTATTTTTTATTTCACATTTCATCTCGATAGTTTTATCTTTATAGGTATCAATATTATCAACCATTTCTTCAATCTTTTCATGGATATCACAGGGGGTGTTGTTAACAAAAAGAGCCTCTTTGAAATATTCTTTCAGGACTGATTTATCAGAGGTGATTAAAGGTTTTTCAGCAGCAACACTTTCATAGCAACCACAAAGCATGCAATAATCGGCTGTTGTCAATACCATAGAGGCATCAACGGAAAAGAGCATATTAACAAATGTCTGATCAGGAATAAATCCCATCAGCACAACATTGGCGGGTATTTTATTTTTGAGATTTGCATCTCTTTTTTTATAATTTCCCGTAATATAGAGACATATATCCCTGTCTATTCGACGCATTGAGTCAAGTACGGAAAGGACCGGTTCATCTTTATCAAAAGATGAAATCAACAATAAATTGATTTTGCCTCTCAACTTATATAACTCCGTAAAAGTAAAATTCGGTAGAGGATCTGGTAAAACGGCAGGCCTCCCATTTGATTTTTTAACAAGATCGGCCAAAAAATCATTTGTAACAATTGTTATGTCTGCATATTTTAAGGTGAAGTAATGTAGCCGCATTTTTAGCCATATCTTGAAGGAGCCCGTATGCGGTTTATTCAACCTAAAAGTCGTATGCCTGTCAACGACAATATGGGTATCTGATATTATACCGTATATACAAGCAAGTGCTGCCAGAAGCATTGAAGGATTCTGAACAAAAAAAATATGTGGTTTTTCCCTAAACAACGTTAACAAAGTTTTTGCAATTGATATTGGATAGCGCAAAATACCTTTAAAATCAAAAATATATGGCTTCGCCCCAATCCTTTTTGCCATTTCACTTGATCTTCGCTGGGATTCCCATGAAATCCATACCCGGTTCTTTTTATAATTATTTCTTTTAATCATTATTTTATTTATGCGCATCTTTGCTGCAAATCAATTGGTCATACAGGATTGATAATTTTTCAATATTTTGAACAATTGAGAATTCTTGTTCAATAGTTTTTCTGGCATTTTCGGCAAGTCGCCTTGACAGAATGGGATTGCTTTTTAAACGGATTACAGCATCAGCCATATCACACGGATCATCCGGCTTTACCAACAAACCATTAATACCATCTTGGATTATTTCCTTCATTCCACCAACAGCCGTGCAAATGACGGGTGTTTCAAGAGACATCGCTTCCAGGAGTGCCATTGGCAAGCCTTCATGTTTGGAAGGCATAATAAAAACATCAAATGATGGAATAATGCAATGCATATTTTTCTCGAAACCATGCATGAAAACCACGGATTCAAGCTGATATTTCTTAATTTTGGATTTTAATTTGTTATAAAGAGGGCCTTCTCCAAAAATAGAGATCTTAAATTTTAGCTCCTTTTTTTGTAAAAGCCTTCCTGTCTCAATCAAAAGTTCAAGATTTTTTACTTTCTCTAATCTGGCAGCTGCCCCGATCCAAAAATCTTCTTTTATACAGAAAGACCCACGATTTCGTTTAACATCTTTTTCAGATAAACCTCTGGGATCAATATTTATTGCGTTATAAATATGAACGATTTTTTTCTTATCAAAGGTCTTTTTTAAATCACTTTCAATGTCTTTTGAAACTGCAATGATGCGATTTGCAAAAAAAATATTGAGGATTTTATCAAGATAGATAACAATATCACTTTTTATGAGTCGAATACCGGTTATATGATCCCGGGCTTTAATTTTCCCATGGATTGTTCTTGCTAAAGGGATTTTGTGCCCAATTGACATAGCAGCAAAAACACCTAAAAAGTGTTCCTTTGTATTGTGTACATGTATGATGTCTGGTTTTAACCTTCTATATATCATAACTAATTTTGCCAGCATTCTTACACTGCTGTATTTCGTTTCATCTATAACCAGTGTTTTTATTTTCTGGTCTTGCAACTTTTTCGCGAGCATGCCATTGTTAAATAAAATGCAAACGGGAATTATCTTTGTTTTTTTTTTCAGGGCAATCAATGTATGGTAAACCTGTACTTCAGCCCCCGCCCAAAGATCGCCGGAAATGATGTGCAGAACAATTTTTTGATTCATCCGGTGGTATGTGTTTTCTTCATTTACCATCGAATCTTTTTACCTTTTATTCGGTTTTGCATAATATTTAAAAAATTCAGTATCTTTTTGAATATCAAAATTAAAACTAAAGGGTCATCTTTCAAGGAGATAAAATGCATTAGAATATTTTTGATTTTTATTCGCTTATATTGCCTTTCATAAGCTTCATACACTTGATTATCTTCCATTTTTTCCCGGTGTTCAGTACAATTAATAATACTATTTGATTTTTCTATGATCGACAATATTTTTTTGCTTTCATTTTCGTTTGCTCGCTGCGGTTGAAAAGATGAATTTATGTATATTGGATTAAATCGATGTGATATCGTATTTTCTTCATCAATTGAGATATCCAAAATAGTACTATATCGTGAAATTTCCAAATTCTGATCAAATATAAAATTCCCTAGACTGTAAAAAATCGGTTTAGACTTATAAATTTCATATCCCTGAATTACATGAGGATGACAGCCGATAATGCAATCAGCGCCAGCATCGATAAATGATTTCGCTTCAAGAGTTAAGCCATAGGGTGGATAATGAACGAACTCATATCCCCAATGAGCTATCAGAATTACAAAATCCACTTTTCTTGATAAATTTTTTATATCGGAAATGACGTTAATATTTTTTTGATGGACAACTGAAGACAAATACTCATGAGATTTTTTATATCTTTTCCAGTCATAATTGACAATACTGTCACGCGATTGTGCGATTAGACGATCCGCTTCTTTAAAATTATCAACGCCAACCCAATTATACCCAATCATACCGATCGTTTTGTTGTTTTTTTTCAAGATAACCGGTTCAGAGTAATATTCTTTTTCGCTACTTTTCAAACCACATATCTTTATGCCGTTTTCTTTAAGACAATTAACAGTTTCCCAAAATATTTCAGAACCATGCTCAAGAGTATGATTATTAGCTACATTTAAGATATTAAATCCTTTATCAGCAAGAGCTTTCGCAAAAGCTGGACGTCCACAAAACGTCTTATTGTTCCTCCTGTTCTGCTCAACCAATGAGGTCAGCAATCCCTCAAGGTTTCCAATGACAATATCTGAGCCTTTTAAATAATCTTTTATCTTTTCAAGTGGGTAGGATGGACCAAATTTTTTGCTTTGATGCAAAACACCAAGACCAATAATCGCCTTGTCTCCAGGATTGATGTCCCCGACAGCTTTAATATTAATGCAGTTCAATTTTAATTCTCCTGAAAATGAGGAATAAAATAAGCCTTTGCAATATTGGCGCTTACGATGAAAGAATCTACTATATAGCAAAAGTGTTTAGAATATATATGCTTAGCCAATTGCGCACTATAATAAATTTATTCCATTCGCATGGCATTTTTTTATCATATCGTCCGGCCAAATCCCTACTTGCACTTCTCCTATATGCGCCTTCCTTAGATAAAACATACAAAGTCTTGATTGACCGATACCCCCTCCAATGGAAAGCGGTAATTCTCCATTCAAGAGCCGTTTATGAAATATCAAATTCTTTCTCTCCGTTTGTCCTGTGATTTCCAATTGATGCAAAAGTGACTTTTCATCTACACGAATTCCCATTGAGGAAAGTTCAAAAGGACACTTCAAAAGCGAATTATAAACTAAAATATCCCCATTGAACCCCTTAAATCCTTTCTCAGTTGGTGTGGACCAGTCGTCATAATCTGGAGCGCGTCCATCATGGGGTGTACCATGCTTGAGCTTACCTCCAATACCAATTACAAATACGGCACCGTACTGTTCACATACAACTTTTTCTCTCTCTTTAGGTGTTAACTCAGGATATCTTTCTTCCAACTCTTCACTGTGAAGAAATGTAATTGCTTTGGGCAAAACTGGAATAATAGCACTATAATGAGAACATATATACTCTTCAGTATGTTTAAGTACATCATATATTTTTTCAACAATACTTTTTAAAAATTGCAGATTTCTTTCATCGGCTGATATTACTCTTTCCCAATCCCATTGATCCACATATACAGAGTGTAAATTGCCTAATACCTCATCGGGCCTGATAGCATTCATATCTGTATATAGGCCGGTACCATGCAAAAAACCATAATCCCCTAAAATCATACGTTTCCACTTAGCCAGGGACTGAACAATTTCAGCACGGGTATGATCTAAAGTTGTTATATTGAAAGAAACTGGTTTTTCAATACCATTCAGGTCATCGTTGATTCCGGTTCCCGCTTTGACACATAATGGTGCCGAAACCCGGGTTAAATTCAATATAGAAGCCAAGCTAGTTTGAAAATAATCTTTAATTCTATGTACAGCTCTTTCCGTTTCTTTTAAGCCTAAAACAGGCGTATAAGATTTTGGAATAATTATATTCATACTCATAAGTGGTTTGCTCCGCTTTAAAAATCTTAAATTAATTTCAATTTGATCTATGCTGAAGACTTCATCCAATTTCAGAAACAAAGTATCGCAATTTACCGGATGATTCCCTGGGGATTCTATCAAGGTACTCAAAAATTATTTTAACATCTTTTCCCAGTGCCGTTCTTAATTTTGACTCCAGAATGTTTTCTGAATTATTATCGAACATAGGAGATTTGACGAGTTGAACATGGAAATTTTCAAGTCCTTTTTGGTACATTTTGAATTCATGAACAGTATCGTCCTTTAACGTGTAACAAAGATAGGCGGCGTGTACAAGTTTTCCCTGTATAGTCCTAATGAAGTCTTCTTTTCTCCCTTCAATTACTTTCATTACCGGTAAAGTGACACCGCATGCACATTTTTCATCAGAAGGTATGCCAATATCACCAATATCATAACGGATTAAAGGCATGGCATAGGAGTTTAAATCTGTTATTATAATTCGGCCTGGTTCGCCAACGCCAACAGGCTCATTCTTTTCATCTATAAACTCAACGAGTAAGTGGTCACTCATGATATGCATTTTCCCATATTTACAAGGGAATGCGATAATTCCATTTTCAGCGCAACCATATTCATCGACAATAGGGCAATTAAACATCTCTTCAAAAAGAGTTTTGTGATGAGTATACATTTTTTCTGCAGTACAAATTACTGCTTTTAAGTTCAGGTTATTAAGATTAATTCCTCTTTTTTTCAAAAAATAACAAAACCCATAAATAGCTGTCGTATATCCATATATATAAGCAGGTTTATACTTTATTATTCTTTTAAATTGTTTTTCACATTCTTTGTCTGAAATATTGAATGCAGAAACGCGTATTCTGTTTAGTACAAGATCCTTTATACGTCTGTTTAGCCATAAACGCCAGGTAACTGGTACTCCCCAAAACCTGGCCTGCCTATCACCTATATTAATATTATACCAACTGTAGCATCTAAACATAATTGCATGTCTTAGTGATAAATAACTAACTTCCTTTTTAAGATGCAAAGTAATACCAGTCGATCCACCAGTTTGACTGAAGTATGTTTTTTCCTCAAATTTTTCTGTCATAATTGAATCACTGTTATTTAGAATATCTCTTTTTGATAAAAGCGGAAGTTTCTTTAAATCATCAATTGTTTTAATATCTCCCGACTGAATATTAAATTTATCAAAAATATTTTTATAATAACGGTTGTTACCATATGCATAATCAATAAGTTTTCTTAGTTTGTCATTCTGCAATTTTCGAAGTTCATTAGGATTGAGCGATTGATTGTTTTTAATGCTATGAATAGATTTTTTTACCCTTAAACCTCTTAGGTATTGAACAGGAAAATATACTAAATTTTTAGCAATGAATTTATTCATCTTTATTAAAACCTTTTTGATTATGTTTTGAAGAGGAGATTACAAAGTCATTTTTCGAGGATGTTAAAAATGTTCAGATCCAAGTTGAATCCCCAATTTGTTGGGCATGAGACCCTGAGGAATGGTGCTGACTTGTCGCACGGTCCCGCGCAGGGGGACGAAAAATGGGTGCAAGCCCATGATGGTGAAACTGATAAGTGTTTTCAATAATCTGTTAATTCATTTATGCCACCATGGTATGGCAACGCTTCATTACCATATATTTTATTTAATCTAAACTTATCCATTATTTTCAGTGCGTTAAATATTTGTTCATGACTTAAAATATTTTTCCAGTAAAGTAATGGGTCTTGACCAGTTATGAGAGGACTGCTTTTTTTTGTCATTGAAGATGGATTCTGAATTTTGTCAAATAAACTATCAGATATTGGCAAATTTAGGTAATCAAATAAGCTCTGCACTTCTTTGACTGGATTAATAAAGAGATTCTCATAAAAAATTATATAAAGTTCATCTGATTTGAGAGAGTTTAAAGGGATATAGTTTTCAATACACCACATCAATATTTGTCTTTCAAACTTATCCATATTTTTATATATGATATCATTATATTTATACAAAAAATCCTCATTTAAATTTTTTTGTATAAATAAGTCATTTAAATGATCTTCCCAACCGAGTCTTATTCTTGAACATGCAACAGAAAATGGATGTCTCATCATGAAAACTATTGGGATTTCAGGAAAATTAGTTTTTATCCACTTCAGTAGAAGGTTTATTCTGATATCTTTAATAAGTCGTTTTTTTGGGAATAATTTTTTATTATATCTGTCGATCCAAAAATTTCTTATCATTCCAGAAAATATCTTTGATGCTGGTCCAAAATATTCTTCATTAATGTTAGAATCTCTTAAATATTGTCTTGAGTTGAAGCGTTTTACTATGGAAACGAGTTCGGGATGAAATGGTTCAAACATATAACGAAACGAATTATCATTATTTATTATATTAGCGAGCCAGGTAGTTCCGCTTCTTCCTGAACCACATAACAATACAGTATTTTTGTAAGATTTGTTATTTTCAAAATATATTTGACCCCGGATAATGCTTCCGATTTTTTCAATTGAATTTTGCATTAAATTTAATTTTCAATATTATTGTCAGACCTCGGGACGTATGATTTTAATAATAAGACAAAAAAATATAAAATATAGGCATTTAAGTCATCTTGCAATGATTTATTGGACAATTGCAACCGGAAGTATGTAATTTAAAAATTGGACATTT
>Ga0307991_1002152_pt1 | contig 13470 bp, 6 predicted proteins | sample EllFjometagen131_FD_203146 | JGI IMG/M metagenome (GOLD analysis project Ga0307991, IMG submission 203146) | Marine microbial communities from Ellis Fjord, Antarctic Ocean - #131 | ecosystem: Environmental > Aquatic > Marine > Unclassified | place: Southern Ocean | collected 2014-10-08
CCCATAGATTATGCCTCCAATGATACGCTATAAATTCAATAGGAATAATGGATGACCGCAATACGAACTGGTGAGTAACGGTTCTCGCCCTCTGAGAAGGGAGCTGCTTTATAATGTATCTGATTCCAACGACGAAAAGGCTATTGAATGCGTTTTCACCGATTTATAAAAACTACCTTTCTCATAAAAGTTACTGAGAATAGGATTTTCTGAACTATTCTCTCTTTCTCTTGCGTTGATTCCCGGTCACCTTTGAAACAACGAACCCGACAACAAAGCCGATTGCCATGATAAGTGGTATCAGTATGATCTGAGACACCCCCACTTTCCAGAAAAAAAGCTGTAAAGTGACTGGCTGGATATTCTGGATAAGTATGATAAGGAATAAGGCAATTAAGACTAACACTACGATAAATTTTGGTCTCATCATCAATCCTCTCTTTTAGAATTTTACGCTGAATGGGCGGAAAAGAGCCCCAGGGAGAGGGGACTGCTCCCCCTTCCTCGCTCGAGGCTTATTTCTTTGCCGTGGTCTTCTTCTCCGCTAGCCACCGTTTTAGATAATCGGCTGCCACATCCCTCCCGCCCAGTCCAAGGCGGCTGCGTCAAACACGATTTCAAAGGCAGAGACCGCGATCTCTACCGGAAAGGTCAGGAAGATGTTCATTGTTCCTTTGGGCTCAACCTGCAGGGTATTCACAAATTCTATGAGTAGATGCGAGGGGAGTGTTGTGGGTTTGTTTACCGGCTCTACGGGATTGAGGAGGAGCTTGCCCGAGCCTGCACCAAGGATCTTCTCCGTGCTTTCCCCAAGACATTCTCTTATGAAAAGAATGTTCTCCCCCTCTTTTTGAACGGAGACCGTGATACCCTCTTGCTCAATTCGTATGGAGATATCATATTGACCAAACATGAGCCTTTCCTTTCTATAGCCTGGTGGAAATGGACGAATTCCCTGATTGAGAAAGCCAGTTTCAAGATAGAAATTGTGCCAGACGGTATTCTGATAACTGAGGAATAACACTGGTAAATGATTCGCAAGGTCACTTTTTTATTCTGGCATAAGCGCACGATATGTCAAGAGATATATTACGCCAATGAATTACAATTTCTTTAGTGGGTTCATTATGTTTTGCTGGGGGAACGAAGGCAGAATGAAAGATTCTTAGCGGATTGAACCGCAACCCAGAAGTCCCTCGCAACGAGTGTTTATGCTATTAGAAAGGCCACATAATTGGCATGAGTAACACCGCCAATGCCCAGAATACCAGATTCAGAGGCCCGCCTACACGAGTGTAATCAGAAAAATGGTACCCGCCAGGAGCATAGATCATGGTATTTGTCTGATATCCGATTGGTGTTGCAAAGCTTGTTGATGCAGCAAAGGTAATTGCCACCAGAAATAGGAGAGGACTCACGCTCATGGATGCTGCAAGGGACAGCGCAATGGGGGAAAGGATAACAGCAAAAGCGTTATTTGACATTACCTCGGTAACTATCGCTGTGGTTACATAGCGGACCGCCAGAATAGCGAGGGGACCAAAGGTGGCAACACGCACGGGGAATAATGCCATAACAACCCGCAGGACAGCACCCATCATTTATTACGGCCGGTAATCGTACAGTGGTCGTTACACAAAAAGTTAGGGCTAAACGCAAATCATTATCCTTCAATTTTCTTCTCGCAGAACATTTCGTCCTGGATCAACCGGACTACAAAAAGAAAGACAAAAAATGAAATGTAATGTTTCACGGAGAAGTTTTGTGAACGATAAGAGCAGGGATATCAAAATGATATCCAGTCATCTTGGGATGTTCGCTTGTTTCAGATATATAGCAGATATCACAGATTCAACAGAACTGGAATTTATCCAACCATGGGCATACGGAGTCCTAATCATCCTGCCAATTCAGAAATGTAGTATCTTAAGGGTGTCCCTTTCCATAATGGAGTCTTATTCTGTTTTAACGATTATCAAATGAGAAGTAGCCCTTGATATTGCAATATAAAGTAATTCGTCTTGCCTATCTTTCCAAACAGCATCTGTTTCTGTGAGAATAACGATTGGACTTTCCAGCCCTTTAAATGAATGAATTGTTGAGCAAAATATCTTGTTTTCCATCCCTTGCTCAGCCCATTGCCATGTTATAGGACAATTGGCAAGACAATCTCCTGTTTTCCATATTGAGTTGTTTTCCCTGTGAGGTGTAAGAATCGTTATCTCGGATGGAACGACCTTCTCATTTCGTAAAAGGTTAGTAACGACTTTTCTCACGATGTCTTTCTCTGTACTCTGTGCGTTGATCTTAACAATTTCAGGAGGCTGCCCCTCTGGACCAATGGCCTCCGGTTTAATCTCCCCTCTATAATACTTCATGGTTTCTTTATGAATTTGCTTAGTATTCCGGCAGTTTTCACTCAGAGAAAAGGGTGGATCACTTAATGGCAGGTTTTTCTTCTTCCCGTATAGTTTTTGATTGTCGTCAAAGAAAATATAAAACATCCCTTCGTCAGGGTCGTCTAACAGCTCTTGTAAAGGTATCCACCAATTATCTTCGAAATCTTGGCCCTCATCAACTATCAAAGCATCGTATCGATCCTCAATCAAACCCAAGGCATCTAATAAACTATCCGGCAGCTCATTTTTGAAAAATAATCGTTTGTCTATTTGTGGATCTGGGACAGGAATGTCCAGATCAGCCCTTCTGCAAAATTCCGTACATAGACCATGGAAATGGAATATATCTATTTGATTTGAATGCGGAATGATCTGCTTGAGAAACTGTGCAAGAACAACATTAAAACATACGATCACAACACGCTTTTCTATATTATTTTCAACAATACAACGTGCCTTTTCAATGGCTAAAAACGTTTTTCCTGAACCGGCCGGACCGCAGATTGTTGCCCTATTGAAACGCTCTATAAGCGCTAACACCTTATATTGTGAACGGGTTGCTTCTAATATACTTTTCTTGTCATCAGTAATTTTTCTCGATAAATTTATTGGTATTTTCCACGATGGAGCAAGGAATTTCCGTAGGGCTTTCATCCCTTCTTGGCCAGGGCCTTTTCTATGACTCTGGCCGAGAGTATTCTTGAAAACTTGCGCAATTGCTTTCGGAACCCTTTCAAGGTCAGAAGAATCAAGGGTAATTCCCTTCAATTCTGGAGAGATACCTAAATCTCTGCCAATTAAATCAACATCAGGAAACCATACTGCATGGCCATACGGGTAGGAAAACCTTCTAGTGGTAGGATAATTTTTAATATTACTCAAAAGATCATAGCAATATGTTTTACTTTGCTCATATGGATCCTTGATTTTGAATTTTGTTCCATCAAAGGAGGTAGAAGCCCACTCGCCGGTATCTCCATTAAATTCAATTCCCCCTCCTTTAACCTCTAGCGCGACTATGCCTTTGTCAGGATACAAAATAAGAAAGTCGATTTCACCATCCAGAAGAGGGCCTTTTTTATTAGGCCGTCGATATATTGGAACACTATGAAGAACAATATAATCGTTTGAGAGAGTATCCTTTAATGCATAGAAAACTTTCCTCTCTGCATTGCTTTTAGTATCACCCAGAGGATGATCTGGATACATTCTGGCCATATTTCATCCGCTATTTATGAAAGAATTTGTGTAAGCCAGTCAATAACGGGACGTCGCCTTAACTGTTCCCAATAAAATTGATTTGAATAACTCCTTAAGCATGCATAACAGCTCGAATCCACGTCAGTGCATTTGCAATCCCTTACCCTCCGAAGGGTTTCTCGCAAAACTTTGTCTAAGTCTTCGATTATTTTTGGTATATAACCAGCCCCCCCAGGGATGCGATCATAAATTACAAGTTCTCCGATAAAGCTTTCCTCTGTCCACCCATGATAGGTGCCGCCTAAATCATTTATTGATATTCCCATGGCATCAGATGCACCGTTTAAAAATGCTGCCAGCAATGACTGCCAAAAGACCTTATCCGTAACTTTTGGTGGAGATACGGCACAGTCCTGAAACCGTAACTGCAAAATATCTGTGACAATTTCATGCGCCATATCAAGTTTCAAAATTTTCCCGTTACATTTAGACCCCCATGGAGTTTCATGGCTACCCCTTCCCGGCTTTGGAACACTTTTCCCGCATTTTCTACAAATCATAAAACCACTGAATTTATGATTACTATTTGCCCGAAATAGTTTACCGTCCTTTTTTATTCCGTAGCTGATTCCTTTGACTTTATGATCATGAAATTCGGTAGCGCCCTCAAGAAGGAAAACTTCTGAAGTCCGAGGAGGTCTTCTCCTGAAAAGACCAGGAAATTTAGGAGTATCATTAACTAAAGTAGTAAAACCATCCGGCTTCAAATACTTGCGTGCAGAAAATCGTCCTCGCAAACTGGTACCGCAAGATGAGCATTCAAACGGGGGCGTTTCGGTTTCATGACCGGTTTCAATTTTTCGACATTCAGGGCACCTAGCGTACCAGCGAATTTCCGGTTCTTTTGAGTTAAACCAGACTCCTCCTGAAGTAAACACTTTTCCATCGGCAACCACTTCAGAACCAGGTGCATATTCAGATATGCCAATCTCACGGTCCCGCTCCAGCCTCATTCGTTCAATATATTCAGTATGACGTACCAATAGTTTGACATTATCCTGGGGAAATGCATAGCCTGGAAGCCAGGAGCAACTGCTGAGAAAGTCAATGAGACGCTGTTTGACAAACTGATCTTTTAATCTTTCAAGTGAGCTAAGGCTAATTGCTATAGCTGTTCTCTTAGGCCCGGAAGCTTTTAAAAGCTCCACCTGCAAATCGTTCATTTGTTCATCAAAACGATCTAACACACTCAATACCTGATATTTAAGGACTGATTTTTCAGCGTCACACAAACTGTCAATTGAAGAATTAATTGCATCCTCAGCGCTTAGTTGAGAATTCAACTCGTCAGGGATGACCAGCTCTAACGTATTAGTCAGCCTACGTTTATTCGCCTTCTCCCTACACCAAGTAGCAAACTTAGAGGCAAGGCAATCTCCATTTGTGGCATTAAGAAAAAAGTCATGTATCACTATGTTTTCACTAAGCTCAATCGAGCTATCTCCATAAAGAGAGATGTCTCTGAGGAAATTGCCAAGCAATAAAGAATTACAGTGCCTTTGGGTCAGAGGAATATTTGCGATATTTAGAAAAGGGGCGGGCACTGCTCCTTGGATAATATCATGTGGATGTTGATAATTATATTGATCGTGCGGAAGATTTCTACAAAAAGTGAGAGCTGCAGAGATTCCGTCTTTACGCCTACCTGCCCGACCTGCTCTCTGGATATAAGAACTGGCTGTTGGAGGAACATTTCGCAGCAGGACTGCCTTTAAATTCCCAACATCAATTCCCATCTCAAATGTTGTGGAACTGCTCAACACGTTAACTTTCCCATCGATAAAATCTTTCTGATATTTCTTACCAATGTTGCTAATAAGCTGTGCCGTATGTTCTCGTACCTCAAGGGGAAATGGAGGAAGGAAATAGCGATTCCGGTAGTGATCCATTTTGAATTTCTTTTGCAGCTCTTCGGTACTAGTAGGTCGTGGTATTCCTAAACAATCGATATTTAAACAGCACCCCAACTCACCAAGTGAGGTAATCAGACCGCACGTGTCGCAAAAATACCAGTCAATATCTTTTTGGGTAACCTGAAGACAGTTTGGGTCCAAACGAAATTCTCCTGCCCACTGCGTTTCACTCAAGATACCTTCTATCAGACACTCCCAAATTTTCTCCAATATGTTTGAGAGAAACGCTTCATCCTTCAATTTATCCTTCTTCAAAATTTTACACAGAATCGAGAGTTGCCTGCTGTTCCTAATCGCATTTTTTTTCGAACGGGACGGCGCTTTATAAGGATTCCATCTATAACGAAGACGATTATCAACTTTACCTGAAAGTTGATAGTGAAAGGTGAATGCATCCGGGCCAACATTCAGTCTGGAAACATCCTTAGCAGTGATATAATCAGGGAACTCAATAGCTTTACGAGTTAAAAAAACGTCGATAAGGGCCAAGATCGCCTGCTCGCCAGACGATTCAGACTTCTTAAATAGCTCGGGTACTCTTTTGGAAAATTGCTCTCTCTCAGATTCATTGAAATCTATCCTTATGGTTGCTATGCCAACGCCCTCAAGAGTTTTTTTCTGTTTCTTGGAGGAGCAAAAATTATTATATAAAGTTAATTCTACCTCTTTTTTTATCTCTCTTTTATGCTTAGATCTGAGTTGTTTTTTCAGAATAAGGTCAAAATACTCTTCTCCATTTCCCTTATTTTTGATTACAGCAACAGGGAAATTAGTTATTCTTCGAACATAATCAGCCGCAATTTCCCCGTAAGAAACTGGACACCCCTCCCTGTCCTCAGCCTTCTCAATAGCCTCTTTAAGAGGACCTAAATACGCTGATTCCGCTGTTGTTTGGGTCAGGTATGGGGCAAAAAAAGCCGCTCTTTGTCTGGAATCAGAAAATACGAGAAGATTCCTTCCATTTGCCGGTAAATTATTCCTCTCAGGATTTTCTGTATCAATGGGCAAGTTACGCATTACCGTTTCAGCAAGAACTGCGGTGGGAGCATCCTCAAATGTAACAAAATCCCTCAAAACTGAATCGAAGTTCCCACTGCTGCCTCCACACCTCGGACATTTTTTCAAGTTCCCATCCTTGATATTCTTATCTAAAATTCTTAATTTCCGTACTACACTGTTTTCACAGCATTTTTCATCAGGTGGATCTTCCCTATAGCTACCACAAGAAAAACAGAGATACGCAAATTGTTTTGAAGTATCTATCCCTCTTTCTTCATTTTCATCTTCCGCAAAATTTTCTTCATCAAGATCATCTATCCAAGTCAAAATTCGGGATGTTTGCTCAGTCACAACAGGATCAGGCATTTTATGCCATTTGCTATCTTGAATATAAATTTTATGTGCGGGCATCCCGCAATGAACACATGTACTGATCGGCAAAACCTTGTGCTCGCAATCAGGACAAGTGTTACAGTCTTCAAGAAATAACTTACTCCATTTTTGTCCTTTTACTGTCGCTGAATTAGGACAATCAGCATTCATACATACAGTCGCTCCAGCAAGCCCTCTACAAAAAAAGTGGAGCCGCATGGGCAACAAAGGTTCGCTGTCAGGAGCTTTTCTGGCATGAGCGCCCATGGTCACAAGCCAGGTAATAGCTGTCTGCGTTGAAATATTTTCTTCAACACCCAAAACATTACATATCTCTCCCACGGTTGAAGGCTTTTCCCGACAGTGATCATGTATCTTCGCAAGAGGTGCATATTCTGACAACAAATTGAATAAAATCTTTCTTGTAGAAAATTCATCAGGCTTCTCAACAATAAAACCAGCCTCTTCCATTTTTTTCCAAAGATCATCTGGGGTAAAAAGAACCTCATTCCATCCATCAATACCGCCTGTTTCTTCTATGAGCATACTAAGTTCACTAATAGAAAACGGTTTTTTCAAGCTTTCACTAAATGAATCAATAACTTCTCCTTGCAAAATATCTTTTTCTTGAAACTCAACTCCTGTCAGGTCCGTCGCAAACTTAGCTATTTTTTTTGTAATATTTTCTTCATTTCCCAGGGTGGCACTTGTTAATACGAACTGCAAATTGCTCTCTTTGTGCTGGAGGTATTGCTTGAGCCGCCGCATCAACATGGAAATTTCAATCCCTTGAGCACCGGAATATGAATGGGCTTCGTCCAAAACAAGATATTCCAATTTCTGATTAGCAAAAAGAGCTGAGTCATTAGGCCTGAGGAGCAAATATTCCAACATGGCAAAATTAGTCAGCAAAATATGGGGGGGCGATTCTCTTATTTCATGTCGAGTCATTCGTTCGTTCACTAGCCTATCCGTGCCTAAATCTTCAGGCTCATTCCATGGTGTCTCGCCCGTGTAACGTCCAAATGTAACCTCCGTAAAATTGCTCAATAAATTTCTTAATCTGAGAAGCTGGTCGTTTGCCAATGCATTCATGGGGTAAATTATTATTGCCCTCAGTCCTGGCGTAGGATCAGCCAATATTGAATCAAGAATTGGAAAAAGGAAACATTCAGTTTTGCCACTACCTGTGCCGGTTGCAACGACAAGATTACGGCCTTGTCGTCGAAGATGTTCAATGGATTTTATTTGGTGGGAATATAATGGTCGATCTGGATCAAAATGTAAGTCCATGAGTTTTGGAGAAAGAGATACAGGACCTTGCCCATTCACCAATTTACGGAGGGACCAAGAAGGTTCATAGCATGGTGTACAATGGAAGAAAGGTCCCTGGATAACACTATATTCTTTTTTTAACTTATCTAAAAAAACTTTTTGAAGTTCAGGCTCGCTGTCACTTATGCTATTCGCAGTATAGAGATATCTAATATAAGTATCTCTAATGTTTTGAGTGAATTTAACCGCATCTATTTCATTTGTTACCAGCATAATCAAAATCCATTATATCATGCTCCACATTTATTCCTTATCTTATCATAAAAGCGACATTTATCATTATTGCACCTGCATCCAATTACCCCTGGCTCAATCAATCCATGGGGATTCTGCCCATTCGCATATGCACAGGGAGTATCCATGTCCCAATATAACTTTATTTGCCATTCTTCGACACCGATTTCGCGAAGCCCATTTTTATATGTATTATCATAGTTAGCTTTACCGCGTACAAATTCAACCATTTTCTTCAGTGCTGATTTCCCTCGTATCTGTTTTATAAATTCAGGTACAGGAGAATGGGTAACAGACAAATTCTTGATTTTTTGAAACATATCGTGATCAATCGGATAGATATTGCTACGAATTTTTATACTGCTTTTCATCACTGATTACCTATTTTTATTTGGCATCGGTAGGTTGTAGCTGAAACGCATCTTATCATACTCCCATGTTTTATAATCATTCTGTGCCATATTTGAACTCTTTGCAGTTACCGTAAACAAGAGGTCTCTATCAATTTGAAATGATAATTCTATAGGCTCAAATAAAAATCCATAGGAAGGAACATTCATATATCCAATTATTGTTCTATCAATATCAGAGACAGTTGGTGAATTGTCGGTCGTTTCCATAAAGATGAAATGAGCGTTTTGACTGTTCTCCACTAAGCCAAAGGTGACTGTTTGTTCTTTAGGTACAACTGTCTCACCCTTTTTGATGAGTGGGAAATAAGTGTCATCAGATAATAATATGCCTATGTTTTGCGAAACACGATACTCGCCTTGTGTTTTATTTAGGAGAGCTGCACCGTGGGCAACATGCCAATCAGAATCCTTATCAGGCTCAATAATCTCACAATCAAAGGCTTTAGACATCCGTTCTAAAAGTCCTTGTAGTTTGCTGCTACCTCCAACCATCAAAATGCAGCCGAGTTCATCAATGGATAAGCTTGCCAGTTTTACAGCCTCTTTAAGGTAGGCTATGGCATTATCGAGTTCTGGTTCTATCAGAGATACGAATTTATCAACGTTCATTATTATTTCTTCAGCATCAATCTCACCGTATTCCAACAAGAGAATTTTTGATTCATATCTATCTGATAAGTCTCTTTTGATTTGTTCGGCCTCCACCATCATAGCATCACGGGATGTGCTCGGCATTTCCCTAAATGAAACTTGCCCTCCTCTTTTTTTGAGTATTTCCATGTGAGCCCACTCAGCCACTTTGATATCAATATCATCCCCACCGAGCCGCTTCCCAAGCGTGCTCAACTCAGCAACGTTACCATCATTGAGCTCCACAATTGCAATATCAAGGGTCCCTCCACCCCAATCAAAAACAGCAACTTTCTGCCATTTTGAAACTTCTGAATAATGTTTGAAGACAGCAGAGGTAGGTTCAGAAACAAAGTTTAAGATATTAATTCCGGCATCAGAGGCCGCCCTGCGCAGTTCCAGTCGTTTGATAGGACTGAAACCTATAGGAATCGCTACAATGGCCGAATCCATATCAATTCCATCCCCTCTTCCAGCAACCGTTTCTTTTAAGCCTTTCAGGATTTCAGTTGTTACCTGACGTGGTGACCATGACTTGTCACCAATAATCCACGTTTTATCGGTTCCGAGGTGTGTCTTTACAGAAGTAATAATCTCACAGCTTTTCCTTAATTGCTCACGCTGCCGCCAGGCAGCTCTACCATGACTTTTAATCTGTCCAGTCATCCTGTCAATGGCAATTATTGAGGGATATGGCAGCCCTTGATCATCAGCATATCTGTCAATGTGCTCAAACTCTATCCTCACAGCAGCACTGTTTGTTGTTCCAAAATCAATACCAAAATATTCGCTCATAGCTAATTATCCCCAGCAAAATCTATCCCTTCCTTCTTCAGTTTTGAAAATATCCTTTTCAACAGTGAGCGCACTACCTCTCCTGTTTTCACACTCATGTGCATGTTCTCAGTTTTTACAAGGTTACGATATTCCGGACGTAAACTTTCCCGAATCCGGTTAATAATTACCTCCCGCTTATGATTACTTTGAGCTTCAATCGTTCGAGAAAATGTGTTCATCTTGTCATTATAATATGTTTTTTCCTCCTCTATTTGAGAAAGGAGTTTATCTTTTTCTTGTCTAAGGCTGGATAAATCTTGTTGTGATGTTGCCAAATTAGTTTTTAATTCAGCTATCTCAGCACTTTTGTTGATCAATTCTCTTTCGCGAAAATCTAATTTGTCCTTCAGGTCTTCTTGTTTTTTGTCCAGATTTCTTATGTCATTTAATAAGTCATTATCATCTTTTTCTAAACGTGATATTTTTTCCTGATTTTTCTTTTCAGAGCTTTGCGTTTCCTGAACATATTTTTGCAATTGTTTCAAGGAGTTGATAGGATCAAACTGATCAAATTTCTCAACTTTATGTCGAATCGTGGTATCTTTCTCTCTTTCATATGGAGGAATTGCTTGTTTGCTCTGCTTTTCTCCTTTAATGAATTGATCAGACAAAAGTTTACCATTCTGTTTGGCTGCACTATTTACCTCTATTGTTGCAAACTTTTCGGTTTGTTTATCAATATCAGCCTGTTCCCATTTAATCTCTCCAGGGAATAAGGGCAAATATTCCTTGATTTTAGAAATATTTTTAACTACCATCTCACTTTTCTGGATTAGTTCTGCAATTTCGTCAGGGACAACCAAGCCAATGCCTGATTCTGTAATCCATTTTAGCACCTGAATTTGAGCTATTTCTCCGGCCGTTTTGCCATTTTTACTCTCGAAAAATGCCGCGCCAATTCCATATTTAGCTACATCCTTAACACTGGGGATACCAAAGCTTAATGGTAATTGCGCAATAAGAATATCTTGTGGTTTCAGCAATAAAGTTCGTATTTGAAGGCAAAGATCCTTGTTTAAAGGAAAGGATGGGGAAATTTTGGTTTGTTTGCATATTTTACCCAGAAGACGAACAGCATCTTCTGCAAAGAGGCCTATCATTTTTGAGCACAGCAATACATTAAATTTTCTACTAAGCTTAGGGTCCCCCTGAAGTTGCTCAATTAGCTTTCCAAAAAATAATATCCTACCTTCTTCGTTAAGGGAACACCAATTCATTACTATCCATTCGGCAATAAAATCAGAGCCGACTTTCTTTATTTCATTTTCAGAAAAAGGAATTTTATTTTGTGCAAAAATCTCAGCCCCAAGAAGGTCAAATCCCTCTGCATATTGCTTTTTGTTTACCTTTTTACTTTTCTCATCAACTATCTTATTGATGACCAGCAAAAAATTATCTTTAATCCTATTGTTTGATATGTCTTTATCCATTATTATAGCCCATCAATATGTATTGTTAATAATTGGCCATCAATGCCTTCAAAATAACAGCACATCCTCATGATTTAGAGGCAGCACATCGATATCTACCCCATCAGATAGCACAGTTTTTACTTCAAAAGTCTTGCCGGAAGCTTTTTTGCAGAACAATATGCTTCTCTCGATATATGGCAGCAATTTTCTATGATGTCTCCCTGTAATGTCTTCCACCTGTTTAGGCGTTTTGTTTCTTAAAAGCAATATATTGATCAGAATTAACGCTAAATCCGCTACAGGGGGCGATGCATTTGCGACTGCTATTTTCGCTCTATTGTATGCCCTATTAAAATCGTTATTCATATAATATTTCCATGCATTGGTAAGCTCCTTCCCTGCAATCATTTGACCAATTCTGCTTTTGTACTCGACAAAAAAATTCTGTTCAACTACTTCATTTTTCCATTCCTTTAGCAACCCTGTTAATTCGGAGTCCGACTTTAAATTTGTGTAAATCTTTTCAAATTCATTTTCCCATCTTTTTATGGGGGGTCTCCATGTTATCGAATCCAAAGCGGCAAGCAGTGTATCAACAGAGACGTTTAAACTTTCTTTTTCAGCATTAGAAACAGAGCGGGCCATTTTTAACCATTTAAATGCCTGGATGCGGTAATCATCTTGAGGAAAAAAATCTTTTCTCAAGCCTTCCAGTTTTGCTCCGTCAAAAAACGACGCACAATACAAAATCTCTTTTCCCCAGTCTGATAGTTGCTCTGGCAAACAATCACAAACTGACAGGCAACTGCTGGTAAGTCTTTGAGTTATGCCTTTTCGCAATTCTTCGAGAGCCTTTTTCTGGTCAGAGGACAGCGCATCGCTCCAGCTAAAATCATCATCCAATGTTATTCGGTTTATAATTTCTTGAGTATTTAGTATCCGTGTTTCAGTGGGTACCTTTTTTCCGTAATGCTCAACGCATAGTTGCCCGGCAGCAAACTGCCCTCGACCAAGAGTATCTTTTAATGCTGACGTATTGAATTTTAGTTTGCCAGTCTTATCAAACCGCCCGAATTCAGCCAATGGCCTATTCTGCCCACATTCTCGAATGAATAATTTAGCTTGTTCGTCAGGATAACCAGTAAGGACAATGTTTCCCAGATTAATAAATTTTTCCAAAGTAAGAGAATGGAGAGGAAGCATATGCTCATCTTGCAAAGATGCCCGATGGATCAGCCTTGCTAAACGAATGAAGATGTCGCCTTCTGCCGTGAGCGTTCCTTCAGCAAAAGTCTGTCTTTGTGGCATTTTCCAACGCCTGCGATCACCATCTATTGCAACGCATTCCCTTTCGAATGAGACGGAAATATTTTTATCTCCCTTAATTTCAACAACAGGTTCTTCGGCCAACTTATGCAAACCATCAGGCCAGTCAATATTGCAATCCGGCAGGCAACAGAAGGAAAGCCGCCGGTTTAAGTTTTCTTCAGAAATCTCACGATATCTACCTACTGGTTCTACCCATACCTCTCCTTTTGAAGGAGCTGAGCAGTCTAATTTAATTTTATTGCACTCAGCAGAAATCTCGATTGGTTTCGCCCCGTCCCCAAAATCACCCATCAATATTAATTGATTTTCATAAAATAATTCTGGCTGAGTGACAATT
>Ga0307991_1002160_pt1 | contig 13440 bp, 4 predicted proteins | sample EllFjometagen131_FD_203146 | JGI IMG/M metagenome (GOLD analysis project Ga0307991, IMG submission 203146) | Marine microbial communities from Ellis Fjord, Antarctic Ocean - #131 | ecosystem: Environmental > Aquatic > Marine > Unclassified | place: Southern Ocean | collected 2014-10-08
GCTATCCATACGGATGGACATGTGCGAGCCGAAATAGCTATGAGGAATATAAAACGACATTCGTACGGGAGCATACGAGTGGTGGTCGGGGCGTGATATGGACTTATGATCCTGCAAATTACACCGGGGCCGGACAAAATTTGTTTGCCAGGATAACCGAGTGGATCGGGCAGGCACCACCGTGGAACGGTGTAACAGTATTATCGGGGAAAGTAGCATTTGTAATCCAGGAAATGGATGATGCAACACCTACATTAACGGAGAGAGAAACCGTTGTCACAGAGCAGTTGAATTCGTTGGGTTATGAAATTACCTATCTTCGGTTCAGTCGATTGTCCAAGTCGGATCTGTCTGCAGCCCAATTTGTAATCGGAGTGGAATATCCTACGATAGATGGTAATACGGTGAGCAATTTAATTGAAAACGGGCAGAAAGTGGCGTTGTTGTATGACGCAGGAGCTGTGGTTGGTGGAACCTGGGGGGGGCAAAGTGCCTATAATGAATATCGTGCAATGGTGGTAGAGAATGGAACGGCGTTTCTTGCGGGGTATGAATCCAATGTGGGATCCTTCGTGCAATCGAAGAATGGTTATGCATATTATATAAAAAGTGGCTATCCATACGGATGGACATGTGCGAGCCGAAATAGCTATGAGGAATATAAAACGACATTCGTACGGGAGCATACGAGTGGTGGTCGGGGCGTGATATGGACTTATGATCCTGCAAATTACACCGGAGCAGGACAGAATTTGTTCAGTATACTAGCAAATTGGATGTCTGAATTACCAATTAATGAAATCACTGTGCAAGAAGGGAATATCGCTTTTATTATACTGAATGATTATAACTTATTGACTGACCGTGAGTCAGCTTTAAAAGACAAATTGAAATCTATTTTTGGATATGAAATTACATATATCCCATTTGGTAAATTCAGTAAAAGTGATGTAAGTAACTCACAATTTATCATCTGCACTGAATATCCTACCCTTAATCGAAATCAGATAGACTCTCTATTGATTGAAGGGAGGAAAATTATATTGCTGTATAATTCCGGAAGTGTTATTGGGGGAACTTGGGAATGGAATAATAGTGATGATTATTGCAAATTATACATTGAAAAAAATTATGCTTTCTTATCTAGTTTTTCTGTGAATACAGAGCTCCAAATACAATCTTCTTATACTTATTCTTATTATGTATCAGACAGTTATCCAGAAGACTGGTCTTGTATTGGTAGAAATACCCGTGAAAGCAATTATAAGACGGCGTTTTATAAGATATCGCCAGGAGCTGGCAAAGGTATTGTGTTTACATATAATCCTGAATATTTTACAAGCACAGGGGATCAAATATTAAAGAAACAGAAAGAGTGGTTAGATATACCTTCACCTCTATTAACTATTAGCGGCGATATTTCTCATACATTTGATACTACAATGGTTGGTAGCAATCCATCAGAGGATGATTATACATTTGAAGTGAAAAATGATGGTAGTGATGTGTTGCGAGGAGATATCACAAGTTCAGCAACTTGGTTAAACTTTAATCCTTCAAACATCATATTAGCAGCCAATGAATCTCAGGTCATCACAGTAACTGCTCAAACGAAATACTTGAACGCCGGGGTATATTCTGACAGTTTGAAAATAATCACAAATGGAGGGGAGAAAACAGGTATGGTGAAGGTTGTCATATATAAAAATGAAGCTCCCACAGCAATAGCATTAAGCAATACAACTATTGCTGAAGATCAGCCATCCGGCAGTGTTGTTGGAAAATTTACAACAAGCGATGAAGATATTGAGGATACACATACCTATACGCTGGTTTCAGGAGACGGAACAAATGATGCAGATAATTCAAGTTTTGCGATAGAAAGTGATTCGTTGTATACGGCAGTTGTTCTGGATTATGAAACACAGAGCGAATATCATATTTATGTTCAGACAGAAGACATTGCAGATAATAAATATAAAAAGGCGTTTGTTATTAATGTAACTGATGTTAATGAAGCTCCCACAGCAATAGCATTAAGCAATACAACTATTGCTGAAGATCAGCTATCGGGCAGTGTTGTTGGAAAATTTACTACAAGCGATGAAGATATTGAGGATACTCATACCTATACACTGGTTTCAGGAGACGGAACAAATGATGCAGATAATTCAAGTTTTGCGATAGAAAGTGATTCGTTGTATACGGCAGTTGTTCTGGATTATGAAACACAGAGCGAATATCATATTTATGTTCAGACAGAAGACTTTGCAGATAATAAATATAAAAAGGCGTTTGTTATTAATGTAACTGATGTTAATGAAGCTCCCACAGCAATAGCATTAAGCAATACAACTATTGCTGAAGATCAGCCATTCGGCAGTGTTGTTGGAAAATTTACAACAAGCGATGAAGATATTGAGGATACACATACCTATACACTGGCTTCAGGAGACGGAACAAATGATGCAGATAATTCAAGTTTTGCGATAGAAAGTGATTCGTTGTATACGACAGTTGATCTGGATTATGAAACACAGAGCGAATATCATATTTATGTTCAGACAGAAGACATTGCAGATAATAAATATAAGGAAGCATTTATTATAGCCATTACAGATGTTGAAGAAGGGACAGGTATTACAGAATGGGAACAGTCAGGCTTTAAGCTTTATCCGAACCCAACAGAGGGAGAAATCATCCTTGAAGGTTCTATAGAAACAACAAATAAAGGTTATTTTAAAGTAACAAGTCTAAATGGAATACTTATTAAAGATGAGGTATTGACAAAAGGCATGATAAGCACGAAAATTGACCTGTCCGAACAATCTACGGGAATTTATTTAATCAGGCTGCGAATAGGAAATAAAATTTACATGAAAAAAATTGTTATTAAGTAGGGTTTCCTGAAAAAGTATTAACATTTTAGGAATCATTCTTTTACAGAATGAAATATTAATCAAAACGCAAGAGTGTTAAAGCGAATCGTTAAATTCTTCTGTATTAACTTGTTGGACTAAAGTTTAATATACTTTGCATCGGTTATAAAAATTCATATTAATTTTTTAATTCAAATTAACATAATTCAATGATAATGAATTCTTTTAATAAGCTGTTGCAAAATTGAGGAGATGTAAAAATGAAAAAAATATTATTTTCATCATTTGTATTTATTGTTTTATTATGCCATACAATTAAAGCTGCTGATTATGAATCTGATTATGGTAGCAGTCATACTTATAATAAAATAATATTACCTGGTAATAAAACTTTTCAAGTAAATAAAATACCTGTTGGTTATTGGTGTGAATTTTATGTTAACAATGAATACAAAACTTCCAAGCAATCAAAGCTATTAGATAGAAATTTAAAATATTCTTGGAACTGTGTAACTTCAGTAACTATAAAAGCAAGAATTTGGGCAAGTGGAATAGGATATATTGAAGATCATATATGGAATATAACCATAGCTAAACCTGATTTAATTGTACAAAATCCAAATGTGTCACCCACATTTGTAACCAGTGGAGAAAAAATTAGTGTATCATGCATAATTAAAAACCAGGGAGATGTAAAAGCCAATTTTCCGTTATTACAAGGTAAAGAATTATATTATTATCTTTCCACAAATACCACTTATGGTAGCAGTGATATTGAACTTGGAACAACAAATTTATCCAATTTTGATGCAGGTGAAGCTAGAGTAATTGACGGGGGAAAGAAAACTATACCTTCAGATACAGAATCCGGAACATACTATGTATTGTTTTATGTTGATAAGGAGGACGATATAGACGAAGGTGACAATGAAGACAATAACATTAATTATAAACAAATCACAGTTCACAAGCCAATGCCTGATTTAATTGTCCAAAACCCGGAAGTATCGCCAACAAATATTAACAGTGGAGAAAAAATTAGTGTATCATGCACAATTAAAAATCAAGGAGATGCAAAAGCCAATTTTCCGTTATTACAAGGTAAAGAATTATATTATTATCTTTCCACAAATACTACTTATGGCAGCAGTGATATTGAACTTGGAACAACTAATTTATCCGATTTTGATGCAGGTGAAGCTAGGATAATTGACGGGGGAAAGAAAACTATACCTTCAGATACAGAATCCGGAACATACTATGTATTGTTTTATGTTGATAAGGAGGACGATATAGACGAAGGGGACAATGAAGACAATAACATTAATTATAAACAAATCACAGTTCACAAGCCAATGCCTGATTTAATTGTCCAAAACCCGGAAGTATCGCCAACAAATATTAACAGTGGAGAAAAAATTAGTGTATCATGCACAATTAAAAATCAAGGAGATGCAAAAGCCAATTTTCCGTTATTACAAGGTAAAGAATTATATTATTATCTTTCCACAAATACTACTTATGGCAGCAGTGATATTGAACTTGGAACAACTAATTTATCCGATTTTGATGCAGGTGAAGCTAGGATAATTGACGGGGGAAAGAAAACTATACCTTCAGATACAGAATCCGGAACATACTATGTATTGTTTTATGTTGATAAGGAGGACGATATAGACGAAGGGGACAATGAAGACAATAACATTAATTATAAACAAATCACAGTTCACAAGCCAATGCCTGATTTAATTGTCCAAAACCCGGAAGTATCGCCAACAAATATTAACAGTGGAGAAAAAATTAGTGTATCATGCACAATTAAAAATCAAGGAGATGCAAAAGCCAATTTTCCATTATTACAAGGTAAAGAATTATATTATTATCTTTCCACAGACACCACTTATGGCAGCAGTGATATTGAACTTGGAACAACAAATTTATCCGATTTTGATGCAAGTGAAGCTAGGGTAATTGACGGGGGAAAGAAAACTATACCTTCAGATACAGAATCCGGAACATACTATGTATTGTTTTATGTTGATAAGGAGGACGATATAGACGAAGGGGACTATGAAGTCAACAATATTGGTTATAAACAAATTGTAGTTCATAAGCCGCCGATGCGAGATTTAATAGTCGTAAACTCATCAATTTCTCCTGATAATTTAGTTCCTGGTGAGTCTTTTTCTGTATCCTGTGATGTAAAAAATGATGGTGATGATGATGCACAACAAAGTAAATTAAAATACTACTTATCTGCTGATAATAATTATGAATTAAATGATGAATATCTTGGAGTTGATTATGTGAGAAATATTGGAGGTTTAGGTGCAGGTAAAACTTGTTCAAAAACGGCTAATCTTAAAATTCCTGAGAATACTGCTCCAGGTAGCTATTATATTCTTTTTTATGCCGATGCTGAAAATAAAGTAATTGAGGGAAATAACGAAAATAATAATATTGCTTATGTTCCTGTTACTATTAATCCTCCTTCTGGAACTATCAATTTAATTCTAAATAATGTTGTTGATGGAACACCTTATCCTGGTTCAAATGGAATAGTGAAATTGTACAATTACAAAGATGAATTAATTGAAACTCGGTCAACTTCAAATGGGACCGCAATATTTAATAATGTTCCGATAGGGAGAAATTATTGGTGTTATATGTTTCATGATTCCAAATCCACAATTTGGGGACAGGAATTTTGGGGTAAGTTATCAGAAATTAACATTAATAATGATAACGATATTTTTAATACAAGTTTTACAAGAGATATGCCTTATATTGAATCTGTGGATTTCTATAATGGTTCTGTTTCTGTTAATGGCCAAACAGTTACTTTAAATACTCCATTAACAATAAAAGTAATTATAAGAAATAATGGCAGTCCTTATTATGTTAAACCAGTATTGATATTAGATAAAGAGAAAGACTCATATTATGATTATAAGTCTATTGGGAACAATGAATTAGTAGAAGGTAATGGTGGGTCGATAACTTATCAATTCCCTTATAATCCATTAACGACCGGGCAATATTATTTTACTTCTGCAGTTAAAACAAATTATTCCGAGTTAGATGGTGGTTATATAACTACTGATAGTTGGGCATGGAGTAGTGAGCCTATATTAACAGTTGAAGAAAATACAATGGCACCGATAATAATTCTCCATCCTGAGCGTAAAAATGTATTGGCTAATCAATTCGTGAAGTTTTCTATTACTGCCGAAGGAACAAATCTAAAATATCAATGGAAAAAGGATGGCATTGAAATTGATAATGCAACAAGTAGTACATATACAATAAATACTGTTAGTATAGCTGATGAAGGAAATTATACATGTGTAGTAATTAACAATTATGACAGTATAGAAAGCGAAGTAGCAACTCTTACTGTGAATGATGGAGATTGCATATACATTGGGAATCTTCAGGCATGTGCGAATAATAAAACCGTTTCAGGTAATAATGAATATGTTTTAAGTGGAAATGTTAGTTTAAATAATATCATATATTTTGATGGAAATATTACTGTTGACCAAAACGAATCAACCATAGAAGGTGATTGCAGGATTTATTTAGATAATATTTATAGTAGGCCAGTGGATTTATATAATGGGCCTTTCAAATTCTCAGTTCAATCTGAAACATTAATTAAAAAATCCATATATGTAGCAAGTGATCTATTTGATTTGGCTGGCCTTCCTGTATATATAGGTAAGATTATTGTGTTAAATGATGGTGTCAGAATCGAAGGAGAAATTGAATTTCCAGAAGTGATGGATCATTTCAAAGCAGAAATAGATACTTTAGAAATAACAAAAAGTGCTGGTATAAATCTGGTAGGAGAAATTTCTATTAAAAACATTAAATTACATAATACAGTTGGGTTACAAGATTTAACATTCAATTTCAATACAGAGGAAAACTCTTTTACAGGAACTTGTAAGGTAGGGGGGCAAATATTTGGGAGTATTGAGGCAGGAACAAAAATAATAAATGGAAAGCTTGATTCAATTGGTATGGATTATGAACCTGCGCCACCTAAAATTTTATTGGGAACTACTGGATTTAGAATATCAAGTATACATTATAATGTAGATGGTATTTCTAATCCTCCACTAATTTTAACTGCTGGTGTAGATATTGCACCTGTGTTTCCTTTTTCTGAAAATATTGTTAGATTGAATAATGTAGATTTATCGTACACCTGGGGTACGGTATTTACTGGAAGTGGAACTTTACAGATTTTTAAAATAGACATGGCCGATGCATATATTAAAATATCAAAGGACAACATTGAATTTGGTGGAGAAGTTAACTTATATGATCTGATTACTGGTGAATTTACATTAGGCTTGTATAAAATAATTTATCCGGAGGAAAAAATAGAATTACACGGTCATGGAAAAGCTTCACTAATATTACCAGATAAATACGGATTTCCTTTTGGTTTTATTAGATGCTTTGTTGATTTACCCTATACCATTGCTGAAGTTGATAATTATTTAAAAAATACTACAATTGGAGGGAACTTTTCAGTAGGTAATTATAAAGCGCATTATTTATTAGAATGGACAGAATATAAATTTAGAACTGATTATGGAAGAGGATATAAAAACTGGAATGAAATTTTAAATAAGAAGTCTTATGTATTGATGAATGATGAAAAATTATCTGAACAAAATAGATTTGAAGGCAAAAGCTTAATTCTTTCAAAAAGCAAATCAAAAGGCGGAAAACATACGTTATCATATGATATAATAGGAATCTCTTCAACAATGGTTATAAGGGTTTTTGATACCACAAAGATTGATTTACCTTATTATACGTTAACATTACCTGATGGTAACATTGTTGCACCATACAATGTTTCACATTATAGTAATATAACCTATAATGAAAATGTTAATGAATTTAAATCATTTTATTCAATAGAGAATCCTGATCCTGGGCAATATGAATTAACAATTGACTGTACATCCGACACAATATTAGTAGATATTTTTGGTGCAATAGTTCCTCCGGTTATCATGTTAGACTCACTTAAGAGGATAAATGATAGCACGACAATAATATCCTGGGTTGATTCGGATCCGGATAGTGATGCTGAAATCTCATTATATTATGACAATGATAATAAAAATGCTAATGGTGTTCTTTTACAGTCAGGAATTTCAGAAAACGATTTAAAGAATCATTATACATGGAATCATTTTAATTTACCAAGCGGAATTTATTATGTTTATGCAATTATTAGTGATACAGTAACCTCATCAACTCCCGTTTATTCACCTGATTTTATTAAGATAGTCAATTTGAATGCTCCTAAGGCGCCAGAAAATTTAACATATACTTTAACTGATACTTCAATAATATTAAACTGGATAAATGAAAATACAATTCCGGTTAATCATATCGTTTATTATGCTTTCGAAAACGACAAGCTGAATTATAATTCATTATCCTATAATGTTGGTTCTGATACTACATTTGAATTCATAAATTTTGTTCCAGGTAAAACCTACAGATTCTTCGTTACAGCAATTGACAGCTTATATAGAGAAAGTGATTATTCAAATATTATCACCTTTGAATATTCAAGTACTTCATTAAATCAGGCACCTTCAATTATCTCGGACAATTTACCAGGGCTAACTTATATTGATTCAGTTTACAGTTATCAGTTAATATGTAACGATCCGGATGGAGATACTTTATACTATAGTTTAATTAATGCACCAACAGGCATGCATATTAGCAATTCAGGATTAATAACCTGGGAACCAGTTATTTCTGCCGTCGGGATTCACTTTGTTAAGATAAAAGTAACGGATCCGGGAAATTTATCCGATTATTTATCATTTTATATTACAGTGTTTGATTTATCAAACAACGTTGAAGTTGCATTTAATAAATCAATTTATGAGTGCTATAGTGATCTTGGTTTTGTTTATTTATATGATGCAGATTTATTTAAATCTTCTTACATAATCGATACTGTTTCTATGCACTTATATTCAAAGGCAGATAGTATTGGTATTGATTTGAAAGCCATTGAAACAGAGCCAAACACCAAAATATTTATTGTATATTTTGAGTTTAGTGAAACTTCCAATATTAATAATAAATTGCATGTTTACGATCAAGATACAATCTATCTACAATATATTGATAAAACTTTACATGACACATTGATTGACATTAGTTATTTTGATAATCAGCCATTACATATTAATATTGACGGACCAGAAAGTGCCTGTATTGGGGAAACAATTACATTAACTGTTGATGAAGGTTATGAATCCTATTTTTGGTCAGATAGTATTTCTACTACTGATAATATATTTTTTACAAACCAACCTGGTAAATATAGTGTTATAGTTAGTAATTCATCCGGTTGCTTTGGATATGATACAATAACTATTACTACTAAGACTTTATCAATAGCACCATCAGAAGTATCTGCAAATCGAGATACTGTTTGTCCAGGAGATTCAACTACATTAACAATAAATGGCGGGTCATTAGGGACAGGTGCTTCATGGGAATGGTATTCAGATAGTTGTGGTGGCACACATGTAGGTTTAGGAAGTTCAATATCAGTATCACCTAATTCAACATCTACTTATTATGTAAGAGCAGAAGGTGATTGTAATACTACATCTTGTGCAAACGTAACATTAAATGTTAATTCCTTATCAACAGCACCATCAGAAGTATCTGCAAATCCAGATACTGTTTGTCCAGGAGATTCAACTACATTAACAATAAATGGCGGGTCATTAGGGACAGGTGCTTCATGGGAATGGTATTCAGATAGTTGTGGTGGTAAACCTGTAGGTTCAGGAAGTTCTATTTCAGTATCACCCAATTCAACATCTACTTATTATGTACGAGCAAAAGGTGATTGTGATACTACATCTTGTGCAAACTTAACGATAAATCTTAAGACTTTATCAACAGCACCATCAGGAATAGTTGCAAATCCAGATACTGTTTGTCCAGGAGATTCAACTACATTAACAATAACAAATGGGTCATTAGGTACAGGAGCTTCATGGAAATGGTACTCAGACAGTTGTGGTGGTACATATGTAGGTTCAGGGAGTTCTATTTCAGTATCACCCAATTCAACATCTACTTATTATGTAAGAGCAGAAGGTGATTGTAATACTACATCTTGTGCAAACTTAACGATAAATCTTAAGACTTTATCAACAGCACCATCAGGAATAGTTGCAAATCCAGATACTATTTGTCAAGGAAATTCAACTACTTTAACAATAACAAATGGGTCATTAGGTACAGGAGCTTCATGGAAATGGTATTCAGATAGTTGCGGTGGAGCACCTGTAGGTTCAGGAAGTTCTATTTCAGTATCACCAACAACAGAAACTACTTATTATGTAAGAGCAGAAGGTGATTGTGATACTACAAACTGTGTTAATAATACCGTATTTATTACTGGAATATCAGATCAATCCATAACAGATAGTCTTAATGTTTACCCCAACCCAACAAATGACAAACTAAACATTGACTTTTCCGGTAATATCCGTAAAATAAAAATATTATATTTATTCAATAATCTTGGAGAAATAATATATATAAAAGACGGTAAAGAGCTAAATGCACAAAAGATAGAAATTGACTTATCTGGATATAAATCAGGGGTTTATTATTTAAAGATACAAACGGAAGACGGAATAATAAATAAGAAAATTATAGTTATTAGATAGCAAAATAATAATAAGGTCTGAGCTAAGGTTCAGTCTGTTTATCTAAAAATTAATAAAAGTACTCTGTAGCTTGATACGGTTAGGTGTTTCTTTTTCTATTTACTTAAGGGCACCTCTAAAAATCTATGTTGATATATTCATCTGATTGTTAATAAAATAATCTTGCAAGTTTGGCGTAGTTTGGTTAATTTCAGGGGAAAATTAATCAGCTATGAAAAATATAAACCCTCCTGTTTTGTGCGTCCTGATTAGCCTTAATTTGTTAAGTTTCAGACATTCAATATTATAAGTTGTTTTTAGTTGCTGGTTTGGGTGTCCCGTGTTATTTTTGGGACATGTTCGTTCGTAAAAAGAAAAATAGAAGCGGGAGTGTAAGCGTCCAAATCATTGATAAATCTTATGGTGATTACAGGGTTATTAAAACTATTGTGTCCTCAAAGGATAAAGATGAGATTGAAAGGCTTTAAAGAACTGCGATCGAGGAGATTCCCAAGATGTTTAATCAGTTAACCCTATCGTTATTCGAACAGGAAAAACAACAAAAAGGTCATCTTGTAGAAGATCTTATCAATGATGATATTCGAGTAATCGGGCCAGAACTTATTTTCGGCCGCATCTTTGATAAGATCGGATTCAACCAAGTTCCTGGAGAACTGTTTCGGGATCTGGTAATCTCCAGAATAACCCAACCAGGCAGTAAGTTAAAACTAGCGGAGTACTTACGGGAAAATAAGAGTAAGGAAATTTCAGTATACAGCATTTACCGATACCTTGATAAAATAAGTACCCGGTACAAAGAACAAGTGGAACAAATTTCTTTCAATCACACAAAGAAGCTGCTTGAAAATAAGATAAGCATTGTTTTTTATGACATGACCACCGTATACTTTGCGAGTTCAGAGGAAGATGATTTGCGTATCAAAGGGTTCTCGAAGGATGGCAAACATCATCTTCCACAAATATTTCTTGGCTTGCTCGTAGGAATCAATGGCTACCCAATTAGTTATGACATCTTTGAAGGGAATACATTTGAGGGGCATACGCTAATCCCTGTATTAGAGCATTTTCAGGTGAAATTTGAGTTATCAAAGCCTATTGTTATTGCGGATGCAAGATTACTATCAAAGGAGAATATAGCAAAGCTAAAAGAACAAGGATATCAGTTTATTCTGGGGGGCAGGATAAAAAATGAAGCAGAAGCATTAAAAAAAGAGATTATCGACCTGGACCTGTCAGATAACCAGTCATCAGAATTTACCAGAGCTGATTCCAGTCGGTTAATCGTGAGTTATTCTTCCAAACGGGCAAAAAAAGATGAATCCAATAGAGAAAGGGGCTTAAAACGGCTTGAAAAGAACTTGAAAGCGGGGAAATTAACCAAAAGCCAAATTAACAACAGTAGGTTATGGAGATATAGCGCCTTTGAGAGTAAATAAAATATTATGTTGCATACAGGGGATAATAGGTCTATTTTTTGCACTAATGATTATCGGTAAAATCATGTCGTTAGCGCCGCATATACCAGAAAGAGAAAAATCCTAACAAATCATTAAAGTGGATTTTATTCCGCACCTAAATCGGTGCTCCACAAAATCACGGAGTTGATATGTTATACACTTTTTGACAACAAAATTAATACCTGGAGGAATCAGTATGGAAAATAATAATTGCGAGAATTGCGGTTTTCGTGCAAAATATGACAATAATCCAAAATCATTTTTAGGTTGGTTATGGAGATGGCATGCAACCTGGTGTCCGGGCTGGAAAGGATATATTAAATCTCTTCCTGATAAAGATAGAATTAAATTGGCTGACAGATATAATTTGACTAAATTTAAATAATCCTAACAAACCAGTACTTAATGTTAGGAGAGTAAATGAGTAAGGAAGCTGTACTTCTGAAATTTTTATTAACCATAGGAGAAAAAATTTATGTCGTTAGTTGAATTAAAACGGGTTACAAAGGATTATCAAATAGGGGAGATGTCTGTCCGGGCGTTGAAAAATATTGAATTGGGTATTGAGAAACAGTCATTTGTGTCTTTTGTAGGTCCGTCAGGCAGTGGCAAAACAACATTGCTTAATCTTATTGGCTGCCTTGATAAGCCTTCATCCGGGGAAGTGTTTGTGAATGGGACACCGGTAAATAGTTTTTCAAATAAAGAAGCTGCTCAGTTTCGGGGTCAACATCTTGGATTTATTTTTCAGAATTTCAATTTGCTGCCTGTATTGACTACTTATGAAAACGTGGAATATCCTCTTATCATGGTGCAAAATATTCCAGCCAATAAACGTAAGGAAAGAATTATGCATTACCTGGAAGCAGTCGGAATGACTGATCAAAAAGATAAATATCCTTCTCAGCTTTCAGGCGGACAAAAACAGCGGGTCGCTATAGCCCGGGCGCTGGTTACTGATCCTAAATTGGTGCTGGCGGACGAGCCTACTGCCAATCTGGACCATGCTACGGCTTTTAAAGTTATTGATCTGATGAAGCAAATGCAGCAAAATTTAGAGACAACTTTTATTTTTTCAACTCATGATCCCAAGATCGTCAAAGAAGCTGAAATAATTTATACACTTGAAGACGGAAAACTTGTTGGCAAATAAGGTACTGCTTTAATAAAAAATACTCGATTAAGAATATAACATAGCAAATTGATAAAAAAATGAAAAATATTTTTAAAATAGCCTTTAGGAATTTGCTTCGGTATAAAAGGCGTACTCTGATGACTTCAATGCTTATTATTATAGGGGTCGTTATGGTGATTGTTTTTTCCGGAGTATCTGTTTCATTTAAAAGTATGATGATTGGG
>Ga0307991_1002161_pt1 | contig 13440 bp, 8 predicted proteins | sample EllFjometagen131_FD_203146 | JGI IMG/M metagenome (GOLD analysis project Ga0307991, IMG submission 203146) | Marine microbial communities from Ellis Fjord, Antarctic Ocean - #131 | ecosystem: Environmental > Aquatic > Marine > Unclassified | place: Southern Ocean | collected 2014-10-08
TAGCCCGATTCAAGAATTTTTACCTGCAGAACTTTTCCTTTGTATTCCTTAGTTATGACGGTTCCTGGGATAGGAAGGCGTTTATCCCTTTTAAGTTTTTTAGCCGATCCATTTATTACAGGCGTGTTTGGACTGAGCATTTTATTGTTAATAGGATCGTATTTTTGGATAAGCTCCTGAATTTTGCCCTCTGTTTGAGCTGATAGCCCTCCAGAATCGATTTCTTGCATCCTATAGGCAATCTTACGCCATAAGTAGACCTTATTGCTGGATGGCGCTTTTTTGCTGTCAAACAGCTCCTCATATGTGGCTTTGAGCTCGGGAAGGGACTTCTCCTTGAGTTCCATGATTTTAGATAAGTTTGTTTCTGCCATATAGTTAAACTCCTTTATTTTCAGACGATTGCAGACCTTTGTACTACTATATAGCCATACAATGTGGCAGATAGCAAGTTATTGAAGAGGGTAAGAAAAATCGGTTTGCCAAAGCAAAAACATGGTGTTACAATATGGAACACTTTAAACATTTCTAAAAAGACGAGTTTTAATGGTAAAAGAGATTTTAACAGCAGAAGAAGTAGCTAAATATCTACGGATTCATCCATATACCGCAAAACGATTGGCCCGGGAAGGAAAACTCCCGGGCTTTAAAGTTGGTGGTCAATGGAGATTTAAGAAGAAAGAATTGGAAAATAGGAAATGAAAAATCTACCAAAAGAAATTTTAAATTATTTTGCAACATTTACCGAGACACGGTTTAATTTTAGACGGCTTATAAATTATAAATGGTCAAATAATGAGCTTACGCTTGATCTATCTTTCTTCCCGGGATTTCAGAACTTACTTATAGAAAAGATAAAACTAGGTAGTTTGTCAGCGATATCTGTCAAGCAAGGCGAATATACGATTAAAATTGAAAAAGAAGAATTTATTTTAGAAATAAAGAAACTGTTAGCGGATCAATTTAATGTAGCCTATTTAGAAAAATGTATCACGGATGAATATGCTCACATAGCTAATCAAAATAAAATATTTATAGCAGGAGAAAATGGCGACTTGATGCTTGCTCAAGATAGCGAGGGAGGCAAGCAGTTACTTGCTGAGCAGAAAGCTGTAGCACAAAAAGAGGGAGTTCGTATATTTAATCTTGCATTCAGGCGACAGTTTGAAAAGTTGCTTAATAGCTTCCAAGATAAAATAGTAGACCAAAAGAAGGCTGAATTTAATGTTGAATATGCTCCATCATCAATTTTCGGAATAGCCAATTATGTGACGCAGCAGCTTGAGCAGCTTAAAAGAATAAGTAATAAATTTGAAGATGTTAAGAAATATCATGATGAAGTTTTAAAATATTTTTCTGACTCGGTAGAAGATATTGTGATTTATGATTTGTTTTACAATTTCCAAAACTATTCACAATTTGCTCAGCTTGGTACATTGTTTGTATTCTTTCACATGCTCGAGCGAGATAAAGAGGCTTATCCTCTATATTTTGTGGAAGTTGAATATCGAACATCGAATTCAGAAGTAACATTGTCTTTTCCAAGAAGCCTGATGTTGTTAAATACGCCTGCTATAAATTATTTTAAATTCAACAGTGTTTTAACAGTCCCACGAGCATCTTCTATAACAACCACAAAAGCTCATTTAGGAGCGATGGAAACCTTTCTCCAAGCACAGTATGGATTTCAGGACCCGTTCATATTAGAGACATCATTTAAGTCTGTTACTCACGCAAATGAGAATTTTCCTCAAATAAAGAATCGTATTGGTTTGCAAACTATTATCAATGAAGATAAAAAACTTTTAGATTATTCTGAACTTATGACAAAGTTGGAGGCTGGAGAAACGAGTAAATTCTCTGACTTCATAGATCAATATGTTCAAGGTACTGTGCCTAATCACCAAGAAGAGGTAGATAAGAAATATTTAGAAAAATATTCTCTCAAGAAACCAGAACGGTATGTTTCTAATAGCCCGATTCCTGTGAATAATTCCCAAAAGCGGATTCTTCTGGCACTTGACAACGAAAAGAATAATATTATTGTTGTAGATGGCCCTCCGGGAACAGGGAAATCACATACAATTGCTGCCCTTACATATTGGGGAAATGAACAAAAGAAATCCGTTGTTGTGACTTCTCACAAAAAAGAAGCCTTGGATGTTATTGATAGAATGTTGACTGATAAGTATAAGTCGCTACATCCACAGGCTAAGCCTTCTATTGTTCGCATGGATAAGGAGACTGGGTCAGCTAATAATTTGCAAAATACGTTACAAAATTCTGTTGTCGGTGCCGCAAATGAGCGAGCGTTAGAATATAACAAAGAGGCAACGGAGAACGATGAAACAAAACTTAGCACTAAACTTATTTCAGTAATTGAAAAGAAATTACAACAATCAAATAATTATGAAGAAATTACACGGAAATTGATAGAGTTTGAATCTTTAGATAAAGAGATTAGGGAGGATGCGGATATCGTAAAGGTTATCTCCGGTATTTTAACTTCCGACAACGAAGAGTCTTTCGAAGAAATGGATGCTTTGCTAGATTCAGGGAATTTGCAAAACCTTTTAAACATTAGCCTTGAAGAGTATGCTTATCTTATAGACCAAAAAGATAAAATTCCTGATTTCCTAGAGGCCTGTGAGAAGCTAAATGAAATTCCAGAAGAAGTTCAGCAAATGGAAACTTCTATTGTAGAAATTCCAGAAGATTTCTCCCAGTTGTTAAATAGTCTTAAGACACATTTTAAGTTGGATGTCAAAATATCAGACCTGACAACAAAAGATGTAACAATCAATTTCTTCAAGAAGATTATTGGTAAAGCACCTAAGGAAAGTGATCTTAAAGCATTGCTTTCACAATTAACAAGTTTAAAATTTGCAAGCTTGGTGAAAGAGATAGCAAGAATACTAAATATAGAAAATGAAAAAGTGACCATTGGTGATCTTGTCTCAGGAATAGATAAGGTGCGATTTGCAATCTCCATGAGGAGACATCAGGTTTTGTTGGCTTCTTATCGTGGATTGCCGGGAAATCAAGATAAGGGCATTTGCGATGTTTATGAGACATTTAGAAGATATAGCGATTCAAAAGATTTTGTAGATGAACAAAAATATAAGGTGTTGCTTGTGCTGTTTAAAATTTATGGAGAGTTGTTGAATTGCGTTAATATTTCTGAGAAGAGCTTAGATACACTTTCTATTTTAAATAGTCGTGATGGAAAGATTAAGAGATTATGGAAGTGGATTAAATTACATTCTTTCTTATCCAAAAATGCATGCACTTCTGCAATTAGTCTTTCTGATATCCAGACATACTATAAATTGAAACAAAAGGATGTAGAATATATTAATGATACCCGCTTAAAGAATCTTAATAATCATCTTGGTGAGATGGCTAAGATAAAGGTTTCTTATGAAGGGGGAAAGAGATTTACTTTAGAAGAAGCAAAAGTTCTTCTTGAAGGGATATCATGTATTATCGCTGAACCAAGCACTATATCAAAGCATTTCCCAATGGAAGAAGGTTTGATTGATGTTCTTATTATTGACGAGGCATCGCAGGTATCCATCGCTGATTCTATATCACTTATCTTAAGAGCTAAACAAGTTGTAATATTTGGAGATGAATATCAGTATGGTGCTGTTAGTGCTAGAAATGTAAGTGGTAAATATTCTGCCAATTATTTTAGGGAGATAATTACAGCCTATGCGGATGACTATAACACGATAGTTTCAGAAGCTGCCCAGAAGGAACTCGTTGATGAAGTTACAAAAGAAATTCCTGATGAAGAACAAGAGAGCGACGTTTTGCTTAAACCGCAAGATGGCACAGTCCTTTGGTTGAAAACTTTTAATATTCGTACTTCAACGCTTACATTTGCTAAGGCTATTGCTAATTACACAACTTCTTTAAAAGAACATTTTCGTAGTTTCCCAGAGATTATAAGCTATTCCAATGATTTCTTTTATAAAGAAGCACAGATGGAGCTTGTGATAAATAGAATTCGCACTAAACCAATAGGAGAAGTCTTGAAATTTCTTGATGTTAAAACTCAAGGAATAGCAGGCCCCAATACAAATTTGGATGAAATAGAAGCGATCACAGCAGATATGAAGCAGCGTTTAGATAATGGTTTTAAAGGGACAATTGGTATTATTGCTTCATTCAAAGAACAGCAAGCGAGACTTGAACAGGCAATCAATGAGAAATTTAACATGGCTATTTTAAGACGAGACCATAAATTAGCTATTTGGTTTGTAGGGGATGTTCAAGGTGAGGAACGCGATATTGTATATTATTCCTTTGTGGAAGATAAGAATCTAAAGAACGCTAATCTGGCGAGTATTTATCCAGTCATTGGTGGAACAGCTGACACAATACGCAGCCTTAAAATGCAACGGCTAAATGTAGGTTTTAGTCGAGCCAAAGATACGATGGTTTTTGTGCATAGTCAGCCTATTGAGCAATTTAGTAATACTCAATTAGGTAATGCCCTTAAGCATTATCAAAGAACGTTAGATATAACTAAAGATAATGATTTTTTTATAGAAGATGAATCAGTGTTCGGCTCACCGATGGAAAAGAAACTATATTGCCTTTTATTGGAAACCAAATTTCTCAAAGAACACCGAGAAAATATCAAAATAATTCCGCAATTTAATATTGGTAAATATATTGCAGCGGAGCATAAGGTCTATATTCCAAAATATAGGACGGATTTTCTTTTAAATTACAAAGAAGATGGAAAAGATCAAACGCTTATTCTTGAATATGATGGAGTCGAATTTCATTTTAATAATCCACACGAAGTAAATAGTTTAAATTTTTCCCAGAGTTATTTAGATTATGATACATCTCGTCAATTGGAATTGGAAAGCTATGGTTATAGATTTTTAAGGATTAATAAATTTAATTTACGTCCAAAAATCAAGGGACAAACAGAAACAGATGTCTTAAATGAATTGTTAGAGGAGAAATTTCAAAATTATGCCTAAAAGTAATCTTACTCCAGTAGATAAAGCCAAACTTATAGAATCGATCAATAATGGTACAGAACCACCCGCGGATATTCTACCCAAACTTTTTCCCGGGACAGCTGAGAAATTTGATGTGCAAGCCCTTGATAGATCCAAAATACCAACCTTAGAATATGCCGGTAAGCGTTCAAAGGCTACTGTATTAGCAGAAGCAGGGGCAGGGATTGGTGCGGCTCCGCTACAGACTGTTCGTTGTTTTGGCGATGTTAAAAAGGATCAATGGCGTAATCTTATTGTTCAGGGGGACAATCTACAATTTTTGAAGACGTGTTATAACAACACAGACCCATTGATAAAAGATAAAGTAAAGGGCAAGGTCAAGCTAGTTTATATTGACCCTCCTTTTGCAACAAAGAGTGATTTTGGAGGAAAAGATGGAGAGCGTAGTTATAGTGATAAAGTAGCTACATCTGAGTTTATTGAACGATTACGTGAACGTTTGATATATTTACGTGAACTATTGGCTGAAGATGGAAGTATATATTTACATCTTGATCAGAAAATGAGCCATCATTTAAAAATTATTCTCGATGAAATATTTGATAACAGTAATTTTAAGAATGAGATTGTGTGGCAAAGAACAAGAGCTCAGCATACAGATTCTAAAAGTTTTGGCAATGTACATGACAATATTTTGGTGTATTCCAGATCTTTAAACTTTCTCTTTACGCCTCAGTATATTCCTCATAAAGCGGAATATTTAAAAAGATTTAGTAAGGTTGATGAAGGCGGAAGAAAGTATATGTTAATTCCAGCACATGCTGCTGGTGCAGGCCCAGCAAGAAACTTTTTGGTAAAATTGTATCTCCACCTAATGGAAGGCATTGGGCGTACAAACAAGAGAATATAGATGAATTAATAAAGCTAAACAAAATTGAGCTTACTTCGACAGGAACACCTTCATTACGTCACTATTTGGATGAGACAAAGGGAGCTGTTGTACAGTCGTTATGGTCCGATGTTATTCCTCTTAATCCTGTCGCAGTAGAGAGAACTGGTTATCCTACTCAAAAACCAGAAGCATTGCTTGAGCGTATTATTCTCGCTTCGTCTAGTTCTAATGATTTAATTATTGATTGTTTCGCTGGCTCCGGGACTACTCCGGCTGTTGCTGAAAAATTAAATCGGCGGTGGATTTCCTGTGATTTCGGCAAGCATTCAATATATACACAACAAAGACGTTTACTTCGCATAGGAGAATCAAAGGCTCTGGTGGATGAACAGGATAAATCTGGCAAAGTAATAGTTAAAAAAGGTGATCCTTACAAAAAGAAGTCAAAACCGTTTTGTATTATTTCATCTGGAGCCTATGATTTTTTACATATTATGGATCTTCGTAAGCATAAAGAAACTTATGTTGATTTTGTACTGGGTTTATTCCAGTTGGCACGAAACGAAGATAAAGCTAAGAAATTTAAGCTAGCTAATGTTTTTACCGTTCAAGATAATAATCCTGTGGAAGTTTACCCTGTATGGGATGATGAATTCTTAAAAGAAGTTAAAATCGATGAGGCTTATTTACAGGGCATTATTAATCAGTCAGGTGGTAAACTTAAGGGCGAATATTATATTATTACCCCAGAATCGTGCACCAATGTAAGTGATACGATTCTTACAAATCAAGACGGTAAAGACGTTCAATTCTTAATTAAGACTTTTCCCTACAAAGTCCTTGAAGATATTTCTCGTAACTTTGAATTGCAGGAACAGCCAAGTTCTCAGGATAATGTAAATAATCTTATTACTTCCACTGCTTTTTATTTTAATGATGACGTAAAATTTACCGCTAAGCGTACAAAAGACGGTCTTCAAGTCACTAAGTTTGAATCAAAAATATTGGATAAAGATGGAAACCGTTTTGAAGGATTATCGGGTCTAGCCATGCTTTTGGTTGATTTGGATTATGAGCCAGATAAACCTTTTGATATGGACAAGACATTATTTGCTAAAGAAATTAAGGAAGACGGCGTTGTTCAAATAAATGATCTTACCAAAAGCGTTGGCCTGATAGCTATTGATAAGCACGGCAACGAATCTAAACCTTTTAATTTGGAATAATTATGACGCCAAGAAGAACTACACGACGAATCCGTACTGTTGAGAAATTAAATCTCTCAGAACATACATTAGATATCAATATTCGCAAATGCAGTTATGAAAAGTTTCGTTTTTCAGATATTGAAGAGTATGTTCGTGCAATGACTGCAGGCAGGGAATATCAATTTCAGGCCATCAAGCAGGTGATGATTTATTTGTGGGGTAGCGGTTACAAGAATGCATCTGAATTAGCCAAAGAAAATTTTACGAAAAAAGATCATATTAAAGAACGTTTTGGTTCTGAAGAGATCATGCTCGGCCATTTGCCTCTTGCCGATAGACTTTCAGGAGTTGTCCATATGGCAACAGGGACAGGTAAGTCTTGGGTTTTATTTGCTGTTGCCTATCTTTCTCTTGTAATGGATCTTACGAAAAGAGTCCTGGTTCTGGGTCCTTCTTCTACGATTATCGAAGAAGGGTTACGTGATAAGTTCCAAAGATTTATGAACAATAAGGAATGGAATGACCACTTACCTAAAGAATATCAAGGGAAGGCGATAGATTTGTTAAAAAATAGTGATGCGATTGAAGATGGGAGCATTACTGTCGAGAACATTAATGCAATTTATACGGTAGGAGGCATTCGGGATACATTGTTTAAGAATACAGAAGAAGTGTTAGTTTTAGGTGATGAAATTCATCATGCATATTCACACCTTAACTTTAACGCTATTAAAAAATCACTAGAGATGGATCAGGAAGTAGAAGCGGGAAAAGGTAAAGATACAGAGGAGAAAACAGAGCGTCTTTGGATGCAGTTTCTTAAGAAAAATGAGAAAATTACAAGGCATGTCGGATTTACTGGAACGCCATACAACAAAGATGATTATTTTGCGGATGTAATATTTGATTACAATATTCGATCTGCTGTTAATGAGAAATATATAAAAGACATCAATCCAATTATTAGCGCAGAAACAGATGAAGGGGAAATGCAATGGACAGCAGAGAAGCGATTTGCTGTTGTCCTCAGCAAACATATAGAAATTTCTAAAACGTATGCGTATGAAAGAAATGGGAAACGACAAGTTAAGCCTATAACAGTGTTTTATTGTCCAACTCAGAATAATGCCCGTACTCGCTCGGAAGAGTTCATTAGATTTTTAGCAAAGTGGGAAACGGAAGAAAATGGGGCTAAGGGATCAGATGCAGTTATTGAACAAATAGCACGCCAAAGAGTTATCTGTGTTGTAAGCAATGTTTCTTCATCTGAGTATAAGGCTGAATTAGATAATATCGAGGAAATCAATCCTGAGAGGGTTGGAGGGAAAGTTGAGTTTATCTTTTCCGTTGGAAAATTGTTAGAAGGATGGGATGTTGATAATGTTTTTCAGATTGTGCCGATGGAGGAAAGAATCTTTAATTCAAAGCTATTAATTTCTCAGGTTATAGGACGGGGATTGCGTATCCCAAGAAAAGTTGCTTATGCAGATATACAAATGACTTACCCTTGGCTAACTGTAACAAATCATGAGAAATTTGCTGCACATATTCGGGAGTTGATGGATGCGGTGACTAATGCCGATATGTATATTATTACTGAACCGCTACAAGAGATTGAAAAGGATAACTGGAGAGGCAATAATCATATTTCACTTTTTAATCTTAATTATTTGGCAGCGACTAAGCTCGAAGATAATCCAGAGGAAAAATCTACATCTCTAACCAGAGGACTTGTGTTAACAAAGTGTGATGTGAATGAAAACGTCAGGATAGAACGGATAAAGGGAACGGATAAATATGTTCTTAAAAAAAAGACTGTATCTGTAGATTATTTAGTCGATGCGCTTTACCGAAGATTTAAAGCCAGAGAGTATGAAGGTATTCATTTTGATTTTGGTAATGGTGAGCAAAACAGATGCCCAGAAGAAAATGAGATTAGAAGTGCAATATTGAATGCAATGGAGAAATCAGGTATTGCGAGTAATGAGCTGACGGAGGACAACAAGAAAGAAATTGAACTGTATTTTAATAATTTCTTACCACGTGGCAAGAAAAAGCGTGTTTTTGAGAATATCAAAGGGGATATTATTCCTATAAGTACGCGCAGCTTGGAGAAGGGGTCAGTTAGAGTTGGGGAGTTAGAGCGTGACGCAACAGCCTTTATTAGTGAATCGTATGAGGAAGAAGTTGATGAAAGGACGAAAGCTCTTTTAAGACATTTAAGTGAGACCCGTAAGCCGAGTGAACAACAAATGCTTGCTTTTCATGATTCAACGGGGTTGCTTGGTAAGCATAGTGAATATGTGCGGCCTTTGATTGAAAATGATGATCGTCCACCTTATATCGTAAATCCTACAGTTTTCAAAACTCCTCAGAGTACAATTCTTGTTTCGCATCATCCTGAGAAAGAATTTGTTTTTCGTTTGCTTGAGCATTCGCTATATCTGGATGCATGGGTAAAGTCTCCAGACAAAGGATTTTACTCTATTGATTATGAATATTGGAAGGGTGGAAAAGATAGGGTCAGAAGAGGATTTAATCCTGATTTCTTTATTAAGATTGATTTGGATAAATATATTGCCCTTCTTAAAAAGAAGAATGAAATTAAGAATTTAGATGCATTGAAAGAAATGCAAGATAAAGGATATGAAGCAATTATTCGAGTCGTGGAAATTAAGTCAGATGAAGACGATGACGAAGCTACCCCTGCTAAGGCTGAGTGGGCCAAAGCACATTTTGAAGCGGTTAATGAAAAACTGCTGGAACCTCTCCCTGGGAATTTTGATAGGAAATTTAAGGAAGATATAAAGCAGTTTTATACGTTTGATCTTCTTAAGCCGGATGGATATCAGAGCTGGTTTGTCAGCTTAGCAAATGGGAACGTCCTTTAACAAGAAAATGTTATTATGTGATTATGAAAAAACAGTCAAAAAATTACAAAAGAAAAAAGCCTGAATTTATTGTTTATTTTGATACAAATATAATCTATTCAAATGATGATGGTGAAATGGTTTCATCGAGTTTATTTAAGAAAATTGATGAGATTAGAGGTGAGATAGATTTAAAATTATTTGTTCCATCAATTGTTAAGGAAGAGTTAATTTTTCAAATATTTGATAAGTCGTATTCGAATATTGGAGAGATAGAAAGAAGAATAGACAAAATATCAAGAATCGTAAACAAGAAATTTAGTCATAATGCAAAATCAAAAATTATTAAAGCTTGCATTGTATCTAATGTTAATGAAGCTTTTAAGAAAAATGACTTAGCTATTAAAAAAGCGCCTATTAAGAAATTAGATTGGAAAAAAGCAATTAATGATGCAATTTGGAGAGAGCCGCCTTTTGAAAGAGTAAAAAAGAATAATTACGATCTAGAGAAAGGTTTTAAAGATTATATAATAATGCATACTGTGATAAATGACTTTTTAAAGCAGAAAAAAAGTATAAACGTTGTTTTCCTGACGAATGACAAAAAACTTATTGAGGGAATTGATAAAAATATTGGAAGACGAGAGAATTTTAGTGTTTATTCAGAGGTGGATGAATTTATTACTCTGGTAAAGCTTAAGATAAATGAATTTGATAATGTTTTTATTAAGAAAATATTGCCAAAAGCAAGCAAGAAATTTTTTGATGAAAATAATGATAAATCGCTGTATTTTAAACATAGTATTCAAAGTGAGATATTGAATAAATTTAATAAAGAATTTAAGGTAGAAAGCTATAAGACGGGAACTTTGTTGACTGGTTTAGATCCATATGAATCTAGTGAATGGAAGAAAATAGGGAAATCAACATTCTATATTCATCCACCAAAATATATATCATCAAATGATAATATATTTGAATGGGAATCTAGAGTTGATTATATAGCTAATTATGGTAAAGATGGTGACACGCAAGATAGGGATAATTATAGTATTCTAAATTTATTTGGAAGCAAAAAATCTTTAATATTAAATGTTGCTGTTTGTTGGGAGTCTTTTGTCAAAAACGACACAAGATTTTATAAAAATAGAATTAAGAATATTAAATTATTAAATAATAAATTTGAATATCCTAGTCAAGAAGAGATAAAGAGATACAATATATTCCCTGAGAAATCTTCTCAGGAAGAATCTTGATGCATCAAAAGAAATGCAAGATAAAGGATATGAAATAATTATCAGAGTTGCGAAAATGAAGAATTGAGAACATTTCTAAGCTGCCTTTAGGGCTACTTGGGCTCATGATAGAAGTGAATAAAAACTGGATTCCGGAGGATTCAGGGGAAATGCCAATTAAAGTTTTAAAGAATATGAAGAAAGAAAAAATTCTTAATATAATTGGAATTGCTCTAGGGTTGCCAGCGGCAATCCTTGCGACCATACAGCTATTAGATAAGAATAATCTACAGTTTTTTAATAAAGCTTCCTTAGTTTTAATAATTTTCTTTTTAGTTTATTTGTATATTAAATTGTTTTTTGAAATATTAATCTTAATTCGTAATTTTTTATACTGTGTTTTACTTAGAATGTTCTCTAAGAAGAAAAAATATGGTGTTATCTGGAAGTATAAGACCTCTGAGCTTTCTGCCGTTTCATTTTGTCCCAAATGCAATATCCCAACCAACCAATTAATTTATGGTGCTTATAAAGATAACAATAATTGTCCTGTCGGAGTTGTTTGCACTAATTGTGAAAAAAGGTATCTTTTTTTGAATTTAAAGAATAATCCTTATCCTGTAGACTATGCTCAAAAAGAAATGGATGATCATTTTTTAGAAATTAGGAAGAAATTAGAACGTTAAGTCTTTTAACATGAACATAACCGCATCAACTTTATATTCTTACATCAAATGCCCCCACCGTGTTTATCGCGATGCCTTTGACGACCAAAGCCTGAAGGCTCTCCCAAATGAATTTGTTCAGCTTCTTTGGGAAAAGGGCGTGAAGCACGAGCAGGATGTTATTGCCAAACAAAAAGGTGATATCGACATCCTAGACTTATCCGGAGTTCCCAGAGAAGAACGGTTTGAAAAGACTCTCGAAGCAATGAAGAATAAGGCTCCTTATATTTATCAGGGTTCTTTGGAAGTTGATGAATTAGTTGGACGCCCTGATCTTTTGGAGCTTCAATTTAATGGTGAATATGTTCCAATCGATATTAAATCTGGGATGGGCTATGATGGAGATGATGATGCAGGTGACGGAAAATTAAAGAAAAGTTATGCGGTTCAGATTGCTCTTTATGTAGATGCGCTTATCCGACTAGGATTTCTCACGCAGAATCTAGGAAAAATTTTAGATAGCACAGGAAATATCGTTGACTATGATTTAAGCACGGTTCGAGGTTCTAGAAATCCACAGCCGTGGTGGGAATTTTATGTTGATACACTTGCAGCTGTGAGAAGTGTTTATAATAAAAGCTTTATCACGGAGCCAGCCTTAGGAAACGAATGTAAGATTTGTGAATGGTATGAAGATTGTAAAAGTAAGTGTGTTAACGCAAATTGTTTGACACTTATCCCTGAACTTGGTCGATCAAGAAAAGAAGCTTTAAAAGTTATTACGGGAGATTTTAAAGATTTTTCTAAAATAGAATTAAAAGATTTTGTTGCCGCAAAGAATAGTCATGGAATAAAAGGAATTGCTGAAAAGATGTTTTTGGCCTTCAGCCGTAGAGCTAAGCTTTTAGCATCAGGCAAAAAGGATCCGCTTATTCTCGGAGACTTTAGTTTTCCTAAAAAGCCTATTGAGATCTTTTTTGATATTGAAACAGACCCAACTCAAGAAATTGTTTATTTGCATGGTGCTGTTGAGCGAAGAGAAGGCCGAGAAGAGAATGTATTTTATTCGTTTACGGCTAAAGATGTTTCTGCGGAAGAAGAAAAACGTGCCTGGGCTGAGTTTTGGGCTTATATCCGTTCCTTGCCTAAAGATGAGTGGGCGATGTATTATTATAGCAAGTATGAACGTACACAATTTCGTATCTTAGCATCAAAATATTCTGATGCCGCTTCGTCAGAAGAAGTCGAATGGTTATTTGATCCCATAAGAAGCATCGATCTTTATTCTGATATTGTCAAAAAACATACAGAATGGCCTACCTATAATTACTCTATTAAAACATTAGCTCAGCATTTGGGATTTAATTGGCGAGATGAAAATCCTTCTGGCGCTGCATCTATTCAATGGTTTAATGAATGGTGCGACAACAAGGACCCAAAAACCATGCAGCGTATTCTGGATTATAATGAAGATGACTGCATAGCAATGATCGTGCTTAAGGATAAGCTGAATAGCTTAATTGAAAAGTAAGCGTGCTAAGGGAAGTTAGAAAAATAAAATTCTTTACAAGGTATTCATTAGCGT
>Ga0307991_1002162_pt1 | contig 13436 bp, 11 predicted proteins | sample EllFjometagen131_FD_203146 | JGI IMG/M metagenome (GOLD analysis project Ga0307991, IMG submission 203146) | Marine microbial communities from Ellis Fjord, Antarctic Ocean - #131 | ecosystem: Environmental > Aquatic > Marine > Unclassified | place: Southern Ocean | collected 2014-10-08
TTGGAGAAGAACCGTATAATGGTAACATCGGTTAAGTCCATACGACTTCCGTAACATAGTGCCCCGCAGAGGATCAACATTCTAAGTAAGCCTAACCAAGTCTTCCGAGTGCTTCGCTTATTCCCACGCACTCACATTTCATTGCTTCAGCCACCGCAGGGTATGTAACACAACCTCCACACACGTTCAACCCCCTGGCTAATGTCCGATCTTCCTTTAAAGCCTTTCTTACACCTTTGTTGGCGATCTCCAAAACGTAAGGCATGGTTACATTCGTAAGCGCATATGTCGAGGTTTTTGCATAGTTTCCAGGGATATTGGTTACCGCATAGTGCACCACATCATCAATGATATAAATCGGATCATCATGGCTTGTTGCTTTGCTTGTCTCACAACACCCACCCTGATCGATCGCCACATCCACAATGACAGAACCGGGCTTCATATCGCTCACCATGCTTCTGGTAACGATCCATGGTGCCTTCTTTCCAGGAACCAAAACAGCTCCTATGACAAGGTCGGCACTAGTAACATGTTCGTACACTTGATCCGGATTCGACATCACCGTGTGAATATCCGAGCCGAAAATATCATCCAGATATGCCAGACGTTCAGCATTGACATCGATAATGTAGACTTCACCTTTGAGCCCAACACCTATTTTGGCCGCATTTGTACCAACCACTCCTCCTCCTAGGATAACTACCTTTGCCCTTTCCACACCGGGCACACCTCCCACAATCATACCGAGTCCACCCTGTGCTTTCCCCAAGTAATAAGCGCCTATCTGTGTAGCAGCTCGTCCGGCCACTTCGCTCATCGGCTTCAGCAACGGAAGTGCCCCGTTCTCAGCCTGTACTGTCTCGTAGGCCACCCCAATACACTTACACTTAAGTAATGCCTCCGTTAATTCGGGAGCAGGGGCTAGGTGCAGATACGTAAACAGAATCTGCCCTTCACGAATCAAATCATACTCCTCAGAAAGCGGCTCTTTGACTTTAATGATCATATCAGCTTTGGCGTATGTTTCCTTGGCATTATCAACTATCTCACCACCTGCCCTTGCGTAATCCTCATCTGATACACCGATCCCCTCACCAGCCATCTTCTGAACAAAAACCTTGTGCCCCGCACTCACCAGCATGCGAACACCTGATGGAATCAAGCCAACCCTGTATTCATTGTTTTTTATCTCCTTTGGTACTCCTATATCCATCTTTAAAACCTCCATTCTCATAATTCAATACTACCATTTTCCTATCAGATTTCAACAAAATACATTCTTCTATCGATTTACCATCCCCAGGCTATTAGTCTGTACCACTCTATATGACTCTATGCTGCGATAAAACTATCGAACCTTGATGGTAACGCCCTTCTCCCAGTCCGCCCGATCCCAGGCAAACTTCCAAATAGGAAGGTGGACCCTGTAATTACCAATGAGACGTCTGAATGCATGGTGCCAGATTCTTTCATTGCCCGACCAGGCTTCAAGGACCGAGTTGATGAGAGTATGGTCCACCTGGATTTCATATCCAGGATGGAGCCAAGTGCCACGATAAACTTCTGTTTCAGATGGATCAAACCACTGAGGAACAACGTAACGAATAGGCGGCTCAGCTCGAAGGAATATTCCCTTTCTTTTCAATGGCTTATCGGATTCCAACTTTGTTATTATGTTTTGTGCTGCCTTTTTGCCTTCAAGGGCGCACAAATCATGCATGTCCGCACCATGAAGCACATTTCCAGCGGCAAATATATTTGGAACCGAGGTCACCAGCTGGCTATCAACAGATGGCCCTAGACTTGAAGAATCTATTTCAATGGGAGTATTATCAATAAATGCTGAATCGGGACGAAATTTGCCACTGAACACTACCATATCACACTCCACTTGAAAGAGGCTCTGATCTTTCTTCCTAATTAATTCAACAGCCTCTACTCGCCGACGCCCTAAGATCTCTTTCACTGAAGTTCCCTTGTAGATTGGATACCGGTAGAACAGGCTCTCGGGTATGGCCCCCATCCGGTACGTCTGCAGATGTTCATTTTCTTCAACCATTCCGGCAATAGCAATACCTGCCTTCTTAAGTGTTAAAACATTTGAGAGGGAGACGATTTCGCTCCCTATCACAAGAGCTTTTTTACCGGGTTTGTGATGAGATAGGTTTACAATCTGTTGAAGCGATCCCGTCGTAAAAATCCCTACGGGCCGGGTACCAGGTATTCGCCTGGCCTGACGCGAGATTTCAAAACAGCCAGTGGCCAGGATAATAAAACGACAATCATAAGACTTTAAACCGCCTTTAGAAGCAACCAAAATCCGATGAAGCTCCCCAGAATTGCCCGGTTCGACATCCAATACCGTTGACTTGGTATAAATCACAACTGCTGTTCTTCGGATAATCTTGTCCAATTTCCGAGCATACATCGGGCCGGTATACAACCTGGCCCGATCACGCATTCCAAAAAAGACATGACATGAGCGAGGTATACCTCCAAGCTCAGGTTCACTTTCAAAAAGGCCTATTTTAAGGTTTGGTAATTTTGCGAGTTCCAGACCCGCCGAAACACCAGCTGGCCCACCTCCGACTATAGCCACATCCAAAACAGAATTTTTTTCCGCATCCATAGTTTTTTTCCTCATTAATCTCCCATTCGTTAATCAACACTATTATACATAATCTCTTCTGAGCCTGCTCCTTCTTTGCTAATCTTAGACACCGGAAGATCCAATTCCCTGGCCAAGATCTCAACGACGCGTGGACCGCAGAAATTGCGCTGGCAGCGTCCCATTCCTGCCCGGGTCCTAAATTGAATCCCCTGGATTGTCCTGGCGCCCCGTCTTATGGCTTCGAGAATCTCACCCTCTGTTACGGTTTCACACCGACAGATCACGCGTCCATATGCTGGATCGCGACGAATGAGTTCCTCTTTTTCCCGCTCGGATAACTGCTTGAACCTCGGTATTCCTTTTCGAAATGGATTGTAATCCGACTTCTTGGTAAGTTTTACCCCTCTACCTTGCATCAATTCGGCCACATGTTCAGCTACCGCTGCTGAAAAGGTAAAGCCAGGCAATCTGATCGCCGCGTTTAAAAAATTTGGCTGGTTCTTCGAGAATTCGATGATATTCTCTTCCCTATCCCGCGTGTTGAAGGCTCTTACCCCTGTAAACGAAGTAATAACATCTGCCTCGCTAAACCCTCCCAAAAGGCCTTTACCATGCTCAAGATTTTCCTTGAACCATTCACTTCTTGTTTCTGTTGCCCCTTTGTCTTCAATAGGGTTGTATTTTCCGCAAAAAATATACGGATTGCCATGGGTTTGCAGACAGATCCCCTCAAAGAACCCTGGCGCGGGGGGACCCAGAATCATATTGACGGTCTTGAACCGAGTGGCAATAGATCTATCCAGCAATACCATCTGACTCCTAAAAAGAATAATATCCCAGTCATCACGGGCATTCGCCAGATCAGCAATTTTATCTGCATAGAGACCAGCAGCATTGATAATAAATTTGCTCGTAATTGAATGGCGGGGTGTTCTAGAAACAAATCTTTTTCCAGAATCTTGCGTTTCTATCTCTGTGACCTCGGCATCATATAGAAAATGCACGCCGTTATCTCTAGCATTATCTATATTAGCGATAGCATAGTCAGGAGGAAATACAATCTTAGCCGATTTTTCCGAGTAAAGTCCTCCCTGGACATTGGGGTTCACATTTGGCTCCATATCCAAAATTTCTTGTGGATTAAGCCATTTGACGTCATTCTTAATCCCCATCTCCTCTGTGATTTCATATAATTTTTTTAACCCTTGCATTTGCTCATCATTCCTAGCAACCACAAGACATTTCAAAGGCTCATAAGGAATATCCAGCCTCTCGGCCAGGGGTGCGAATAATGCATGTCCTCGATTAGCAAATTTGTTCTTCGGGGAATCTGGCTCCCATAGCTTAGCTTCGGGATCCAAGATGCTTTTTAGCACCAGGGAAACTGCGTTGACCAAGCTGGCATCAGAATAGATAAACGCATGACTACTCTTTGTCTGCTGGGTAAATGTATCTGGACTCTTTTCAGCAACGGTCACTTCAATATCATATTGCGACAGCTCGCGAGCAATAGAAGCCCCTGTAATCCCACCACCAATTATTAATACGTCTGTTTCAAATTTCATATCTCTTTACCTCATAGGACTCTAATTATAGTAAAAAAACTCTTTTCACCCTTGCAAAACTGATAACTCCTATATCTGGAAGTGTAATCCCATTCTAAAAAATTGCGAGAATTCTTATGGACTCTTATCCGTTAGGCATATTCTCCTGCTGATGTCCCTTAAGAAAGCTTCATGTTACTACTAAAATATGACTCATCAAACCTTCGGCTTGAGCTGAATGTTCCAAATCGGAGCATCTTCCTCCTTTGAGACCATCTCTACATCGAACAATATTGCGCACTTCGGGCAGTAATACTCACGAAGCACAAAGTTTTCACTCGGACGGAAGAAATACTCTGGGCCTGCCTTGCTCAAAGGACTTTCCGTCATTACCGCATATTTCTTGAAATTTTCCGTAATTGGGCCAAGCTCGTGCTGGCACTTCTTGCACCGGATCACTTCCTGCCCCCCGGAAACCTCCACCTCCAGATATTCATTCATGCGTCTTGCCATTTGCAACCCTCCTGCATAAAGTTTTATTTTGCCACCTTTGCAACACTGAGTCTGTTCTCTCTTATTTGTTTTCTTAGTGCCACAGTCCGTTCCATATCCAACGTCCGACTATCGGGGTTGATCATTACCCCGTAGATACTTTCAGCACTCTGGGGTGATACCAGCTCATTGATCACATCCTTTAGCACTAACTCCGGATTTCTTTCCACCGGGTCACCATAGCCTCCCCCCCCAAACCAATTTTGGTAAAGGATTTCTCCCGCCTTCATGTTCCATACTTCTGTCGTCTTCAAAAGTTCGACATCACCTTGCAGATCCTCAGGTCTCTTAGGCAAATCGTTTTTCTCAATGATCCACTCTTCTATGTTCGAATTCCTCACCATCTTATACTGCTTGAACGCTCCAGGATACCCACCAGAGATACCCACCCCAATGGCCGCCTCAAGGCCAAGGCATCCGTAAGGAGGCAACACCGCCTCACCCATAGGCGCATCATGAAGCATTATGGCATATTCTCCACCGACGCCACCCCTGAACTTTCCCGGGCCGCCACTGTCTCTCGTCTGGCGCCTGAAAAGGTATAGAACCGGCAAGAAGCTCTCGTACACCTCAGCATTCGGCATGGTACTCAGGGGCTGCCACATAATGCCACCGCTGTCTACTCCGTCCGCCCACGGCCGTCCTCCACCTCCCCCTGCCTGGATCTCACCGAAAATCGTTGCTATATAGTGCCCATACTGATTCACCGCTCCGACTGATTGAGTGGATACCGACGGTGTCCAAGATCCACACGCCTCATTTTTGTACTCCTCGCTGGCATTCAACATCTCAGCCAGCGTTTTACATGCAGCATCATATGCTAGATATGCAGGACCTATCGGCCCCTCTGATAACGCTGCGGGAGGATTTGGGTTCAGTATGGTGCCCTCTGGAATGTTAACCTCCATTACGTTCAGAATACCTTGATTCCAATCGACATCGTAGCACAGCATGGGTGCCAGGGCTCCGAACACACCACCTCTGGACACTGCCAGACCCGAGTTCCTGTTCGATGGGCTTTGTTTTCCCGTTCCAGCGAAATCGAAGATGATTCTAGTCCCTTCTTTCGTCATCGTCAGGTTCACCTTCTTGATCTCACCACTACCATCGTCATCCAGATACTGGATTGCTCGCCATGTGCCGTCTGGCAGTTCACCAAGACGTTTTCTTAGTTTTTTCTCTGCATTTTCAATGATCTGCAGACTGATCATCTTGAATGTGTCGAGTCCATAATCTTCCACCAACTCTATAATACGGTTCTTGGCGGTGCTGCCAGCTGCAATCTCTGCTTTCATATCCAGCCCGACGCTTCCTGGATCACGCACCATATTCAGTATTGTATCCCATACGTCTTTTTTGATCTTCCCATTCTCAATGATCTTAAGACAAGCAGTTCGTAGTCCTTCCTGGAAAACTTCGGTTGCTCGCGTACACATGCCGCCCGGATCGATACCACCTGTATCCGCGACATGAGCACAACTCGCGGACCACGCGATCAGTTCTCCTTTGTAGAAAATCGGCGTCATCACAGCTATGTCTGGCTGGTGTGCGGCTGCCACATAGGGATCATTTGCTATAAATACGTCGCCATCGTGTATTCCTGGATCCTCCGAATAGTTTTTAATTATGTACCTCACGGCCTCCACAGTACCTGCACCATGAAAGACTATGCCTGCACCTACCATCAGAGCGTTCCCTTCCGCGTCGAACAATCCAGTCATGTAGTCCTTTACCTCGAACACGACCGGTGACCCCGACGCATGTTCCAGAACCACTCCCATTTCACTTGTAATCTGCCATATCTTGTGCGAGATAATCTCCAATGTTATCGGATCAAGTTTTTCTTTGTCACTCATGGTCATCCCTCCTTTTTTGTAATCACAACGTTCTTGTATCCATCGACCAGCCCCTGTTCGTCTGATGAAATTACAATGGTTGTGATTGGAGTTTCGATTATTGCCGGCCCACGAACAATATTTCCAGGCTTCAGCTCGGAGAAGTAGAAAAGATCGACGTCAACGAACCACCGTTCCCAGTCCCCGATCATTGCAACATTTCGGTCCCGGAAATATGCCTTTCTGGTCCCATTGTGTGCACTAGAAGGATCTTCCGTTCCCATTTCCATGGCATACAGGGCAGGCTTATTTATCCGACCGCACCCGTAAAGACCAAAATTGACGATCATTTTCCCAGCCTCGCTAAATGCGGACCCCTTGCCGTAGAGTTGCTCATACAAAATTTCAAACTCATCATAAACCTTTTCCATTATTTCTTCAGTCAAATCTCCAGATGGAACCGGTGTCCGCACCTCATAGACTTGGCGATTATACCGCATTTCTAAGTGCCGTTTAAGCTCTATGTCGTCATCCTTGAAACCTTCTTTTCTTAGGTCTTCAATAACCTTCTTCTCCAACTCCGCGAAGACGGATTTTATTATATCCAAGGGTGCAGGCGCCGGCATCGGCTTTGCTTCTTCATAGGCATGCACCACGTCCGTTGACATTATTCCGAAAGCCGAATGCACCGACGCAGAAAATGGCACCACAATCGCCTTTGCCTCACGTCCATACTCTGTAGCATGCACTGGTCCATTACCACCGAATGCAAAGAGCACACAGGATCTTGGATCATGGCCCCTTCCTACAGTGATGTTGCGTACCAAGTCAGCCATCTGATTGTTAGAAATTTCGGCAACACCAATGGCTGCCTCTATTACACTCATTCCCAGCGGGCCAGCAATTTTCTTCTCAAACGCCCTATTAGCCGCGTCCTTGTCCAGCTTCATCTTTCCCCCAAGGAAGAAATCTGGGTTCAAGTAACCCAAGATGCAATCAGCGTCACACAACGTGGGCTCTTCACCCCCTCTACCATAGCATACAGGCCCGGGTTTAGCTCCCGCGGAATTAGGACCAACTTTCAATAGATTCGTGAAAGGATCGATCCATGCAATGCTCCCGCCGCCCGCACCAATAGAGGTAATGTCAACACAGGGCATCTTCAGGCTATACTGTTCAACGCTCGGATCAGCAGCGTAGTCCACCCTGCCCTCATAGATCATTCCTACATCAAAGGTCGTTCCACCAACGTCAGTGGTTATCACATTCTTGTACCCCAGTACCTCTCCCATATACTGGGATCCAATTACACCTCCCACTGGCCCTGAACCAATCATACTCACCGGCTGTTTCCTTGCACTTTCCAAGGGTAAACATCCACCGTGAGCCTGCATAATCAACGGCTCCGTCTTGAGTCCATTGTCCGCTAATTCTTGTGCAAGTTTGCTCAGATACGACTCTGTCTCTGGACCAACGTAACCGTTGATTACCGCCGTCGATATCCGTTCGTATTCGCCCACCTTTGGGGCTAGCTCACAAGACAACGACACATGTATGTCGGGGTACATCTCACCTATAATCTTCTTGGCATGCTGCTCATGTGTACCGTTCTTCACCGACCATAGGAACCCCACAGCGATCGACTCAGCGCCTGCATCTACGAGCTCCTTGGCTGCAGACCTTACTCCCTCAGCGTCAAGTGGTATGATTACTTCGCCCTTGTAATCTATTCGTTCCATCACCCCTTTAATCATGGGTTTCGCTACAATCTGCTCTGGTTTGTTGGACGCGTTCATGTGTTTTATGTATTCCTCACCCTTGCCGATGTATCGACCCTTAATCCGCATAAAGAGCATGGTATCCTCATGTCCCTTTGTGGTTATTAATCCTACTTTTGATCCCTTGTGCGCCGCCATGATGTTTGTCGCTATCGTTCCCCCATGAAAAAAAAGCATTGTATTGCCCATCACCTCATTAAAGCTCTTTCCCATTTGCTCAGCAGCCAATGCCACCGAGTCCATAATCCCTTTTTCAAAATCGGGCGGAGTGGATAGAGATTTTCCAAATGTCAGCCTTCCCTCTTCTGCCACAACACAGTCCGTAAAAGTTCCACCCACATCCACACTTATCATGTAAGACATAGTATGTTCCTCCTCTCGATCTCTTGTTTTCGGTTTTTAGTGCTTGTGCTACCTACTACTCAAAACCAGCCACTACAAAATTTTCTCAGTGCAATGTGTTCTCCCAATCTCCCTAGTAAAAAAAAGGAGCCTCCATCCTCCTAGGCTCCTTTCCTAGTTAGTGATCTCCTTACTTGAACAACGGCCCCCCCAAGGGTAACACTTTCTTTTGAAATACATGGTTCAGCGTGAAAGCAGAACCCGTATATAAAAACCAAATACCCGCGTAGAGAAGCAGCCACTTGCTGACGCCCAGCCAATGATGAGAAATTGCTCCCATTGTGACGAGCCCCGTAATCTCCGCGATTATCCACACACACAGAAATGTCACAGTAAGGTGCCAAAGTAACTTTCCCCCGCACCATGCCAAAACAAAGAACGCCCAGCCAGTGTAAAACAGATACCAGCCGTTAATCCGTCCATCTACAGCAACGCCATAACACTTGGCGATGAATTCGGCCACGAATCCCACACCCGGTGCTAACCCAAACAACACACCCAACACCCCGTGTATCGCTGCACCAAGGAAATCACCATTTTTTAGGCAAACCACCATTAGTGTCAGCCAAACAAGCGAACTAGCGATCAGAAAAAAGCCTATAATAGGTAACGCATCAAATGACACGAAGCCTGCCTGCAATGGATAGAACCCTCCGATGATTACTGCACCTACCAAAAACAAGCTAATTGCTGTTGGATTCGGCCAATTACCATTATTATTTTCTGCCATTTTCTTATTCCCCTTTCTTTTTTTAATAGATTTATGTTGGTGCATCTGTTTCTGACATCACACTGCGGTCACCTCTTCCTTACCCGCGCACATATTTGTTGATTATCATCCCTACGAGTAAAAAATGGCTACAAGTTAGTTCACCTCCCTTCCCATTCGTTGATCTTATAGTACTCCTTCAGCATCGTATCCAGATCGACCTTCTCCCCTTTGCTCGGACCTTGTGGCATCGGCTCCTCCAGGAATCTCCACGGCAAGGTATCCGTAGAGGCATCCAATCCGCAACGTAGATTGATGGCTCTTTCTAGGTTGGTGATCCGATCGCCTATGTCCTGCAACATTTTTTCCGTAAATTCTACCCCCACCGCTGCCGATAAAAGTTTCCCAGCAATGTCCAATCCTAGAGCACCGGAATTAAAAGTGCACAAGGTCGCACAATCATATACGACGCGAGAATTTCGAGCCCCTTTTACAAGCTGCGCCTTACCTTCTGTTGTAAATCGGTCCACCGTCTTGGCCAGAATCTCTGGTCCTATGATGTAACCTCCGGCATGGTGACAACCTCCTCTAGTGCTCGTAGCGAACGACAGCCCTTCACCCTTAGCTCCGCGCGCATCGTACCCTCCAAGTTCCAAGCCTTTTACATGCATAGCCCACCTCTCAGAACCCTGGCCAATCTTTTCTGACGCACGCATGACTCCATCCGCCAAGACATCACCGAATCCCTCTCGCTTTACGATCATATCGGTAAGCTTCTTGATAGTATGATGGTTACCCCATGTCAGGTCTAGCCCATCAGCATCATCTCGGTTGATCACCCCTCGCTGATAACATTCCATGGCAAATCCTATCACGACACCCAGCGACATCGTATCGATACCCATCCTATCGCAATACTGATTCATGAAGATGATCGATTCCAGGGAAGAATTGCCACAGTTAGAACCTAGAGAGTACATCGTCTCATACTCCGGCCTCCTCGTTTCACCACACGCGTATTCACCCTCATCTACCCTCACCTGGCTTTCACATACCACCGGACACCTGTAACATGATGTTGTCTTTTTTACTTCAAACTCATCCCGCAGACGAGTCCCTGAAATTAACTCAGCATCTTCAAAGACACCTTCCTGGAAATTACGCGTCGGCAATATCCCTGTATCCTGGCACATCTTCAGAGTGAATGGTGATCCCTGATCATGCATAATCTTGCTTACAGGATGCTCCTTCAGGGCCTTATACGCTTCCTTTACCACTGCATCAAATTTTTCCTTCCACGCAACCTGAAACTCCCCTTTGGGAATACCAGTCAGCGCGATCCCTTTTAGTCTCTTTGATCCCATCACGGCCCCTAAACCACATCTCGCTGCAGCCCGGCGCCCTGCAATAATAGCTGCATAACGAACTAGGTTTTCTCCACCTGGTCCAATGCACGCAATCTGCGCACGAGGATCACCAAGCTCCTCCTTCATCAGATCTTGCACCTCGAAAGTATCTTTACCCCACAAATGGGTTGCATTTTTGAAAGAAACCTTATCTCCCTTTATCGATAGCCACATAGGCTCTTCGGCCTTGCCCATAATTACAACGCCATGTATGCCGCTCCACCGCAATGCTGGGCCCCATTCTGCCCCAGACACAGACATGGAGTAACCGTTCGTCAGCGGCGAACGCGCACCCACCACAAACCTTCCTGCCACAGGTGCATTAGTTCCTGTCAGTGGACCAACTGCAAAGACCAACGGATTCTCAGGATCGTAATACCCAACGCCCTCCTTTAATTCGTCAGAAAGCAGTTTGGCGATAAACCCCCGGCCCCCTAAATATTCAACCACATCATCCGCATTCAGCGTAGTGATTTCATATTCCTTCTTTGTCAAATCTATCCTTAAAATCCGACCCATTGGCCAAATCAGTTCCATTCTTAGTTCCTCCTCTCTCAGGTTATAAGCTTTCTTCTCAAGGCGCTCATCCAGCAGCCAAATCTTGCCTCTTGAGTTATCCCCGCTTTTCCTCCAACGCCTTGAGCACATGCTCCCGCTCGAAGGGAATTTCCTTCATTCTAATACCGCAAGCATCATAGATCGCGTTGCTAATGGCTGCAGGCACTGGGTCAACACCATACTCTCCTATACCCTTAGCCCCATATGGCCCATCAGGATCATTGCTTTCTATAAAAATCGTTTCTATCTCAGGGGTATCTCCTATATTCGGGATCTTATAGTCCAAAAACCCATCATTAATAATCTTGCCGTTGTCCAATACAGGCTTTTCCATGAGCGCATAGCCAATCCCCTGTAACACCGATCCTTCCATCTGCCCTTCAGCCATCATGGGATTAATGGTTTTCCCAGTATCGTTGGCCTGCGTAACCTTCACCACCCGAACTTGTCCCGTCTCTATATCGACTTCGACTTCCGCGATCAGTGTCGCAAAAGCAAATGCAGGTATGTTTCTGGCAAACTCCTTGAAAATGTCCCATTTATCCGGAGACGTCATCATGTCGTCTTGCCAGGTCCCCCGTGCCGCGAGTGGTCGGCTGCGTATATTGACTGAATAATCGGTTAACTCAGCCAATGAACAACGTTTCTTTGGTTCTCCCTTAACAAATACCTGGCCCTTTTCAACTCGAACCTTCTTCTCATCCGTATTGAAATATTCACTGGCTACTTTTACGATCTGGGCTTTCAAATCCCGGGCAGCAGCAAGGGCAGCATTGCCGCTTACGAACGTACCCCGGCTACCCCAACAGCCTAAGTCATATGGTGTCAAATCCGTGTCGTTGGAGAGCACAAACACGTCACTGATTGGAACCCCGACTTCCTCAGCCACGATCTGGGCCATAGCCGTATGGAGTCCTTGACCCATCTCAACACCCGAGGTAACCACACTTACTGTCCCCTCATCAGCGAGTTTACAGAAGGCATCGGCAGCAACGTAACCGTAAAACCGACCGCCAGCACCTGTATGCACACTGTTGGCCATTCCAATACCTCGAAACACATTCGGCTTATCGGTCTTCTTAGAGTCCGCCTTTTTCTCCTTCCATCCAGATGCTTTCACTGCTTCTTCCATACATTCCCTCATGGCACAACTCGTAACATACCCGTTCCCTGCCGGAGCTTCAGTGTTCGGAGTATTGCAGTTTCTCATGCGCAATTCTACAGGATCAATCCCCATTTCTTTAGCTATCATATCTAGCTGACTCTCCGTGGCAAGGTGACACTGTGGATTTCCAAATCCCCTATAGGCAGTCCCCATTTGGTTGTTCGTGTATACCAACAAACCCTCATACCGGATATTAGGGACCTGATAAAGCGTGGCCCACATCATGCTAGAGAAATTCAGCGTAGCCGGACCCTTGTCATTATAAGCACCGTTGTCCCCAACTACACGTAATTCCCTCGCCAGTATCTTCCCTTCCTTGGTCACCCCGGTCTTCGTGTACACCGTGTACCCATACCGCGTCTTACTCGTACTGAATTCTTCCTCCCGAGTGTTTACGATCTTGACCGAACGACCGGTCTTTCTTGAAAGAATGGCAGCTATGGGAAGCTTCATATCCATGACTAACCTGCCTCCGCCACTGACGGCAAGTACCGCCGGATGTCATTCGATGATTCAATCTCCTCCAGCGAAGTCATAGAGCCTATGATTACCTCACTTCCAGACGTCACACGGATGAAGGATAGCCTTGGAATATCTCTCAAACTCACAACCGGTGGGCAATATTCGGGCGAAGTTTTCCTTGCTTCGTCGCAATAAGCAAGTCAGTTCCATCTGCAAGCGCCTTCGCTTGACCGCTTGGTTCTCTAAGCAGATCACACGCCTCCTCAAAGCTCGACGGACGACGGTAATAAAATTCCTTCATGCTCCTTCTCCTCTCACGTTCTGTAAATGTGCTTCCTGATCAACCCATGTGTATATTTTCTTCAATCACAGCTAAAGCCTTGTTGTAGGAGGATATTCCGGCCACGAAAA
>Ga0307991_1002165_pt1 | contig 13424 bp, 9 predicted proteins | sample EllFjometagen131_FD_203146 | JGI IMG/M metagenome (GOLD analysis project Ga0307991, IMG submission 203146) | Marine microbial communities from Ellis Fjord, Antarctic Ocean - #131 | ecosystem: Environmental > Aquatic > Marine > Unclassified | place: Southern Ocean | collected 2014-10-08
TGCAAGGACATCTTTAATATTCATACCACGAGATAATGAGGATTTTAATCTTTATTAGTAAGTAAAATTTTTCAAAAGATTTTGCCATGACTTTTTAAGGACTTACCAGAAAATCTCTGGCACGGAATTCTTACTCTTGAACCTGACCAAATATAAAGTTTTCTCTTAATATGTCGATAATAATGTAAGTCACGTAGCCGAGATTGGAGTGTTATATATGATCGTTAAATATTCTGATAATCTTCCACAAGCGGAAGTTAACAAAAAAATTATAATAATTTCTCTTATAGTAATATTAATGTGTTCATTATATGTTATCAATCCTTTTGCTATTTTTGCTGCTCCATTGAATCATATTCTGTTGAGTATTATACCTTTGCCCCTAGGAATTGCGATGATTTTTATAGCGCCGGCGATCTATTTCGGGATGACAATAAACAACAATTATAAGATGCGCGATTTTTCGATTAATCAACAGCGTGCTATAAAGTCCAAAATTGAAGGGATATCATTTTTTTCTCATTATCGAGAATATAGTCCTGGAACGAAGTGGGAAGTTACCAACACAAATGAACATGCTTGGATTAATGCTGTGTTTTTAATAGAAAGGGTATGCGAGGGCAAAAAAAATACAGAGAAGCATTTCCTTGGAGATGTACAAAAATCTCAGAAGATGACGATAGACTCTATACTAAATGTGGCGCCATATGTAAAATGGCGCGTTATGGTCGTGTCGAAAGACGAATGTCAGATTCGGGTTCCTGAGATTCAGGCTTCTGAAGCTTGATGCCAAATTGATATTATTAAGTCATACCATACTAAAAAAGTCTTTGGCTTGCTGGAATAAAATTTTTCCCTAGCAAAGATCGTCATCCTTCCTTATGATAAGGGGAGTATTTTCAATATATCATACAGTTATAAATATGGAAGAAATTTTATTAAATATAGAATCTAAAGAACGCCGGTATGCTTATCTCAAGAACGGTGTTTTAGATGATCTCATTGTTGAGCGGAATAAGTCGCGCCAACTCACTGGTAATGTTTATAAAGGTAAGGTTATCAATATCTTACATAACATACAGTCGGCATTCATAGATATCGCTGAAAGTGAGAATGGCTTTATTCATATATCAGACATTCTTGAAAATACTAAGAAATTCGAATGTATGTTCGATATGGATTTTGACACTGGTGGTGATCTTAAGAAGAAAAGAAGCTCGAAATCTACGCAGGACATCGATCAACTTCTTAATATCGATCAATCGGTATTGGTTCAGGTTGTTAAAGAGCCAATAGGCTCTAAGGGTGCCCGACTGACGTCTAATATCTCTATAGCTGGCAGGTATCTTGTCTTACTTCCGAATACTCCCCACAGAGGTGTCTCCCGCAAGATTGAAGATCGTCCAACGCGTGATAGGTTGAAGCGTTTGATCAGATCGTTCGAGATGCCGCAAGATATTGGACTTATTTGTCGTACGGCAAGCCGTCATGCTACAACAGATCTTCTTATTAATGAGGCTACAGACCTTTTAAATTCGTGGCATTCTATTATGGACCGGTTCCAGAAAGCTTCTGACCATCAGCTTCTTTTTGAGGAATCTGATCTCATAAAGCGTGCTGTGGTGACGGCGGTAGAGCGTAAGATAGATCGTCTTCTTATTGATGATTATCAAACTTATAAGACATGTAAGAGCATATATTCTAAATATTCTGAAGAGCATCCTCTTAAAATAGAATATTATAGGGATAGCGTTCCTGTCTTTGAGCGCTTTGGCGTCGAGAGAGAGATAGAGCGGAGCCTACAACGAAAAATTTGGTTGCAAAGTGGTGGATATCTTTTTGTTGATAGAACGGAAGCCATGTGGACTATCGATGTAAATTCAGGTAGAGGTGCTAAGGTCAATGTCGATGTTGAAGAGGTTATAGTACGCATAAATCTAGAGGCTTCCGATGAGATAGCACGCCAGTTGCGTTTGAGGAATATCGGAGGATTGATAATTTGTGATTTTATAGATATGCGCTCCAGGAAAAACCGACGTCGTGTCCTAGAACGTCTTAAGGAATGCATGAAAGAAGATTCTGCAAAATGTACCATCCTAAAGATGAGTGATCTTGGTCTTATAGAGATGACAAGGCAACGTAACAGAGAATCTCTTACACAGACCATGCTTACGGAATGTCCGTATTGCAGGGGTTCAGGGCTTATAAAAACCAATGAGAGTGTTTCTATAGAAATAGAGCGCGCTATAAAGAGATCCATTTCTATCAGTAAGCATTACGGTATACGTCTTGTAACACATCCAGAATTAGATAGGTACTTGTCAAATTTTGATAAAGAGTATCTGAGTTCTATGACGGAGAGTATGAATGCAAAGCTAGAATTTGCCGTTGATGATGCCATTCATCTTAATGAGTTTCAGATGTATTCTACGATAAACGATCAAAAGCTCGAGCTTTAAGAATAGCAATTATGGATGCGTTAACAAAACTGCACAATTGTTTTCGGGAAGGGGTTATTCCTGAAAAATTCAAAAAAATACTAAAATCATTTTTTACAAGCTATAAAGATACTCTGATTTCTCGCGGTAAAGATATGTCGTATATTAATACGACTCTTTGCACTTTCTTAGAGCTCATAAGAAATCAGTTTGTGAGCCCATATCGTTTTGAACCATATCATCAAGGTCTTCGAGTGCCTTTTGACTATTATGGTTTTGGTAACGAGTTCTTCAGGCCTATTGTCGATATCGAGAATTCTAGAATTCTGAAGCTTAGCAATGTCGATCGTATGATTGTTCAGCTTCAAAATAAGGATAATGTTATTCTTTTTGGCAATCATCAGACGGAAATAGAACCACAACTTATCAGCATTCTTCTCGAGGAGACACATCCGAATTTTGCTGCTAACATGATTTTTGTTTCTGGTGATCGCGTTCGTATTGACCCCGTTGCGGCACCGCTGAGCATGGGGCGAAATCTTTTATGCATATACTCAAAAAAGTACATCGATGTTCCTCCGGAGATGCGTGCACGTAAACAGCAATACAATCAGCGTTCGCTTAATGTGCTGGCGGAGTTGTTGAATGACGGTGGTAAGTGCATATATGTTGCTCCGAGTGGTGGAAGGGATCGTTTAAACGAACATGGCATACCAGAAATAGCGCCTTTTGATCCTCAAAGCGTAGAACTCTTCATGCTTATGGCTCAGAAATCTCAAAAGTGCGTGCATTTTTATCCGATGGCTCTTGATACTTATGATGTTTTGCCTCCGCCAAAGGAATCTTCTGTCGAAATTGGCGAAGAACGACACTATAACTATAGCGATATAGCGATATGTTTCGGAGATGAGATCTCTATAGATGCCTTTCCTTCTAGCGAAGGGCTTAGCAAAATAGAACGGCGCCGAGTGCGTGCAGACTATATCAGAGGGTTGGTAAAATATGACTATGATATTATTACAGGAAACTAAGAAAGGTGCTTTTTTCTTTCTTTTGCTGCTTTTTGCGGTTTCGCCGCTATTCTCTGAATGTATTGTTATTGAAGATATGGCAACAGTTTCGATACTCACGCCGTCACTGGCTGATAGGTCGACACTGAAGCTCAGGCTTGACAATGGCCTAGAAGCTTATATCATCTCAGACCCTGCTTCTGAGCAATCTGGGGCGGCGCTTTCTGTCGAAGCAGGGTCGTGGCAAGATCTTGAAGAATTTCCAGGAACGGCGCATTTTCTGGAGCATATGCTTTTCCTCGGGACCGAAAAGTACCCGGAAGAATCGGAATATCATACCTTTATTACTGAACATGGTGGTATGACAAATGCCTATACTGCTGATGATCATACGGCGTTTATGTTTTCAGTTAATAGTGATCATTTTGAGAAAGCACTTGACAGGTTTTCACATTTTTTTATTGATCCTCTTTTTAATGTGTCAGGAATTGATCGTGAAATGCATGCTGTTGATCAGGAATTTTCTCAGAATGCTGAAAACGATAATTATAAGGTTCTCCATATCTTCAAAGAGCTGGGCAATCCAGACCATCCCGATAAAAAGTTTACCCATGGCAATCTCGAGACTCTTAAGGGGTTTTCCAGGGAGTTGCTATATAAGTGGTATCTAGATCACTACAGCGCTAATGTCATGCGTCTTGTAATGTATTCGCCTCTGTCTCTTGAAGAGTTGCGGAGGCTTGCAGTAGAAAAGTTCGGCGGTATTGAAAACCGTAACTCTCAACCCTTAAAGGTGTCTGAGACGATATTTTCTAAGGAATATGACGGGTATATAATATATGCGGAGCCTGCCAAAGACATTCGCCGTCTTTCGTTGAATTGGGAGCTTCCTTCACGGTTTGTCAATATGGAAGAAAGTAGACCTGCTGACATGGTAGCACATATTCTTGGTCATGAGGGGTCTGAGAGTCTTCTAGCGCAGCTTAAGCGTGAGAATCTTGTCAATGGTCTGTCTGCCGGGGGGGCGACGATAGGAAAGAATAACATGCTTTTCGCCCTGACGATTTCTTTGACAGAACAGGGTATCATGGATGTAGATACTGTTATTGAGCGTTGTTTCCAGGCAATAGCAAATCTTCGAAGTAAGAAAGTCCCACAATATATTTTCGATGAGTCTCAGAAGATGTCTCGTCTTAACTATCAATATCAGTCGCGTATGCAAGTATTTGATACAGTAAAGCTACATGCTCGGGATATGATGTTGGAGCCATTGGAGACGTATCCTAAGATTGCATTTATTCCTCAATATTTCGACCAAGAAGCTACGGATGAGCTTGTCGGATATCTAACTCCTGAGCGATGTCATATGACCTTAACGGCCAAGCAACAGCTTACCGGAGAAGAGTATGACTTTCGAGAGCCGTGGATGGGAATGCAATATGCTGTAAAAGCAATTGATCAAAAAAAACTTGAGGGGTGGTCGCATATCGCACCACATAGTGCTATAGGTCTTCCAAAACCCAATAATCTTATACCTGAAGATTTATCTATACTAAATCCGCCGTCAGAAGAATTTCCTGTTCCGCATGTAATTATCGATGATGACTTCGGGAAAATATATGCAGTGCCAGACAGTATCTACGGCGTTCCGAGGGTATCATGGTCGATTCATATCAATACACCGAGTATTTCTGTCAAAGACCCAAAGTCTATAGTGCTGGGTGATATATATATTGAAAGTGTCGAGGAGGCGCTAAATAGTTTCACGTATCGAGCATATCTTGCGGGGCTTTCATACTCCATCAAGAGGACGAATTCTGGGATTATGATAGCTATTGAGGGGTATAGCGAAAAAGCACACATATTGCTTCAAGAGATATTCGCACAACTTCACCCGGTGCTGTCAGAGGATAAGTTTTCCATATACAAAAGATCTTTATTACTTGAATATAAAAATTTCTACAGGGAGCTTTCCCTTCTGCAGGGAATTGAAACGATAAAAAGCTCTACATATAAAGACTACATAACGGAAGAACAGAAAACTCAAGCAATTACAGGAGTGGTTTACGACGAGTTTATATCCTTCGCCAATAAGATTTATGATGAAGTATATATCGAGGGGATGTTGTGTGGGAATATAATTGACGAACAAGCGCAAGGTGTTTCAGGGCAGCTTAAGAATGCTATCGTATCTTCATCATATCTACCCGAACGCCATCCTAAGAAAGAGGTTTTGTCACTCCCGGAGGATTCTGGACCGTTTTTTACAGTCATTGACACGAAGTGTCAGGGGAATGCCACTCTTCTGCTTGTAGACGAGGGAAGGTTTTCTTTCAAGCGTCGTGCTGCCCAACAGATCCTTTCTCAGGTTATTAGCGAACCTTTTTTTTCGACGCTTAGGACTCAGCAACAGACTGGGTATATTGTATCTAGCGATGTACAGGAGATAGAGCGACGGTTGTTCGCATATTTTTATGTGCAGTCAGCTACACATGACACTCGGGACCTGCTTGCACGTTTCGAGTTGTTTATTGAGGATTTCTTACAATGTCCCGATAATTTTAGTGATCAGCAATTTGAGACAATAAAAAGCTCTATGATAGCGAAATATGAGGCTCCGCCGAAGAATCTTTCCGAAATGTGTCGTTTTTTTACTATGTATGCCTTTGATTATGACGGGAATTTTATGTGGAGGCAGGAGCTTGTCAAGGGGCTTAAGGAGTTGACTTATTCTGAATGCATTGATCTTGCCGAAGAGTTTTTGGGGAAACGCAACAAAAAAAGATTGGGAATACTTGTCAATGGTGTTATGTCAGATTGCGACGCTCTTCAATACACCAAGCTTAAGGGCGTCGACGACCTTCAGGCTATAGGGACATATAGGCCGCGATAGCAACCTGTATAAGTCCAAGCATAAACCCGAGAGCACCACCGCAGAGCTTGGCAATCCGTAACTCTTTTTTTGCTGAGGTTCTGATGATATTCTCAATTTTATCAGCGGTGTAGTCTTGTAATTTTTCTTCTATTACGGTATTTATATTGAATCCTTCGAGTATTTTTGGCGCGATTTTTTCCATAATTTCAGGGATTGCTGATGTAAGTTCTCTTTTCGCTAGGTCTTTTATGGTATATGTGACGGAGTCGCTTAGAAACATTGAAACCATTGGCATTTCTTTTTTTATCGATACTATAAAGATGTCAAGTTTTTCCTCTATAATCCTATCTGTGTCGTCTGAAGTGTCAACGTAGCGTATTTTTTCCATAAGGGCATTGTTGGATATTGTATCGCTGTCAAAGATCTGTGAGGCAATATCTGGAAGCTTTTTTCTGTATTTAGGGATCAGTCCCTGAATTTTCACAAAACCCAGATTGATAGGCGTTTTTGGCCAAAATATTGCTTTTATTGTTAATATAACAGCGAGCCATCCGGCAGTTGCCGTAATAATTGGTGTAATCCAATACATATCAACCATCCTTTGTTTTAGCATAACAATAAACGTCGTGGTAAAAATTGGCAATTGTTTTTAATTGCTGATATTACGCGCTAAGCCACTAAAGCAAACCTAGCGTGTAATATCAATTAATAATAAGTTTTGGAATAAAAAGGGCGATATAGTAGTATATTATATCGAAACAAACTCAAGGATTCATTTCCGGTGCGATTTTTCTTTGCGGTCTTTGCACTGATTCTGCGGTTTTTATGGATTTGTTTTGCTGTATATTCAAATTTAATCGGAGTCTACGGATGATATCGGAACAAAATTTAGATGCAAAGATACAAGAAAATAAGAGGGCATTGCAATCTCTTGAAGCTGAGCTTGAAACTGCGAAGCGTCAGACTAGGAAGCTTTTCGAAGAGCTTGACATCTCTCCCGAAGAACTTGGAAGGTTTTTTGAGAAAAAAGAGCACTTTACTCCAGGGTTGTGGGAAGAATATCAACGCCTTATTAAAGAGTCTGAAAATCAAACAGTAAAGAATAAGCCTAGAGATCCAAGAAAAACGTCTAGTAAATATAAGCTGTTGAAAATGGCACGAAACTGGATCCCGGTAAGATAAGAATCTAAGAGTTAACCAAAGGCTTCAGTAACTATTATTAGCGTGCTATAATAAACGCAAGGTTATTGCAAAGCTTTTGGTGTTCATTAAAGTCATCGATGGTCTCGTCAGTGACGGTGAATATCGCGTAATCGGAGTGTATCATGTTGCTAAACGTTTCATTGTCTGTAGGCGAGGAGGTGCTTGCGATTATAATCCAATCGTATGCTTTCTTTTGTTCTTCGAGAAATATTGCGAATTTTCTGGATTCTAACAATTCGTAATCATGTTCATGCTTTACTCCCGTAGGGATGATAGGAATCCCATTTTGAAGTGTGCTGTCAAAATGAGAGCTTTCTCCTGATAGGAATGTGAATATGCCAGTAGGGTTGATGGCTATATTACTCATAGCATAACTGACGTCAACTATCAGAACAGAATCACCTCGACGTACTAGTAAAGACGCAAAAGTGTGAATGTAATTGGTGTGTTTTTCAATAGTACACGTGAGTATCTTGCCTTTATCTTTAGATAAAAAGCGAGCCAGAGAATGTAATGTTTTTTTCTCGTAGGATTTAGACCCTCTATCGAACGTCCCCAGAAAGTGGAGGTCGGCATGTGACAGGTTGTCGACAGATACGGGGAATCCTTTCTTATATCCAGCGATTGATAGCTGTGCTAGAGAGGCGAATGCTCCAAAAAAAGCTCCTAATATAGAAAGGAGGACGATATTAGGTCGTTCTGGGGATAGGGGCGCTATAGCTTCGTCAAGAGGGCTGGAGTCAATATTTTCCAGGTTGTGAGCAATGATTCTTGATTCAATAAGGGAAGCAACTTCTTTCAGCATTTGTTTGTTCAGATCCATTTGAAATTGCATGCTTTGCTCTTCAATCCATGTTGTAGGAAGACCACTCATCTTTTGCTTGATGATATCAATCTGCTTTTCTAAAAATGTGCGATTGAGAAGCAATTCTTCTTTTTTTAGTTGAAGGAAGTCGTGAAACTGTTTTTCTAGCGAAGAGATGTTTTGATTGACCAGATTGAGAATAACCTCTTCCAAAATATGCATTTTTCCTTTTAAAACTTGCTCCTTAAGGTCGAGGAGGGTAACAATTTGCTGTGTATGCAGGGTGATAAATCGTTTTTTTTCCTCAAGGATTGTTTTAAAGCGCTCGGATTCCTTTTCTGTATAATAATGTGAATTTTTCATCTTTATGCTCAGTTCTGCAACATCAGCAAAAAGAGATGGGCTTAGGTCATCTTTAAGCGCTGTACAAAAAGCACCAATCTCAAAATCTGGATTGTGCAATGCCTCGATGGAGAATTTAAACTGGCGGATGTCCGACTGAACGTTGGCAATGTCTTCGTTGTATTTACCGTAGAGCTCTTTTGCAGTATAAATATCAAGCCCCTGAAAATCTGTATGTGTAGCATTCAGGTGAGAAAAATGCTCTTTCATTGTATTGATTTGTTGAGACATTATTCTTACGGCATCTTTTAGGTATGCGGTCAAACTATTGCGAAAATCTTCGGAATCTTCCTGTTCGTCACGATCTTCCCACATCTGGACTAATGTGTGTGGTTCAAGCGATGCCGTCAGATTTTTAAGAGGGACTCCAGCTTCTAAATGCTTGAGAGCTTTAATGGCAGCGGTTAATTCGGATTGCTTAGCTTTAAGTGTTTCGTAATGCGATGCGATGAGAACCTTTATATCTTGGGGGTTTTCACGATTGCTCAGCGACAACTCCAGAGAATCCTTGTGTTGGTGTAGTTTTCTGATGTCTTCGAATAAATTACTTAGCGAACCTTCGGTGGACTCTAGGAAGATCTTTGGCTTCTTATCTAAGCTTTGTAGTTGTAGGTCTATGGCAAAAATATCTTTTGTAAATTCTTTGTATTCTTCTGCGAAGAATTTTGTTTGCTCTTCGGTGCTCATCAAAGAGAAAGCCTGTATGTTTTCAGAGCATAGGTCTTTGTAGGTAGACAAGAGGTTTTTCATATCATGAGTGGCTTCTCGTTCTCTTTTTTTCAGATATGTTAGCTGTGTATTAGCATGGTCTTGACTCATTTTCAAGAGGTGTTCGTGATAAATGTCCATTAGGCAGTTGACAATAGTTGATGCCTTCGTTCTATTGCGATGTTGGTATATGATTTCCAGGACATGAAGATCGTTGTTGAACGGCTTTATTGTGATGCTTTTGCTTAGCGATTGACATGCTTGATTAAAGGGATATAGTGCTAGAAAGTATGTTTTTCCTGTTAATTTTTTCTGGCCAGTTCTGGCAATTGTAAAGCTGATATCATGGATGTTGGAATCTATTCCTATTTTCCCCGACCCGATATACTTTTTATTGTTGCTAAAAATATCGTATTCTGATTCAGAGGTAAACACCAGTGTTAATGATGTTGATAATTCTTCATCATACCTAATATTTTGACATGTTATTTGATCGTTGAAATCTTTCAATGGAGGATAGCCAGGAGTTTTCCAACTCTTATATTCTATGAGGCACTGATTTGCCATCGATGAAAATCTCGAAGGTCGAGAGCCTTTTTCTTCTATGGTCGCTTGTAATGACAGTTTTTTTACTACGGAGCCGATAACTTCGCGTGATTTCATAAGCGTTATGTGGCGCACATCACTCTGAGGGTTCCCATAACTAGATAAAAGCCCCTGCAGCGAAGGACTACTACTATTAAATCCTTGCGATGATGATCCACCACACTTGAATGTAGCCGATGTCATATATAGTATTGGTCTTGTCATGGCAAAGAAAGAGAATAGCATAGCGCCGATCACAGTAAAAAGAATAATGAGAGACTTATTCTTCTTATAGAACGCTAAGAGATCGTTCATACATATGAAGATTTCATCTTCATGTTGTTCTTTCTTTGCCATATTAACCTCTGGAAAGTTTGTGAGATACTGTATCATTTCCAAAATATTTAATGCGAATAATATATGCCGAGACGAATTCAAGAATTTGAATTTTAATAGCGATTTTTTATATTGATAATAGAGCTTAAATGTTCTATATTTTCTACACTGTGTACGGTTGTTCAAAATGTGTTTAAATGAATCTGATTGAGTGTATTCACAATCTAATTCAAGAATTGGTTTTTGATGCGATCTTTTTTTCTGATTTTGTGCTTGATTTCTCAAACATTCACAAGTTTGTTTTGATTTCTACATTATGTCAGAGGAGAAAAGTTCTGACTAAATCTCGATTCTTAGGTCTTATTAGGTATATTGTGGTTCTAAAAAGCTTTGAGCTTTCAGAATCTTGGAATTCAAAATATAACAAGGAGTAGATAATGAAATCAATTGTTCTTGCGGGTGGTAGTGGGACACGCTTATGGCCTCTTTCCAGGGGAGAATTTCCAAAACAGTTTTTGAGCCTCAATGGTGAAGATTCTATGCTGCAGAAAACTGTAAGACGACAATTATTATTGTGTTCTCCGGAAGATGTTTTCATCATCACCAATGAGCGCTATCGTGAAATTATTGTTGGCCAGATGCAAGAGGTTGCTGATATTCCTGCTGGTAATGTCATTGTCGAGCCGGTCGGTCGAAATACAGCTCCTGCTATTGTATTGGCGGTAAGGTATTTATTGGAGAAGGCGGCGTGTAATAAGGATGATGTCGTATTCGTGTCTTCATCGGACCATCATATTGAGCCGGAAGATCGCTTTGTTGATGCAATACGATGTGGTGCTGTTTGTGCTAAGGAAGGGAACATTGTTACCTTCGGTGTTGAGCCTACTAAGCCTGAAACGGGCTATGGGTATATTAAGAAAGGCGAATCCCTAGGGTCATCGTATAACGTTGAGGCTTTTGTAGAAAAACCAGACGCGCCCACTGCTCAGCGATATCTTGCTAGCGGGGATTATCTGTGGAATTCAGGGATGTTTGCTTTCACGATACAAACGATACTCGATGAGTTGTCATTCTATGCTCCTGAGATATATGAGAAGTCTATGGAATCATATGGAACGATGTTTGCAAATTTTGCAGATATGCCTAGAATCTCTATAGATTATGCTGTTATGGAGCAGTCGACGAAGGTTGTAGCCGTCCCGCTGGATTTAACATGGACTGATGTAGGGTCTTTCGACAGTCTTTACGAGTTGCTCGACAAAGATGAGAATAGCAATGTTAAGATTGGCGATATTATTGATATCGACACAAAGGGTTCTCTTGTCGTTGGCGATAAGCGGCTTGTGGCTACTATAGGCATCGAAGATATCATTATTGTAGATAGCGACGATGCGCTTATTATTGCCAAAAAAGGACAGTCACAGAAGGTCAAAGATCTTGTAGATATTCTTAAGGAGAAAAATCGCGTAGAAGTTCGTCGGCATACGACAACGGTGTCTTCCTGGGGCAAGAGTTCAATCTTGGATATGGGGGCGGGGCATTGCGTGCGTAGTGTAGATGTTAAGCCGGGGAAAAGTATCGACGTAGCAGGAAAGGAACAGATGAGCGTTCATAGGGTTGTTATTGCAGGAGCGGCAACGATTATTGCTGGTGGGCAGGAGACAACAATATATACTGGTCAGAGCATCTATTCCGAAGATACAGAGCGTTATCGTATAGAGAATGGAGGCGAGGAGATGCTCCATATTATGGAAGTTATAATATCAGAGCGTGTTCTAGAGGACATATTATACTAATGGAGAAATAACATAATGAACTTATTAGTTGTTGGAACGGGATATGTTGGGCTTGTTACTGGTACGTGCTTCGCAGAGATGGGACATAACGTTATATGTCTGGATATTGATGAAAAGAAGATAAGTAATTTAAAAAATGGAACAATCCCTATATACGAGCCTGGTCTTGAAGATCTTGTCAATCGGAATGTCAAAGCAAATCGTTTGCGGTTTACAACAGACTATGAAGAAGGTGTTGTGGCTTCTTTGATATGTTTTATCGCTGTCGCGACGCCTCAGGGTGAAGATGGAGCTGCAGACCTACAATACGTTAAGAGTGCCGTAGCAGAAGTAGCTAGGCATATGGACGATTATCGCGTTATTGTAAACAAATCGACCGTCCCTGTAGGGACAGGATCGGAAGTTGGAAGGGTGATGCAGGAAGTTTTCGATGAACGAAATGTGAATATTGAGTTCGATGTTGTCTCTAACCCCGAATTTCTTAAAGAGGGAGATGCCATTTCCGACTTCATGAAGCCCGACAGGGTGGTTATTGGCGTTGACAATGAACGCGTTGCTGTTATCATGAGGGAGCTATATTCTTCGTTTATGATTAGTCGTGATCGATTGATAATTATGGACGTTACCTCTGCGGAGATGACAAAGTACGCTTCGAATGCTATGCTGGCTTCGCGGATATCGTTTATGAATGAGCTTTCGGGGGTATGTGAGCGTGTTGGTGCCGATATTTCAAAGGTCAGGGTTGGTGTTGGTACTGATGAGCGCATAGGGATGAGTTTCTTGTATCCAGGTGTTGGATACGGAGGCTCGTGTTTCCCAAAGGATGTCAGAGCTTTGAGGGCTACGGCTGCTGTAGAGAAATACGATACGCCGCTTCTCGATGCTATCGATACCGTGAATGATAAACAGAAGCAAGTTCTTGGCGATAAAATTATTGCATATTTCATCGATAAGGGTGGTATCTCTAGCAAAACAGTAGGGATCTGGGGGCTTTCATTTAAGCCAAATACTGACGATATGCGTGAAGCTCCATCGTTAGTTCTCATAAAGCAGCTTTTAGATGCTGGCGCAAAATTACGCCTTTATGACCCTGTAGCGATGGATAATGCCAAGAAGCTTGTTATTGACAGTTGGCAGATAGAGTGGTGCTCTAGCGAGGTTGATGTCGCGACAGGAGCCGATGCTATAGCACAGATGACGGAATGGAAGCAATTTCGCTTTCTGAATTTTGCAAACATTCTTGCGAAAATGAGCGGTATAGCATTC
>Ga0307991_1002166_pt1 | contig 13420 bp, 8 predicted proteins | sample EllFjometagen131_FD_203146 | JGI IMG/M metagenome (GOLD analysis project Ga0307991, IMG submission 203146) | Marine microbial communities from Ellis Fjord, Antarctic Ocean - #131 | ecosystem: Environmental > Aquatic > Marine > Unclassified | place: Southern Ocean | collected 2014-10-08
AATTACTAATTTCTAACTACTTCCTCAGGTGTTCCTTCTGATAGATCAGATCTTCAGGTCGAACATCATAGATTTGATTACCTTTAGTTTTTACCTTAATCCATTTACCATATACATCTTCATAAATATTCATAAAAGTTACAATTTCACTTGCTCTCAATCTTCTTCGTTCTTGTTTCCTGGTAACACCGATAGACCTGTCCCAACTATCACGTTTCAATTTAAGTACAGTTCTTCCAGGCTCACAATAATAAGAACCGTTTATAAATGTTACTCTAATCATATTTTCGTTTACTCCTGCACTCAGTTACTCAGGCACTTCGTACTCCGCACTTCGCTCTTCGCACTTCGTACTCCTGCACTCAGTTACTCAGGCACTTCGCACTTCGCTCTTCGCACTTCGCTCTTCGCTCTTCGTACTATTTTATTTCACTCTGTCAAATACTTACTTGTCGGCTTTGCTAAGAATCGGCTTTCGAAGAAAACGATTTCAATTTTTTCTTGCTGTTCTAGGCAAAACGATCAAGCTTTTCTTTTCTAATCTTCTTGACACATTTCTACAACTTTCCATTTTTCTTCACGGTTTATGTATTTTTTTATTTTAAAATAATTTCTATCAATATAGAGGCATGAATGTTATTGGATAAACTCAACGAAATATTCAAACTAAGAAATAAATTATGTTTTATACTCACAAATGGTGTAAACAAAGATATTATCGAAACTTTTACCAACGAATATAAAATTAATTCAGTTGATATTGGTTTAGAACTATCGAATGCTTTATTTAATGAAGATTTACATAAACAGCTTTCAATAATAGCTCTTGAGAAATTTAACGGAATTATTGAGGACAATATTTCGGTATTTATGGGCCAAGATACAATTGTATTATATAACTTGGGCATTCTATTCGAAGATGATCTTAAATTAAATTTAGAGAGCATTTTATTAGAAATCAGCAAAAGTGTTTTAATTATTCTATTATGGGAAGGTGAAGTATCTACTCATGGGTTACATTTCCTCAGCAAAAAGAATGGCAAATTGTTAGCGTTAAAAAAAGAACAATATTTACTATTGGAGATATAATATGAAGTACAAAGAATTGATCAACTTTGAGCCAATAACTGAGATCGTAAAATTCAGTAGAACGGATGAATCTGATTATCAGAAAAGTATAGTGAAAACCTATGTTTTTTCCGAAGCAATTAAAGACCATATTTTACCTACGATGATCCGAAATCTAAATTTTTTGAATGCTGATGAGAGCTTTGGTATCCAGGTTGTAGGTAACTATGGTACAGGTAAAAGCCACTTGATGTCTCTTGTTTCTCTGATCGCAGAAGATAAAAGCTTGTTGTGTCTTGTTTCAGATGAAGACACAAAGCAAAACCTTAATCAAATTGCCGGTAAATTTAAGGTACTTCGTTTTGAATTGGGAAGCAATCAAAGTTTATGGGATGTTATTGTTTTTCATGTTGAAAGATGGTTATCAAAAAATGGAATTGATTTCAAATTTGAAAATTACGATAGGGAAATGTTCCTTACACAAATTCATATTATGATGGCATCTTTTGAAGAGAAATATCCTGATAAAGGATTTATGATTGTTATCGATGAAATGCTAGCCTATTTAAAAAGCAGAAATACTCAGCAACTCAATGATGATCTTATGGTTCTTCAAGCGCTTGGTCAAGCTTGTGATAATACCAGATTCAAGATAATTTTTGGTGTTCAGGAATTGATCTATCATTCCCCGGAATTCCAATTTGCATCTGAGATGCTTCAGAAAGTATCAGACAGATATAAAGATGTTAAGATTACGAAGGATGATATCACTTATGTGGTTAAGAGAAGGCTTTTGAAGAAAGATGAACATCAAAAAGTGAAAATAAGAAAACATCTTCAGAACTATGTTAGCCTTTTTGAGCATCTTCATTCTCATCTCGAAGAATATGTGGAATTATTTCCGGTTCATCCAGCCTACTTCGATAATTTCCAGAGAATTAAAAAAGGAAAAAGCCAACGTGAAGTTTTAAAAACGCTTTCATCCAGCTTCACAGAAATGATGGAAATGGATATTCCAGAAAATAATCCCGGCCTGATAACATACGCAGATTACTGGAATGATCTCTCAAACAATGCTTCACTCATGTCAGATCCGGATATCCGTAAGATTAAGGATATAACTGACACGATTAAAGATAAAATTTCAACCTATTTCTCTGGTGCTAGGAAAAACAAAAAGGATATTGCAAATAATATAGCAAATGCTGCTGCCATAAAAGCACTACAGATTGATCTTGATAAGCTGAATGGTTCTACAGCAGAAAGTCTGAAGGATGACCTTTGTATTACAAATCCTTTAGCTGATGATCAGGATCTTTTATTAAGTATCATTGAATCTACTGCCGAAGGAATAGTAAGTGCTACTCAGGGTCAATTCTTTGTTAAAAATTCCGATAATAATGAATACTGCATAAAAATAGAAGGTGGTGTTAATCCAGATGTTTTGATCCAGGAATATATGAAAAGAATGTCTTTAGAATCCAAGGATGAAGCCTTTTATGATTTTCTTCAAAAAAGCTTTCCTTTAGATTCCAATACATACAGGCAAGGTTTTAAGATCTGGTCCCACTCGATAGAATGGTCTTCTCACAAAGCTTTCCGACAGGGTTACATATTCTTTGGCAATCCAAAGGAAAGATCCACAACGCAGCCTGTTCAGTATTATTATATGTATTTTATGCCGATCTTTGATGAAACAAAACTGCTCTTCAATAATGAACCGGATGAAGTATATTTTGCCATGACAGAGTTGAGCGATAGTTTCAAAACAGAAATTGGATTATATGGTGCAGCCAAATCCCTTGAAGCATCAGCCAGCAGTAATCAAAAAAGACTATATAGAGAAAAGATAGATTTTCATCTAAAAAATGCGAGGGAGATTTTCAATAAAGAATTTACAACAAAAACTAAGGTTCATTATCAAGATACGATCAATAGCCTTGATTCATATCAACTCCCAGGTTTTGGCTCAACGCTCGAACAAACTTTTGATGAAGTTACCTCTGCCATTCTAGATAATCATTTCTGTGAGACAAATCCCGATTATCCCAGCTTCCATAATCTTTTATCTCCCTTAACTGAAGATAATTTTAGCAATCGCATGAAATCTGCTATTATGAAGATAACTAAACCAGATAGGCCGAATAAAGATGGTGAAGCAATGCTCACAGGACTGGGACTCTGGATCCCCGGAAGTATCGATATTCAGCATTCAAAGTATGCACAGAAAATTATGCAGAAAGTGAAAAATGCCCAGGGTAGAGTAATAAATCGTGATGACATCCTAGAATGCTATTATCCTAAAGGAAATCTTTGGCGATCAACAGAGTTTAAAGTTGAAGCGGATCTGGAATTTCTGGTTCTTTCGGTATTAGTGTATTTGGGAAGAATTGAGATTGTCCTTACATCTGGTAAGAGTATCACTTCTATGAATCTTGATGATATCAAAAATCTATCTAAAGATGATTACTTTAACTTCACTCATATAAAAGCCCCCAAAGGCATAAATATTCCTGCCATCAGAGCTTTGTTCAAAGCTTTAGGTATGACAGATAGGACCGAGTATCTAGATAGAGAAGATACCTATATAGAAATGATACAAAGAGCAGAAAAACTTTCTAGCAAAACAGTTACTTTAAATCAGAAGATCATTTATGGATTGGTATGTAATAATGTAGAAGTTCTCAACCCAAAAGATGCAGAAATATACAAGAAAGAGTTTAATAAGATCGCATCGATCTGCGACAGAATTCAAACTTTCACCACCGAGGCAAAGTTGAAGAATTTCCCATTTAGTATGGAAGAAATTGAAGAGAATTTTACTCATAAAGACTACATCACAGAGATTGAGGATCTGCTTGTTCTGGTTAGTAAGTTTGATGAATACATAAATTATCTCAGCCAGACAATTCAATACATTGCAGAAGAAAACCTGAAGAAAGATGTTTCAGAAGCTATTAATTCCCTTGCCTTAAACATAAAAAGCAATGATGAAAAAAGGATCAAAGAATATGAAGCAATTCTATTAAGTTTGAAAGACCGGTATGTAATGTATTATTTAGAACAATATACCAAGTATTATTTGTCTTCAACAGATTTTGGAAAAAAACAAGTTTTAATGGACTCATCCCATAAGAAGGTTTGTGATATTCTGAAGGATGCTGATTTCCTATCGACAGCAGTTTACAAAGAATGGCTGAATAGAATTATTAGTTTAAAAGCAGCAGAAAACATCACTAAGAAAGATATTCGACATATTCCATATCATAACTTTAATCCCTGTCTTTTTGCAGGCAAACCCAAAGAAAATATCCTTACTCTTCGAGAGGAATTGATAGAGATCGTCGAATCTTGGACCAAGTCCATGAAAGAGATCTTCGATGATCCCAGTATCCAGAAAAATCTCAACCTTATCAGTGAAGGTGAAGCTGAAATATTACGAAAATTTGCCCAAGACGAGATCGAGCTGGATAGAAACAATGTTACCCAGATCAGAGATCTTATTACTAAAGTATCACAAGGTTTAGAAAAAATTGAGATCGACTCAACCTCATTGAAGAAAGTCTTTAATAAACCGTTAACACCGGACGAGGCTGTGGAAGAATTCAAGAAGTATGTAGACTACATTACTTCAGGAAAAGACAGAAACAAAATTAGAATTATTTTAAACTAAAATAGATTTTTTTAAAAGTGAGGAAAGATGCCAGATTTATACGATCGTTTCGAAAATGAAGATAAGAAAAATAAGAAAGTTATCTGCCTGGGAAAAGAATTTGATTCTGAAGGGAAAAGAAGAGATTATTTTAGAGAAGAACTAAGGAATAAACTACCGGAATTGAAAAAAATGGAAGGTTTTCCAATAGGTGATGATGATGATATTATTAACCTTTCGGACCCACCCTATTACACAGCCTGCCCTAATCCCTGGCTTAATGAATTCATTGATGATTGGGAAAGGAACAAAATTGATCTTCAAAATAAACAAATCAGGAAAAATCAAAATAAAATTGTTAAACCATTTGCAACTGACATTAGTGAAGGTAGACATACATGGCTTTATAAAGCACATACATATCATACAAAAGTACCACCTTTGGCTATAAAAAAGTTGATTGAACATTACACTCAGCCTGGAGATATAGTCTATGATGGATTTGCCGGAAGCGGTATGACTGGTTTAGCTGGAATGCTTTGTGATAAACCTAGAAATACTATTATAAATGACATTTCTCCCATAGCAAGTTTCATGAGTCACTGCTATGTGAGTTCTGTTGATATAGATAATTACAGAGATGAGCTCAACAGGTTATTAGACGAAGTAGAATCTGAATTAGGATGGATGTTTTCTAATTCAAGCACAAAATATAAAAAAATTAAATACTATGTATGGTCTGATGTTTACTCATGTAATAATTGTTCAAGTGAGATTGTATTTTGGGAAGCTGCTTTTGATAAAATAAATAAAAAATTCAAAGATAATTTTGAATGCCCCATCTGTGGAACTAAAAATTCAAAAAAAATATCAGAAAGAATTATTGAAACAAAGTATGATAAACTTTTAGGCAAAACAGTTAAAATTTATAAACAAATACCAGTAATTGTAGCATCATCTATGCCGGGTTCTAATAGATTAACGAAGATTGCCTTAGAAAAAAGTGATTACGAGATTCTTAAGAAAATTGATAATTACTTAGTACCTAAAAATGCGAATGAGTTATTGAATAAAATGCTTTTCCGTGATGGTCAATGGGGAGACCAATGGAAAAATTGTATGCATCTTCGAATGATTTCACATGTTCACCAACTCTTTAGTGAACGACAATTGTATTACTTACTAAAGCTTTTAGAAAAGTTAGATTTAAAGAAACCAGAACATAAGGCAATTTTATTTACTGTGACATCTGTCTTACAGAAGTGCTCTAAGCTAATGGTTTATAATGCTGATGGAATTGGAAGAGTACAAAAAGGAACACTTTATATATCAAGTGTATGGCAGGAAATGAATCTTTGCCATATGTTACGAATTAGTTCGAAAGATATGTTTCGAGCTGTTAAAGAGGGTATGTGGAGTTATTTACCTAAAAAAAATAAAATAACACATACTGCTCAAGTTAATTGGGCAGGCTCTACATTAAATATACCACTTAAAGAAAAATCAATTGATTATATATTTACTGATCCACCTTTTGGAGCAAATATCCCTTACTCTGAAGTTAATTTTATTTGGGAATCACTATTAAAAGTTTTTACACCACTTAAAACGGACATTGTACAGAGTAATATTCAGCAAAAGGATGTTAATTCTTATCATAAACTTATGGAATTAGGATTTAAAGAGCTTTATCGAATTTTAAAAAGTGGATGTTGGATGACTGTAGAGTTCTCTAATACAAAGGCGCAAATTTGGAATGGTATACAAAACGCCCTTATGAGGGCAGGATTTGTGATTGCAAATGTATCAGCTCTAGATAAAAAACAAGGCAGTTTTAAAGCAGTAACAACGGTTACGGCGGTAAAACAGGATCTAATTATATCCTGCTATAAACCATCTTCCGAATTTGATAATAAATTTCAACAAGACAAACATACTGATAAAGGAATTTGGGAGTTTATTGAAGAGCATTTGGATCACTTACCAATTCATTTAGCTAAAGAGAGGGCAACAACTACTGTTGTTGAGCGAAACCCTAAAATCTTGTTTGACAGGTTAATTTCCTTTTTTGTATCCCATAATTTACTAGTGCCAATTGATGCAGCAGATTTTCAGAAAGTTTTGCGAGAGCGCTTTGAAGAAAGAGATGGTATGTTCTTTACCCATGAACAGTTGTTGAGCTACGAAGAGAAGAAAAAGGAATTTCCTGAGTATGTGCAGGCTTCAATATTTGTTGCTTCCGAACAGGATGGGATCTATTGGTTAAAGCAAAGATTAGAAAAAGAAAAAATGACTTACCAGGATATTCAACCTGATTGGATGCAGTCTTTAGCTACAGTTCGTAAAGGAGATACAATCCCTGAGCTCATGACTATTCTAGAAGAGAACTTCCTGAAAAATGAAGAAGGTCGTTGGTATTACCCAGATGCGGAAAATTTAGCTGATCTGGAAAAGCTACGGCACAAACGGTTGATGAGAGAGTTTAATTTTTACTTAGATGCTATAAATAAACCAAAAGCAAAAAAAATAAAAGAAGTACGCGTAGAAGCTTTGCGTGCCGGTTTTAAAGAGTGTTATCAGCAGAAAAACTTTGGAACTATTGTGAAAGTAGCAGAAAAAATTCCCCAGAATCTATTACTGGAAGATGAGTTCTTACTGCAATTCTATGATATTGCTATAATGAAGGTATAGAACCTTTAGCCCACAAATGAATATTTTAAAATATAAAGATAAGAATGTCGAGATCATTGGTAAGAAAGAGATCTTGGGGAAAACCATCTGCTGGGTTAAAGAACTAGATGCAGAGAATTTCTTTCAGGTAGAAGAACATCAGCTTACCAAAGAAGCAGTAACTTCTACAAAAGAATCAATCACTCTGGTGAGTATTGCTGCACGTATTGTACAGGAGATACAGAAACAGACTATCCTGGCTCCCTATGAGAGCAGCCTTATTCCCTTACCACACCAGATACTGGTGCTAGAGAAAGTGATCAAATCTCCTTTTATCCGTTTTCTACTGGCAGATGAAGTGGGAATGGGTAAGACTATTGAAACTGGTTTAATCCTAAAGGAATTGAAGCTGAGAAAGCAGATAAAGAGAATACTTGTGATAGTACCAAAATCTGCAATGCTACAATGGCAATCTGAGATGAAAGTACATTTCAATGAGAAATTCCATATCTACGACAGCCAGATGATCAACTCACTTTCAAAGACCTTCTCGCAGTTTGATGTAGACCAGGAATTTAACTTCTGGCAGCAACATAATAACATCATTGTTTCTACAGATGCACTAAAGCCTTTGGATAAAAGAACCGGCTGGAATCAATCACGAATTGACCAGTACAATAAGTATAGAATTGAAGCTGTATTGGAAGCAGATTTTGATCTGGTTGTAATAGATGAAGTGCACAAGATGGGTGGCAGCAGCAGTCAAGTAGCTCGTTTTCGTTTGGCAGAAGCGCTGTGCAATACCATACCTAATGCTTTGATCTTATCTGCGACACCACACAGGGGAAAACCGGATCATTTCAGAAGAGTACTCCAATTGTTAGATCCGAGTGCTTTTGCCGGTGAAGGCTTACCATCAATCGATGAACTTCATCCTTATGTGATCAGAACAGAAAAAAGACAAGCTGTAGATTATGAAGGTAAAAGTCTATTCTCCGAAAGAGAAACCAAAAAAGTTGTAGTGCCGTATAATATAGAAAGACATAAGCTGCAAATGGGATTATATGAGGCTGTTACCGAATATGTGAAACATGGTTTCAATCTGTCAGTAAAATCTCGTGATTATTCTTATGGTCTTATCATGATTCTCTTCCAGAGGATGGTCAGTAGTTCTACATCAGCTATAAAAGAAGTGATGAAGGGAAGATTGCAAAGGCTCTCTATCGGGGAAAATGAAATTTTTGATGAAGTAGTAAATGATCAAACAGATTCTCATTTTGATTATCAGGAAGATTATAGCTTTGATATAAACCAATTCGGTGGTGATATAGGTACAGAAATAGAGAATGATGATGAAGTAACGATCTTAATGCGATTAATAAAATTAGCAGAAGAATGTGAAAAACTGGAGCTGGATGCAAAAGCTGAATTCTTGATAAACAAATATGATGAGCTGAAAAAAACATATAGTGATCCTGATCTAAAAGTATTAATATTTACAGAATTTCGAGCAACACAGCAAATGCTGATTAAGAAACTCTCGGAATGGGGATTGCGGTGTGAATTTATAAATGGTTCAATGGATTTTGGAAAACGTTCTGATGCTTTAAAACAGTTTAAAGATAAGAGCCAGATCCTGGTTGCCACTGATGCAGCTGGAGAATCATTAAATATGCAGTTTGCCTATATAGTGGTTAATTATGATCTCCCCTGGAATCCGATGATCATTGAACAGAGGATAGGTCGTGTAGATAGGATCGGTCAGAAAAATAAAGTAACAGCTTTCAATCTTTTATTAGATAATTCTGTTGATAAGCGAGTTTTTGAAGTAATCGAGGAGAAGCTGGATAATATTCTTGATCAGTTTGGAATTGATAAAACTTCCGATGTTCTCGATTCTACTATGGATAGTCGCAAAGTTAATAATCTTTATCTTAAATCTCTTCTCGATCCGGAATCATTTGAGCAGGAGAGTAAAAACTGGCTTCATGAAATTAAGGACAAGCTCAAAGAATATCAATCCACAGAGAAAGTGCTTCCAGAAACCGGGGATAACGAGATCTCAACTTATAAAACTCGTGAGATTCATTACAGCCCTTTGCCATCATGGCTAAAAAAACTGCTTCTCAATTACACTCTATTCAATGGTGGTAATTTTGAAAACTTCATCGATGATACATTTGAAATGCAAATTGAGAAAAATAAAAAAATCCTGGGAACATGCAATTCTGACGTAGCAACATCCCAGCCCGGTTTAGTTCATTTCACATTACAAAACAGCTTGGTCACAAAGATCCTCATCAATTTCAAATCGTACCTTGATACATCTAGCATACCAATTGTTAGAATGCATGATGATGTTGTGATAAAAGGATATTGGTTGTTATGGAAGATCGAAGCAAAGAATAACTTTGATTCTCAAATGACTATAAAAGCAATATTTGTATCAGATAATGGAAAGTTCTTTAATGCTTTTGCAGAAGATATCTGGAAACAGATAGTAAACAAAGATGATGCTTTTGATATAATAGATAATATTTCTGCATCAGATTGTGAGAAGAGTTTTGATGAACTCAAAGAATTATGCCTTCCTCAATTACATGATACTTACAGATCAATCGAGATGGATTTGAATAGTAATGTGAAAAGAATAAAAACAAATCGCGAGAATCACTATGAGTTTATCCTATCCCGCATCGAGAGACTGGGTATAGAAAACATAAAAATCTCCAAGAGAAGAAAAATAGAAAAAGAATTTGAAAATTGGCAAAAGAATTTCGAATCAGATTCTGCAGTAATTCCCAACCTTGAATGCTTTGCAGTAGTTAGAGTTGAAAATGAGTAATTTTGTTAATAGTATTATAAATAAAATTCGGTATTTACCATTTCAATTAATCTTCATTATTGATAAGGACAATATATTCAAGTACCCTGAAATATCAGAAAAATTCGATGAATTAGCTTATAGGATTTCAGACTATCAGAAAGCCATTTGCTTTAGAATTGAATATGAATTAGAAGTTAAACCTTTTCTATTAAAATTTCCTGAATCCAAATATCTAGTCAGATGTTCTTCTAATCCAATTCTCCTTGAGGATATTGGTAATCGATCTGATATTGTTATGATTGGTTTCCATGATCTATTCCCTTATTTGGATAATGAATGCTTACGAGATATTCCAATAGATGAATTGGACAGACTACTCTCTCTTTCGGAGAACCTCTTCATAAAGAAAAATAAAGATCAGACAATCAGCTTTTTACTTGAGAAACTTTATCTAATTGATCTGGATTCCCTAAATTCGCAAGAGGCATTTATAGCCAGAATGCTCAATATACATTCAAGACAGCTAGAATTAAATCCATCATCTAAAAATCTGTTAAGAGACTATGCAAATAAATACCTGCCCAAAGACAAGGAACTTTTTTCAAAGAAGATATTTGATGTTTGGATTAAGAGGCTTTGGGTTAACTATGTAATAAATGAAGATGACAAGATCGACTTTATTCATCCTCAACTCTTTGACAGTTTAAGATTGTATTTTATAAACCACAATATTGAACCATGCGAGGTCAGTAAAGATCGCTGGGCAGAGATAAGACTTCGCGAAGGTGTTTATTACGACCATGAAGAACAAAAACGGCTCGAAGTAAAAAGTATCTTGAAGAAATTAGAAATCGATTTAAGTAATTCGCTCTCTGATACAAATTGGAACGAAATGATTCGTTTCATGAGTATAGCGTACAATAACATATTAAATTCTCGAGATATTCTCGATAAAGATTATTATTCGATTGAAGAAAAATTGAATCAGAAATTTCAAAGTTACTTAGTTTCCAATTACAAAGGATTAACTTCAAAAAGTCCTTTTAGAAAGCCATACACCATGTCTCAGATCCTCAGCTTTATTCATTACCAAAGCAGCATTGATTCTAAACAAGCTGTAATCGTTATCGATGGCTTGAATTACTGGCAGTGGTATTCTATAGAACAAGTTTTAAATCAGGAATCAGATTTTGAAATTTCTACTGATATTTGCTTTTCTTTTATACCAAGTATTACGTCACTATCGAGACAGGCGATCTTTAAAGGTGATAAACCTGATATAGATTTCAACCAGAACCCAAAAAACGAAGAAAATAATTGGAAACAATTCTGGATATCGAAAGGGTTTTCCGTTTCGGATACTAAGTATTTCAAAATTGATTATGAAACAAAATGTGATGATCTTCACTTTGGTAATTCTAGATTTCTAGCTTTTGTAACAAATGATATTGATGACATGATGCATAGCGTTAAAAGAGGGAATAAAGGTTTATATGATTCTACAATGTCCTGGATCAATGAATCTTGCTTCGTAAAATTATTATCAAAGTTAAAAAAAAATGGTTACTCCATTTTTATCGGATCAGATCATGGAAGTATAGAAGCTAAAGGTTGGAGAAACCTGAAGGTAAACGAAAAATTTGGTACAAGCAGAAGTAGAAGTAGAAGGCATTTGGAATATGCTAACCGGTCCTTATTAAATAAGTTTCTTATCCAGAATCCTGAGTTAGTTGATTATTTGGTAATTGAAAATAATATGGCATATTTAAAGAACAAATTGGCTTTTGCATTAAATGGTCAAAGAATTGTTACACATGGTGGTAGTCACTTCTGGGAAGTGTTAACTCCCTTCGTAAGGATAAAATAACTAAATGAAAGATTATATTGGTATCAATCAAAGAATTCCTTTTCACGTTATCAGAACTGGCCTTCAACTGCTGTTGGAAGGTGATATAGATGAAGAGTATATAAAAGAACAATTAAGATTAGATTATACTGGTGAAAATCGAATTAAAAAGGGTCTTAGTTGTGTAAATAAAGTATTAGTTAACAATCCGTTAGCAGAACTAATTTCTAATGAAAAACCGAAAGTAGAAAGTATCCTTAATTCAAAAACAGATCTTCAAGCTATTACTCTGGCATTGCTTTGTACCGCTTATCCATTCGCCTTTGACATTGTTAGCGAAATGGGGCGCATATTCAAGGTACAGAATATTGTAAGTTCCGAAGTTATCATGAAAAAAATGTCTTCCATTTATGGCAGCAACCGAGCTACAGTGAACGGGTTCTATAGTATCATTCCGCTTTTATTAGAATTAGAGATATTTGTCAGACCAAAGAAAGGTTTGTATGAATTTACAAACAAACGAGACTTATCTCATCCGTTAGCAAAAGAATTTGTAATACTAGCCTTGTTGTTCAATTCTGGCAAGAAACACCTTAGTTTAGATGAGCTGTTTCAAACACCCTGGTTTAGTTATTTCGATTTTTACGATATAGATACATCTTCAAAATATTTTAAGTATCTGAAACTTGTTGAGAATGTAATAAAATTGAAAATATAGATAAGCTTACAAGTGTGAGGAAATATGAAAAAGCAAGAATATAATCCTATATCAAAAGTTTCTGATGAAGAATGGGATGATTTCAAAATCTTAACAAATGATGATCCAGACTTTTGGTTTTCTGCAGCCAGATGGAGTAAGGAAACTAATGAGTTTTCCCTTTCAGAACGTAAATTTATCTTTAAGATAGGTACAAACTTGAAAAAAGATAATCCATTGACAGAAAAGCAATTATTTTGGGCTAATAAACTTTATAGAAAAATAATTAGTTGTGGCTTTAGATTTCAAAAAAGAGGCAAAGGTGTCATCTTTACGAAATTTTAAATGTTACTAAATACTTGGAAAACAGTTAACAAGTTGATAAACTGAAAGAACGTGGCAGTTGCCAAACATTCAAAGTCAATCGAAAAAGATTTTCGTTAATTAAGATTATTAAGATTTTAATTAAATTCGCCCCTCGCTTGCAGCAGGAAGAAGTCCCAAGTATTAACTAATAATATCTTAAATTCTCAAATCTTCTTGACACATTTCTACAACTTTACATTTTTCTTCACGGTTTGTTATTTTCTTGGAGATATTAATGAAATTTAATCATGCTGCTATGTGGTATTGTCTATCAGCAATAAAATTTATAGATAA
>Ga0307991_1002168_pt1 | contig 13413 bp, 10 predicted proteins | sample EllFjometagen131_FD_203146 | JGI IMG/M metagenome (GOLD analysis project Ga0307991, IMG submission 203146) | Marine microbial communities from Ellis Fjord, Antarctic Ocean - #131 | ecosystem: Environmental > Aquatic > Marine > Unclassified | place: Southern Ocean | collected 2014-10-08
TATTATTTATTTTTTCTTTCAATTCTCTTGCTAAAATAGAAGTCTATTTTTCTCTTTATGATGATCCAGAATCAATAATTATTGAAAAAATAGACAACGCAAAAGATTTTATTAATATTGCCATGTACACCTTTACTGATAGAGAAATAGCTCAATCAATACTTAAAGCTAAAGATAGAGGAGTGGATATAAAAATATATTTAGATCGCTCACAAGTTAATGCTAAATATACTAAATCCCGTTACTTTATAAATAATGGCATAAAAAATATAAGAATAAGCTCAAACAATTATATTATGCATAATAAATTTGCGGTAATAGATAATAAAATGGTTATTACCGGGTCATATAATTGGACTGCTTCTGCAGGAGAAAGAAATGATGAAAATTTATTAGTAATAGATGATAAGAATATAATTAAAGAATATCAAAATCAATTTAATATTCTTTGGAACAATAAATACAGTTCGGAGAGATATCAAGAGTTAATCAGTAAAACGAATATAAGTTCTTCACTATCTCCGGAGATTTTAAAACAATCTTCTACTCTATCTCTACCTGATAAAATTATAAATATTAATACCGCTTCTCTAAAAGAATTAGATTATCTTTGGGGAGTGGGTAAAACAACTGCACAAAATATAATTAATTATAGAAATGCCTGTGGTGGTTTTAAAACACCAGAAGATATAAAACTTGCAAAAGGAATAGATAATAAAAAATGTAATAAGTGGAAAGAAGAAGGTTGGGCAATTAAAGTTAAATAATATTTTATTAAATTATTACCGTAGTTTGAAACAAGAATTACCGTAGTTTGAAACAAGAATTACCGTAGTTTGAAACAAGAATTACCGTAGTTTGAAACAAGAATTACCGTAGTTTGAAACAAGAATTACCGTAGTTTGAAACAAGAAAATCGCTTTTCTTCTCTTTGTTTATAAGGCTTTGCTAAAACCTTAACTATCTTTAACATATATAATAACTACAACAAGAGAAGATGTTGTTGTTATTTTTAGAAACTAAAGGAAATAAGAATGAAAAAATCTAAATTTAATTTTACCAATGAAATTTCTATAAAAAAGAATAGTGAAATTAATTTACCAGAAATAATAAAATCCGAAGTAAATTTATTACTGCTTCCTTTTTTTGTCTTAGAGAGAAAAGATAAAAGGTTGAAAATCGAAGTAGAGGGTAAAGGAAAAATTCCAGGAACAAAGGTTTTTTGGAATGTTTCAGCTAATCCTGAATATGGATATCCTGGTCCTTTTGATAGAGAGGTCCATAAAGCTATAGAACAAATTCTTGGTGAAATTTTAAGAGAAAAAGGAAAAATAGAAAATCCCATCCCTTTTTCTATTTATAATTTATGTAATAGAATGGGAATTACCGATGCTGGAGACAATTACCAGCGAATAAAAAAAGCTTTGGAAAGAATACGAATGACCGGAATAAAATCAGAAAATGCTTTTTATCATAAAGGTAAAAAAAAATGGTTATCGAGTGTTTTTGGGTTATATGATACTGTTATTTTTAGAGGTGAGCAATTAGAGGATGGTTCCATTACAGAAATTAATTTATTATATTTAGGTAATATTTATCTCCAAAACTTAAACTCTCACTATACAAAGCCTATTAATTATACTTATTGGCGAAGTCTTAAAAGTAAAATAGCTTCCAGACTCTATGAAATATTAGGGGTAAAGTTTTATGGGGTCCGGAATAAAAAAGATTGTTTTATACATTATAAATATACTACCTTATGTCAACTTCTTCCACTAATTCCTTATAGGTATATTTCTCAAGCTAAAAGGCAATTAAACTCGGGCAATGACGAACTTAAAGACACCGGATTTATTTCAAAATATGAGTGGAGTGAAAACGGAAATAAAGATTGGCTTATCTCTTATTGGCCAGGAGAAAGAGCCAAAGAAGAAATGAAAAGAGCAACGTTATTTAGTAGTAATCAAGAAGAAGATCTATTGCCAGGACCAAAACTAGAAGTAAAAAAATATACTGAAGAACAGATTAATTTAATTAACAAATTAGTTAAACTAAATGTTTCTAAAATAACTGCTGAAAAATTGGCAAAAAGTAATGATCAAGAATTAATAGAAAAGTGGATTGAGGCGGTTAGTTATTCCAATGCTGACAATCAAGCCGCTTATTTAGTAAAAGCCATCAGAGAAAATTGGCAATTTCCGGAGGAATATTTAAGAAAAACAAGAGAGCAAAAACAGGAAGAAGAAGAGGAAAAAATAGAATATACTAAAATGAAAAACAAAGAAGAGGAAGACAAAAAGAGAAAAGAAGAGATTAAAAAAATGGGGCAGATGTTTAATTCACTTGATCTGTTACAGCAGGAAGAAATAAAAAAAGAAGCAGAAAAAAGGTTGCCTGATTTTTGGAAGGAGAAGCTCAATAAAACAAAGATAAAAGGAGAACCTTCAAAATTACTTGAAGTGGTCCTGGGAGAAAAGAGGAGAGAAATAATGAAAGAATGGATTAAGTCCGGAAGGATTGAATTTTAATAAAGAACTGGTTCCTGTCCATAATTTATTAAAACATTACAAAACTACACAAAAGAATAGTAGAATTTTTAAGGAGTGGTATGGGCACGAATGTAATAACTGACGCCTGGACGCTTTATAAGTTTTCAGGTATGGTAGAAAAAAATGAAAGATTAGGATGTAAAAATGAGCAAATTAAAAAACACCAAAATGTCAATAACAAGTAACAATTCTCAGGATTCTTTACCTTTAGATTTTATTAATGCTAAAGACAAAGAAAAAGTCAACGTTATAAGTGAGACGTCAAAAAGTATTAATTTAGGACAAAGAGGAATATATGCTAAAAATAATAAACTAAATGATTTAACTGGAAAGGAATGGAAATTTTCAACAAAGTCTGTTATTAATAAAGTATATCCTCTAAATTTACAACACAAGCTTCGCAAAAAACATGGTGGACAAAAACCGCCAGAACTTTGTGCCGATCTTATAAAGATTTTCACCAAAGAGGAGGCAATTATTCTTGATCCATTGGCCGGCGTTGGAGGTACTTTGTTGGGTGCGTCCCTTTGTAAAAGGAAAGCTGTTGGTATTGAAATTAACCCTGAGTGGATAGAAATTTATAAACAAGTTTGTAAGTTAGATAATATAAAAGAACAGGGAATAATTTTAGGAGATAGTAAAATCGAATTAAAAAAATATGCAGATAATTTTTTTGACTTTATTTTAACAGATGTTCCTTATTGGCATATGGATAAATTAAAAAAAACACGAAGTAAGCGGATGAAGCAGTCTAATTTATCTTGCTTCAATGGATTTACTATACAGACAAAAGATGAGTGGCTTACCGAGATGAAAACAATATTTATTGAATGTCAAAGAGTCCTTAAGGATAGGAAATATTTGGCTATCTTTATTGGTGATATGTATCGGGGAAAAGAGTATCATATGTTGAGTTTAGAATTAGCAAATATAGTCAAAAATCCCAATTTAATGCTAAAGGCAAACCTTGTTTGGTACGATGTAAGCAAATCACTTCATGTTTACGGCTATCCGAGTACTTTTATACCTTCTATGATTCACCAAAATATTTTAATTTTCAGGAAGGAAAACTAAAAATGTCGCACCATGATGAAACTAATAATAAAGAAAATATATATATAAATAAAATTGATGAAAATCTTTATGGTAAACAAAGGAAAATTAGAGTGCTTACTTCAGAAGAACTTGAAGATCTTTGTAATAAAACAGAATGTAGTAATTTTGTTTCCTTTTCAGATAATACCTTAGAAAGCGTACACGTTTTTGATTTAATAATTCAATATAGTAAATATCTAAAAATAGTTGGGGTAGTCTATGAGCCAATAAATCAACCAATTTATTGTTTTTCCACTGCGGATAATAAGCACATAAATATAAAAATATGTGGGCAATACTCTACATGGGATATACCAAAAAGCGTTGAGAAAATTATTAATTTCGCAGATATTCCTGATATTGTTATCTGTAAATCCGATAATAATTTTACTCCGGTTGCTGTTATAGAAACAACTGGCACTGCAAATGTTGGGAATTCACAATGGCAACGCGAAGGTAGAAAAATAGGTGCTGTAATTTCAAATACACCTTCCATTTATCAGACTTTTTATTCGGGAACTGATAGGTCACAGAAAATAAAAGAAGGACAACCTAGAGAAGCAACATCATTACAGGTATTAAATCATATTATTTATTCAATTAGATATAAATGCCCTTCTTTCGTTGTATATTTTAATAATATAGAGGTTGATGAAAGGCTAGGATTTAAGCATTCTTCAACTGAAGGAAGACATTTAATAGGCAATTATATTTCTTTAATACTTCTTAATAGTACTTTTAATATATATAGAAATGATAAAATAGGACTTGAAAGAAATATTTTAAGGCATATGAGAGCCTATCTAAACGATACAGTTATCAAAAGGGGCAAATCTCGTTTAAGGCTTGACAATGACTTATCTGTTTTAACTGAAAAGCAACGTTTTTTACTTTTAGAAAAAGATTCCCCTTTAGAAAATTTTTTTATTAAGCATATATATGATAATTTAGCGAATATTGAACCTGATTGTGATATTTTAGATTGGGACTTTAAAAAATTTGTTAATTGGGTTCCCGGAAACATTGATAATAAACCATTAATAAAGGACATCATAAACGATAAAATAAATTTATTTTCTTATAAAAAAGGTATTTCAAAAATTGGAATATGCCTGGATACCGCGAAATTAAAACAAATTATTGAGTTAAAATATAATCCAAATAAAGTTACGCTTGTATCACTAAATGATTCATTGCCTACATTAATATTTCCAGGTAGAATTTGGAAAGGAGAAAAAAGTGTAGAGTCAGGAGATCCTGAATCTGGTGAGTTATATGCTTTCAAAGAATTATTTACTTTAGATTTGAGTGGGAGAAAAACTATGAATTTACTGTTATATATTTTTGTTAAGCCTCCACATGGATTTAAATATGAAAAATTTATCGCAAAAAATACTAAATTAACAAGATCGTTTAAACACAATTCTGATCTAGTAATAGTTAATAATGAGGTACAGGATTCAAATGATAATTAAAGACTTAATTAGATTCAATGCTAAAAAATATGGAGAAGAGGCATCTTTAATGTCTGTAGATTTTCCATTAACAAGTATTTATGATCAATGGCTTAGAGCATATATCAGCCCACCGGGAGGGGCGTGGCAGGAATTATTTATTGAATATAACAATAAATCTCATAAATTTTATATTGGCAAATCAATTAAACGTATTGATTTAATTTTACAAAAAAGCAATATGTTGAAAGTTTTATTTTTTATAGGAGAGGCTAAAGATGAGTATAAAAAAGTGTTATTAGATAGAGATAAAATAAAAAATTGTATGTTGGACATTTTAAAATTCATAACTGAAGTAGAAATCGAAGGCAAAAAACCATTTAAGGATGGTAAAATTAAGCCAATCTTTGCTTTTATTGCAGGAATAGAAACAAAAAAATTTGGCCAATTTGCTAAGAGAGTTTTATCAAAGGAAAACGAACTTATTCGAGATACTATAAATGACTTAGAACCATTTGATTCTGACCGTTTGGTAATTATATCCTATATTGATGAAACAAAAACCAAATTTATTTTGAATTTTTCTGATAATTTTGATCCAAATTTGAAGAAATATTTTGAGTCAATATTTTTGAATTTTCATATGGCAGGATAGAGTAATACAAATGAAATATATAGGAAATAAATTTAGGTTATTACCGTTTATTCATAAGGTAATTGCACAAGAAAAATTGCCTACAAATGGAATCTTTTGTGATATTTTTAGCGGCACAACAAATGTTGCACAATTCTATAAGAAAAAAGGATATAATTTAATTACTTGCGATATCATGTATTATTCTTATGTATTTCAACATGCCTATATAAAGAATAATTGCTACCCTATATTCTCCACCTTACTTCAATACGATAAAAATATTTTGAAAACAAAAAAAAATATTCAACCTTCATTACTTTTTAAAAAATGCTCAAATAAAGAAAATTTGAAATCCGTATTATATTATTTAAATAATATGCCGGGAGAAGAAGGTTTCATATATTTAAACTACGCACCGGGTGGTAGTAGCTATGGAAAATACCAAAGACAATATTTTAAAGATGAAAACGCAAAGAAAGTAGATGCTATTAGAAACGTTATACAATTTTGGCGGGATAATAACTTGATAACAAAAGATGAGTTTTTTATACTCTTGGCTTCTTTGATTGATGCCGCTGATTTTGTCGCTAATATAGCAGGAACATACGGAGCTTTTTTGAAAATTTGGAGATCAATGGCGTTAAAACCATTAACTCTTTTACCACCCAAATTAATAGAAAGTAATTTAAAACACGAAATTTATCTAGAAGATGCCAACAAACTGATACGGAATATTGATTGTAATATATTATACTTAGACCCCCCATATAATAGCCGCCAATATGCGCCAAATTTTCATATTCTTGAAACAATAGCCCGGTGGGATAATCCAAAAATTTACGGTAAAACAGGGCTTCGTCCTTACGATGGACAAAAATCTGATTATAATATGAAAAGAAAGTGTGTAAAAATATTTGCAGATCTCATAAAAAACGCAAATTGTGAATATATTTTATTGAGTTACAATAATGAAGGAATAATACCAGAAAAAATTATCAAAGATATATTATCTGAAAAAGGTGACTTAAAAATTTATGAGCAGCCTTATCGTCGTTTTAGAACAGATTCTGAAAGTGTTAACAGGCATTATAAGGTACCTGATGATATAGTAATTGAAAAATTATATTTGGTAAAAGTTCAAAGGTGATAGCACCATAGGGGAGGTTAAAAAAGGAGAATAGAAGGGGAATAGGGCCAAATCTTTATTTTTGAAAGTTTAAATTAAGTAGTAAATAAGTAGAGACAACAATAGGTTCTATTTTATTAAACAAGAAGGGAGAAATATCGTTATAAAAAAATTAAATTTATTTTTAATTATTTCAATGATTTCTATTGTATTTTTATTCTCAGCAGGTTGTGGAGGAAGCCCGACTGCCCCGCCAATCGAAGAGGATTTCATTAATATAATCAGTGTTACCCCGAATTCTGGTTTAATAGATGGTTTAGTTACTAATTTTAAGGTAGTTGTTGAATATAACTTATTCTCATATGCTACCGGTGAATTGTATATTGCTTTTGGTGTTCGCTTTGATACTGATGCAGGGCATCTGGTGGTAACTAACGCAACTCATAGTATCAAAAAGGGTTATAGGACACATGAATTTAATGTCACCGTAAAACCAAAATATTGGGGAAACGAAGGAGATTTTAGTGTGTTGGTCTGTATAGATGAAGTGCCAGAATTCGATTATATTTTATTGGACTGTGATGGAGAGATTTTAACATTTAAACAATAATTTATTTAAGATTTCTCTTAAAGGAAAATAAATAGACAATAGATCCTATTTTAATAAAGAATAAAGAAATATAATAAAGGAAAACCACCGAAAATGCTTGAAGTGGTCTTGGAAGAAAAGAAAAAAGAAATAATAAAAGAATGGATTAAGTCCGGAAGGATTTAAAAGTGACAAACAACGAGTATCTTTCATATGATTTATTAAGGTATTACAAGACCAGACAACGCGCTATTAGAACCCTTAAGGAGGAGTATAAATATGCAGATAGAAATTGACGTTCGGACGCTTTTTGAGTTCACGGGGATGCCTGTTCCCGACAAATTATTACCATTAGCTGAATTGGAAACTATGGTCCGTGAACAATTTTCTTTCCTACCACAGCCCATTGAAGTGAAGTTTGAAGGATGGGAAGGTGTAATTACCTATCCCGAAGAATCACCAGCTGCGCGGGCAGAAGCTAGGAAACTTCAGAAAAAAGCGACAAAACGTGCAGCTCAGGGCAATTATGACAAGGCAGTGAATATCTTAAAGCGGACCCTTGAGCTAGAACCTTCTAATTATGAAGCACGACGGGATTTAGCCATGGTTTTTGTAGAGAAAGGGCAGTCGGAAGAGGCTAAGAATCAACTTATCGAGGTATTGGGAAGCCACTCTGATGATGTATGGAGTTTGGTTGTACTCGCTAACATCTATAGTAAATTCGAAAATAATTTTGAAGTAGCTGAACGCATACTGAATCGTGCTCTTCGGATAAAGGCAGATGATCCATGGGTTATGAATGGTCTTGGAGCAGTCCGCGCGAAGCAGGGCCGATTAAGTGATGCCGTTGATCTTTTTGAAAAATGCATTGTTAAAAACCCATCTTTTGTTAATCCTTTTCTGGGTAAGGCGATGGTGCAAAAAATGCAGGGAAATCCGGAGAAAGCTAAAAATACCCTTGAAAAACTTTTTACCCAAGCAGAAATAAAGGATTCACGCTCACTTCCTGTTTTTACCCAAGCTCGTGAAATTTATGGGCAACTAATGGTTGAACTAGTCAAAAAGAAGAGTGAAGACATGTGGAAGGAGATAGAAAACATAAAAAACGAACTTGCTGAGCTTTCCGGATATCCTATTCATATCCAACAAGGTGATACTCCTGGCAGTACTATAGCCGTTATCCAAATGGCATGGAAACACGAAAGAAATTACCATTTAATTATTCATAAGAGAGATGTCCCTGATTCAATTTTGATACATCTTATTGCTCACGAATTAGAACATCTACGTTTAGAATGTGCTGCTAGACAAGTAGGGAGAAATATCTTTCTTGTTTCTACTGCCAATAACCAGAAGAAAGCAATCCGCAGCATGACAAAAGATGTTACGCGTTGGAAGCGCCAAGGGTTAAGCGAAAAGTCTATAACAGAATTAACACTCCAGCTTTCAGAAGGAATTGTAAGACAAATACAAAATGCTCCTATTGACTTAATAATAGAAGCTCAAATACACAATAATTTTCCAATTCTAAGGGTATCCCAGTTTATTTCACTCAGCATGATAGCTGAACAAGCAAAAGAATCAGTAATTAACCATGAAATACAAGAACATATGCCCAAACATATTATGCATGCCTCCTCTGCGTTAAATGGAGCAACGGCATTATTTCTAGACAAGCTATGGGGAGGGGCAACCTGTTATGCTAAGCCTTATCACAAACTCGATTCATTTTCGACCTCAAAAGAATTGTTATCTATACTTGAAAGCCGTATTAAAACATTAAAGCCAGGAGAAGAGTATGAAATTGTTAATATATGGGCAAAAAAACTTGGGCTTCAAGATTGGTACGAATGGCGGGATGATACAGAATCTTATAAAGAATCAAATAAATTAAAACCCAAAGAAAAAACCACTCCCGAATTATTAAAAAAGAATCACCCGGCAGCCGTTTGGTATCTTTTGGGTGCGCTAGAGAGATTCGACAGTATGACTGAAGAGGAAATAAAAGAACTTTCATTTGAAATTGGGATGCTCGGAAGAAATGGTTTAGACCACAGTTCCCCGGATCAAAAATATACCCTCAACAATTGTCCCGGAGAAAATTTCAGCGGTTTACAATTAATGTGCCTTATGTATGCCGGTTTTAACCGGTTTGCGCCGGAGCAGGATATCGGCATGGATTTGGAAGCACCTTTTCATACCGCTCTTCAACTCTATGATGCAAAGAAAGAGGAGAGCGAATGAAATTTTATTATAATTCCAAAGAAAATAGGATATATTCCTATTTGAATTGTAAAAATTAGATTCAATAAGGAGGGAAAGAATGAAAAAAATATTTTTAGAGTTGATACAAAAGATCCAATCAGACAAACGTTTAGCTTTATTTGATGAAGCAGCAACAAAACAGACAGTTGTTTTACGAATATTGTCTTCTTTAGGCTGGGATACTTTTAATATAGATGAAGTTCATCCGGAATATTCTGTAGGTGGGAAAAAAGTAGATTATTCTTTGATATATAATAATAATAATAAAGTTTTTATTGAAGTTAAAAAAGTTGCAGAAGACTTGGAAAAACACCAAGAGCAAATCTTAAATTATTCCTTTCAAGAAGGTGTAAAACTTGCAATATTAACAAATGGTATTACATGGTGGTTCTATTTGCCACTCCATGAGGGAAGCTGGGAACAAAGAAAATTTTATACTATCGAAATATATGATCAAGTATCCGAAGATATTACAGAAAAATTTGTTGATTTTCTTTCTAAGAAAAATGTTATTTCCGGGGAAGCCATCAAAAATGGGGAATACATTTACAAAAGTAAACAAACATCCACCCTGATAAAAGATACATTGCCAAAAGCATGGAATAAAATAATAAGAGAATCTGATGAATTATTTGTTGAACTTTTAGCAGAAACAACTGAAAAGCTGTGTGGTCATAAACCAGATGACATTGTCGTAGAAGACTTCATACATTCTTATATTAAAGAGGTTAAAAAATACCCAATATATATAAAAAGTAAAACTGAAATAATTCCATCTAGCCGAACTCATAGTGTCTTAACAAAAGGTATTTATACCGGAAAATCTATTATGTCTTTCACACTTGAAGGTGTGAAGAAATATAAGGTAAGATCTTGGAAAGAACTGCTTATAAAGATATGTAATATTATGGTGAGTACTCATAGAAATAATTTTGAAAAAGTTCTCAAATTAGTTGGCCGCAAGAGGCCTTACTTTACAAAAAATTCTGGCGAACTAAGATCTCCCGAGAGAATAAATGGAACAAATATATATGTTGAAGTAAACCTTAGTGCAAATAGTATAGTAAAACTTTCGGAAAATATCCTTGCGCTTTTTGGATATAAGGAAGATGATCTTGTGGTAGAAACGGAATGAATTTAGGTTTTCAACAAAATAGAATTAGAGACATAGATCCCAAAAATGACCGAAGGTTAAAGCAAAAAATGATATTGCAAAATCTGATTCTATAAAAATTGTATTTAAAGCTAACAGCACTAGAAGTTTATTGTGATAACTTAAAGAGAGATGAAATTGAAGAGCTGCTAACATTGCTTGAAGGATTAATATTTAAATGTATCTCTGTTGATATAAAAACATTAAAGCTATCAAGGAAAGTAATTATCGTGAAATATATCAAGCTAAGAAGAGATTAGAAAAAGAAGGATTTACTTGGTCGGAAAAACAATGAACTACTTATAAAATAAAATAAATATTATTTACTTTTTTTCTCGATATTTCTTTTTTTAGTGCTATAATTATAAATACAAAGAGGAGCGTAATCTCCAAAACTACACTCCCTTTTATTATGACTATACCGAAAGATTTAATCTTCATTTTCCTTTCGGTTTTATTATTTTTCTTCTCAAACGGTTTACTTCAAATTAGAATCGTGCTACAGAGTTTAACAGATCATACTCAGTTCAAAAACTACACAGAGGCTGGAGATGATATATAGCGGTTGAGCCCTTTATTCATGCCACGCCAAAAAGGGTTTGACATATTATATTTAAACGTATAATCAATGAGTATTTAAAAAATAAATATAGTCTAATACCGGTTAACAGTGAAAAAAAACCGTATGTATATTGGAAAAAATATCAATTTCAGCGGGCAAGTACCGAGGATATTTTTACCTGGTTTAATAATTTTTCCAAACCTAATATCGGCATAGTCACCGGTAAAATAAGCCAATTGGCGGTGGTTGATGTTGATGATCTTTCTCTTTTACCGGAGTTAAACGAAAGATTACCGGAATTAAAAGAAACAACCAGGGTTAGAACCAGAAGGGGGTATCATTACTATTTTTCTCTCAATGGCGAACATGTCAAAAGCACCAACCGTTTATTTAATAAAAGACTTGAATTAAAAAGCAACGGCACCTATGTTGTAGCGCCTCCATCTACCATTAATGACCATCAATATACTTACGAGATCCCTCTCAGTGAAATATTGCCAATCCCCAAGACATTAATCAAAAATAATCATTGTTCAGATTGTCCAAAAGATAAAAAACCGTTTAAAATGCCGAAATATCATGGCCATAAAGTAGACTGTATACGCCAGATATTGAACAGGGATTTACGGGAAGGGGAGAGAAGCAACAGCTTATTTACCCTTTATAATCTATTGATCCAAAACAAGAATACGAAAGATTATTCTAAAAAGATAATCATGGATAAAAATAATTCTTTGTCCAAACCTTTAACTGCAGTCGATTTAAATAATGTTTATCGGAAGAATTATAATGTCGGTTGTATTAGTGTTAGGGAAAAGCTTTCTTATATAGAATGTGATCATTGCGCGCACCGCTTCAAAGATGGAAAATTTAAAGCAAGCAATATTTTGATTAAAAACATTAGAGCACTGCCGGAGCTGAGCAATACACAAAGAGGAGTAGCCTGTCTTTTGGGAACTGTTTTCGATGGTGAATTTCCTTCAATAAACAAGATTGCGAAAACAGCAAAGATGAATTACAAAACCGTTAAGCGTGCAATTGAAGCATTAGAAGCAAAAAATATTATAGAGGGTTTTTCAAATAACTAAATTACGAAAAACCCTTCACTTTTTAAGGGGTAAATTCTATATTTTTCAACGGTTTCAGCGCATAAATGTGGACTAATATATTATGTATTTAGGAAACCCCTCTTTATTCTTTGTTTTTTTATTCTTTGCCTTGTATTTTATTTCTTATCTTCATGATATTAAATTAATATTGTAAAGAAGAATATTAGGAAGTAATAAGACGTGTAAAAAATTAAGGCCCCACTTTTTTTCTCTCTATTTTTCTTTTCTGTTAGTTGTTTTTTGATAATGTTTTTAACGTTTCGCATTTGATTAGGGTCTAATTTAATCTACCGTGATTAAGTCTTCTTCCCGTGAAAAAAAGATAAAAAATAAATGAGGGTAAATGAAGGAGTGTTTTTTTATCTTATTTTCCGGTGGCTGAAATAATCGGATTCCGCATGGTTACGCGATAAGTAAAAAACAATAATTCTAAAATGCAGGAAACAAAAGATACATTTTATTATTATTTTTTTCACCTATCGCGAAGAGAAGAAAATAACAGGAGATAGAAAACATAAAGTAATAATTTTATCCATTCCGATTAATTTAATATTAAAAATAATCAACACTGACGGGGCGGGTAGCTTTCCTTCCCCCTTTCTCCCCCCTAAAACCCCTCTCTAAACCCCCTTCTTTATACTTTTTTGCTTTGGTTTCAATCCCTTGCCTCGCAAAAGGGGTAAGTGCAGGTGTAAGTGTGCTGATGCTTTGCTGTTGGCTCGGGATATTCTACGTCGCTAAAAAAACAAGGTAAGGTTATTTATAATAGGGGGGAGTATAAGGGGGACAGAAAAACTGCGGTCGATTCACCCCCTACTCTAAAAGCATAATTGCATCTCTTATCGAGACCCTCTCTCCCTTGCCCCGCCCCTAT
>Ga0307991_1002169_pt1 | contig 13413 bp, 12 predicted proteins | sample EllFjometagen131_FD_203146 | JGI IMG/M metagenome (GOLD analysis project Ga0307991, IMG submission 203146) | Marine microbial communities from Ellis Fjord, Antarctic Ocean - #131 | ecosystem: Environmental > Aquatic > Marine > Unclassified | place: Southern Ocean | collected 2014-10-08
TGAGTTTGTATTCACCCACCCACATTGGTACAGGTTAGAAGTCGAAGAACCAGTTCGCTCTATTGATCTGATTTATTTGACATAAGTTGATTAATGATTTTGTCTGTTCTTTGGTTGTCCGCCCGGTAAGGCCTACTAGGATTTCATCAGAATAGCTTAATTATTGGGTGAGCTGGACGGTTTGCGGTTTGTCGGTTGTTTCCGTTGCCGTTTTTTGGGGTTCTGGGTTGGCTGTTTAAGGGCTCATGGGCAGAGGAAAGATGAGCTGTTTTTCTCCATTTTCACCATAGGAATAGAGATACCAGGGTAGTTGGTTTTGGTGTCCCTGGCCGGATCCCGCAAAGCTTACTTTGCCATAGACTGTACTCATGGTGTTTGTTTCCAGAGTTTTAACAATTTTTCCGGAGGTTAGATTGGGGCTTTTTCTGAGGGTTTCCATGAGGACTTCAGCGCCGGCAAACCCCTGGGCCTGGAGGTGGTTTTCCAGAAAGGAAAAATATTTCCGGTCGCTTGGCTCAAGCCATGGGGTCGGGTAGAGGATCTGCTTGTCAGGGTAACTCGATAGTAAGGCTTTGTCGGTTGTCGGTATGCGGTTAATGGGGGTGGCGATAGTTAAGGTCGGCATTAGTTCAAGGCGCCGGCCCTGTTGCCAGAGTTTACGGCTTGCGGTCGGGTCGGTTGCCAGAAAGAGAAGCTGTGGTTGGCGTTCTTTGATGAGATTTAAAAGGTCGTAGAAGTTACGCTCATTGCTGTTGTAGGTTTCCCAGATTGCCAGGTCGATATTTTTATCTGCGCAAAATTTTCTGAGCCGTCGGGCCTGGCGTAGGGCACAGGGGTTTTCTCCGGAGATGATGCCCATGCTCTGAATTGCTGGATCTTGAGAATCGATAAATGCGGAGAGCATCCGGTTGCCGGCGGAACGGGTTTGGGTTAGGCGAAAGGTGAAAACACTTTTTTCGGTGATCAGGTTGTCTTGGTCGGCACCGATAATCAGATAGGGTAGGCCGTTTTTTTCACTGGCTTGGCTGGTGGTCCAAGCGGTTGTGTTTAATGGGGTCCCGGCGGCGATCACGGTTTCACCTTCACTGTTTAAGAGGGCGATCAGGGCGCGGGCGGTTTCCGGATTGCCTTCACTGTCGAAAAACCTGATTTTAAATTGATGGTTCATCCGGCTGGATTCTGCTTGTTGGGCAAAGCCCAGCTCAAAACCTTCCTTTAAGGCCTTGCCGAGATCGGCAAAAGGGCCGCTCAAGGGTAGCAGGATTGAGATTTGTTGGTTCTCTTCAATCGCGGTCTCGAACTCGGTCCAGGCCGGGTTTGGAAAAATTATGAACAGCAGGATGGTAAGTGTTAAGAGTGCCTGGAAGTTTTTTTTGATTTGTGGTGCGTTACGCATGAAGGCCTCATTTTTGGGTTCTGATGGTTTAGGTCGGTTGCGTCGGGCCGCCGGCTGCCGTTACGGTGAGTTGCTGCCAGCTTTTTAAAAAAGCTTGGAACTCAGCTTTCTTTATAATGATTTCAGTATACTTATGCAACCGTGAAGATGTTGTTACTTTTGCTTGACGCTGAAAATTTAAATGGTTATTAGTCTGGTGCCAATGTAAAGTAGTCCACCAGTATTGATATTGCATATTGAAGGAGAGCCCGCTGGAGACAGCTTCCTGGTTTATGGCGGTTTGCAGATATGAGAACAAAAATTCTGATTACCAACGATGATGGTTTTGACGCTTCCGGTATTAAAGAACTCGAGGTGGGGCTTGCCGGGCTTGGTGAGTTGACGATAGTTGCTCCCGATCGTGAACAGAGTGCCAGTGGGCACTCTTTGACCCTGCAGCATCCTTTACGTATCGATGAGCGTTCACCCAACCATTACGCGGTTGACGGCACCCCGACTGATTGTGTTTTTCTTGGGGTCAATCATATTATGCGGACTCAGCGACCCGACCTGGTAATTTCCGGAATCAATCGGGGTGGCAATCTTGGTGATGATATAACCTATTCTGGGACGGTGGCGGCAGCCTTTGAGGCTACCTTGCTAGGGATCCCGGCCCTGGCCGTGTCGCTTGAGATAGCCCGTGAATACCATTTTGCTACGGCTTCAAGAGTTGCCTGTGAAGTGGCCGGAAAGGTTCTTGCGCACGGGATACCGACCGATACTCTGCTCAATGTTAATGTGCCCGATCGGCCCTGGGAAAAGCTGGCCGGTTTCCGTATTACCCGGCAGGGGAAACGTTCCTACTCCGATATGGTGCGGGAAAATGTCGATCCCCGGGGCAGGCATTATTACTGGATCGGTGGCGAAGTGATGCAAGGTGAAAATCTCAAAGGTACCGATGCCGCCCTGGTGCGTGAGGGTTTTGTTTCGATTACCCCGATTCATCTTGATTTAACCAATCACCGGGCTCTGGAGCCACTTGAAAGTTGGGAGTGGAGTTGTTGAACATATTTATAAAGACCTATGGTTGTCAAATGAATGTTTGTGATTCGAGAAAGATAGGCCATCTTTTTGTGAATCAAGGTTATCAGCTGACTGATGACAGCCGCTCGGCCGATCTTATTGTCATCAATACCTGTAGTGTGCGGGAAAAACCGGAGCTCAAACTCTTTAGTGCTTTAGGGCGCTATATTCCTTTGAAACGGCGTCGGCCCGAGTTGGTGATTGCGGTTGGCGGCTGCGTTGCCCAGCAGTGGGGTGAGAAACTCCTTGAGCGGTGTCCCGGTCTTGATATCGTTTTTGGTACCCACCAGCTTGATAGTCTGCCGCAGTTAGTGACCACGGCGCGGCATTTCCGAAAGCCGGCAAGCTCAACTGCATTTCTGTCCCGTCCCGGTGGCCTTGAGGTGATGGCTAAGCCTAGTTCGGTGGCGGTCAGCGCCATGGTGACGATTATGCAGGGTTGTGATAACTTCTGTAGTTACTGTATTGTACCTTATGTTCGAGGTCGCGAATACAGTCGGTCCAGCAGCGCTATTGTTGAAGAGGTTCGCAGGTTAGCTGAGGCTGGTATCAAAGAGATTATGTTGTTGGGGCAGAATGTTAACTCCTATGGTTTGAAAGCGCCGGGTGAGATCAGTTTCACGGAACTTTTGGGCCGGGTTCACGAAATTAAGGGGATTGAGCGAATTCGGTTTACAACCTCCCATCCCAAAGATATGTCGGATGAGCTGATTTCAGCCTTTGCGGTTTTGCCCAAGCTTTGTCCTTCCCTCCATCTGCCCCTGCAGGCCGGTAGTGATGCTGTTTTGCAGCGTATGGGGCGAGGTTATACGGTGGCAGTTTATTTAGAAAGTGTGGAGAAGTTGCGCCGCCTCGTGCCCCATATTGCCTTGACCACTGATATCATTGTCGGTTTCCCTGGTGAAAGCGCGGCCGATTTTCAGCAGACCTTGACGATGCTCAAGAAGGTGGGTTACGATCAGATCTACTCCTTTAAATATTCAGCTCGTCCCGGAACCCGGGCGGCTGATTATGATGATATGATCTCTGATGAAGAAAAGCGGAGTCGTCTGGCCTGTTGCCAGGCCTTTCAGGATGAAATAAGTCAGGCGCTTCTCGTGGCCCAAGTCGGCAAGGTTGCCGAGGTGCTGGTAACCGGTCCGAGTAAGCGGGGTGAAGGGGAGTGGAGCGGCCGGACTCCGGAAAGTCGAATTGTTAATTTTCCGGCTCCGGCGGAAATCGCGGCTGGTGATACTTATCAGGTAAAGATAGTTGAGGCTTTGAAGCACTCCCTGAAAGGGGCGGTGGTGGTCGATGCCGGTTCTTGAGAAATTGCGTCAAAAGCGATTCCTGCTCAATTATGCTGCGCCGTTACTGTTTTACTGCTTACTTATTTTCTGGCTATCGGCCCAAAGTGATCCCGGCCGTTTAAGTCCTGTTGCGGTGCCCGACAAGGTTGCCCATCTTCTGGAGTATATGGGCTTTGGCTTTCTTGTGATGCGGATGTTGGCTTTCCTTGAAGCGGAAAGAGCGAGTGTGCAACACCTCATTTGGGTTTTGAGCCTCGCCCTGCTTTATGGTTTGAGTGACGAGATTCATCAAAATTTTGTTCCGGGTCGTGAGTTTTCCTGGATGGACCTGCTGGCCGATGGGGCTGGAGGTTATTTGGGGGCTCGCCTGTGGATGCTCTTTAGTTATAGAACCGTAAAAAATAAAAAGAGAGGAAATTATGATTGATCTACATACCCATACGATTTTCAGTGATGGAGTGCTGGTCCCGGCGGAGCTCGCCCGACGGGCCCAGGTATTGGGCTATCGGGCCCTGGCTTTTACTGATCATGTTGATTTTTCCAATCTCGATTTTGTTCTGCCCCGCCTTATTACAATTTGTGCAGCTTTGGCTGGAGAACTCAAGATAACCCTGTTGCCGGGGGTCGAACTTACCCATGTGCCGCCGCTTCTTATTGGTGGTTGCGTTGAACGAGCCCGGGCCCTGGGGGCGGTTATTGTGGTGGTTCATGGCGAGACCCTGGTTGAACCGGTAGCTCCGGGAACCAATCGGGCCGCAATTGAGGCCGGGGCTGATATCCTGGCCCATCCCGGCTTGATCTCTGTAGAGGAAGTTGAAATGGCTGCTCGTCAGGGGGTTTTCCTTGAAATTACGACGCGTCGCGGACATTCTCTGGCCAATGGCCACGTTGTCCGGCTCGCCCGGCAGGTCGGCGCCGATCTGCTGCTTAATAACGACGCCCATGTTCCGGGTGATCTGGTTACCCTTGAGCGGGCCGAAAAGATCGCTATAGGAGCGGGCCTTGATGCTGATGAGTGGCAGCGGGTGCGGCGTAATGCCCAGGGTCTGGTGGATCGTAAAAATGCCGAAAAATAGTTTGTTGGCGACTAAACTTATAGGTGAGGTCGGTACGGTAAGTTGGTCCTGGTTAAGACCGCACGAGCAGCGCGGGAGTCTTTTTTGGGTAGCGGAAAAAATTGATCTTGTCGAGGTTGCAGTCGAGGTCGCTGAAGACCGGGTTGTACAGGTCAAGTTTTGGCTTGAGAATGGTGATCTGGTTCGGCCCACCGCGGGTCAGGTTGCGGACTGGGAAATCAGCGGCGGGCTTTTCTCCGGGATTATTGTCAAGCCTTACGTCTTTTTCAAGCCGACGGTGGTGGATGGATAATTCAACGCACCGTATCCATTAATTTATAATTCATTTGCGGCAGAATTTCTTCTTCGCCGCGATAATCATTGGTTGCGACCTCAATCCTGGTTCCGCTTGGGTAGTAGACCGAAACTTTGATGATGAGCTTTCGTTCCGGTTGGTCGGTTGCGGTGAGCTGTTCTTTCAGATAGTGGGCAAATTGTCGCCCCAGACGTTCGGCATAGGTTGTCGGGGTGTTGCCTGCAACCAGCAGGGCAAGCTGCAGGTAGTTGTCGGTGATGCTGATGTCGGCATCACCGACCAGAGTATGATGTTTTATCTGGGCAAGCGCTTTGGCTTTAGCTTGAGGGGTAAGGTTTAATTCTGTCGGTTGTTTGGCGGCCAGGTCTGGCTGGGGTCGGAGGGTTTTTTCTGGGCCGAAAAAGAGGGCTGCGAGAAGCATAGCCAGGCTTAAACCAGAAAAAATCCAGAAAAGTGAGGTTTTTCCGGTGGGCGGAATGCGACCGAGAAAGCTTTTTATGGCAGCTATTTTAAAGTCGGGGTCGAACCCGGCTTTTTTTTGTTTGCCGGAACGCTTACCGGTGGTCGGTTCTTCCCTGATGACCCCTGGTGGGATAGGGAAAATGTGGCCACATTCGGGACATTTACCCTGGCTTGCATCGTTGATTGCCGTATCATTTTTCAGGCGGCACGGGGTATGACATTGAGGGCAGGTTATACGCATCGTCAGTAAATATGCAAAAGTTGTAGGATCAGAAAGCGGGACAAAAGTTTGTTTTTTAAAGAATCTACAGCGGCCAACCTTGGTTTCAGCGAAGGGTATTACTCACTTTGAAAGCGGAATCGCTGATCACCGAACCTTCCGAATAAGTCTCTTCAACTTCCGCCAACTTAGTTTTCAAGAACCTCATTCATCATAACTTAAAACACAACAACTTCTCCAAAGCAACAGTTATTTTGTTTTAATAACATAAAATAACTTGTCGTGCAGGTGATATTTACAAGGGGTTTATTGACTCGGTTGGCACTATTGGAAATTTCCGCCGGATTCCTTCGGCGCTTTACCCGGTAAAGTTTTTTGACCAGGTTCCTGACCCCTTCCCAGCTTTGGAGCCGGGAGGTTGATTTTTACCTGAACGGGTAAAAAATGGACAGTGACGGCCTGATTTTACAGTGTTGTTTAAGGTGTTTTCGCTGCTGCTTAAACGGGAAGATGGGGTGTCGGTTCCCGTGTTGAGAGGTCGGTATACTTATTGCTATTTATAAAAGTTGATTTTCTGTTTTGAGGTCTGGGCTTAAGTCGATGATAAGTTGCTCATCTTGGAGAATGTTAGTAAAATTTGAGCTTCTAAAATATGTGATCTAAGGAGGAAAAGAGGATGAATTTTGGATTGACGGATGAACTCAGTATGTTACGGGATACTGTGCGTAGCTTTGCGGCTGAAAAGATTGCCCCGTTTGCAGATGAATGGGATAAAAATCACTATTTTCCATATGAAGAGGTGATTAAACCGATGGGCGAGATGGGCCTTTTCGGGACGGTTATTTCTGAAGAGTACGGCGGTAATGAGATGGGTTGGTTGGCGGCTATAATTATCACGGAAGAGATCGCCCGGGCCTCCAGCTCTTTGCGGGTACAGGTCAATATGCAGGAACTCGGTTGCGCCTTTACGATCCAGCGTTACGGAAATGATGAGCTCAAAAAGAAGTATATCGAAAAGCTTGTCAATGCCGATATTCTCGGGGCTTTTGCGATTACCGAGCCCGGTGCCGGTTCCGATATCATGGCGATGAAATCAACCGCCGTTGATAAGGGCGATCACTGGTTGATTAACGGACAAAAGACTTGGATATCCAATGCCACTATTGGTGGGATTAACATTTTTTATGCCTACACCGACCGTTCTGCCGGGGGCCGCGGTCTGTCCGCTTTTGTTGTCGATCTTGAGGAGAGTGATGGTATAACCGTGACCGAACTTGATAAAATGGGTTCCCTTTCATCTCCGACTGGAGAGCTTATTCTTGAAGATACGAAAATTCCCAAGGGTAACCTTCTCGGGAAACCGGGTGATGGGGCCAAGATAGTTTTTGGCTCATTGTCCCAGACGAGGCTTTCGGCAGCGGCCGGAGGGGTTGGTCTGGCTCAGGCTTGTCTCGATACGGTCACCCAGTATGCCATGGAGCGTGAACAGTTTGGCCAGCCGATTGGTAACTTTCAGATGAATCAGTCCATGATTGGGGAGATGGTTGCGGAAATCGCCGCCGCCCGCCTGGTCGTTTATCAGGCCGCCTGGCAGAAGGATCAGGGTCAGTTGAGCAATAATGTGGAGGTTGCCGCTGCCAAGTTCCTCGCCGGTGAGCTGGCTTATAAATGTACCCAGTACGCCATGCGTATTCTCGGGGCTTACGGCTATTCTACCGAATATCCGGTAGCCAGATATTTCCGGGATGCGCCGACCTATGCCATGGTTGAAGGTTCAACTAATATTTGCAAGTTTATCATGGCCCAGGATCAGCTCGGAATTCGTAAAGCCAACCGTTAAAATGCTTGGCTAGATCAGGTTGTAGATATTTAGGGTTTTCGAATACTTGCAAAGCCTCTTGCATTATCGATGTGTATCTGTTATCTAGCCTCCGGCTGGTATTGTTCAAAAAAGAACAATACCAGCCGGAAAAGTGTTATGATGATTTTCCGCTTTTCTTCTGATGTTGGAGTGTTTTGAAGTGGCGGACAAAAGTAACCAAAATTTTGAACGTGATTGTTGATGGTCACAAGGAGAGTACCATGAAACAGTATTTCGCTGAGATGCCCCTATTCGGAAAAGAGCTGCGCGATAAGCAGAAAAAGAAAGCCGCTGAGAGCGCAGCTCAGATCAAAGAAGTTGCGGATCTTTATGCGGTTGAAGTCGAGCGTGTGAAAAATGCTGGTTTCCCGACCGAGAAGATCAATAAGCGCGGCCAGAATACGGCTTGGCAAAGGTTGGATTACCTCCTTGATCCCGGCACCTTCAGGCCCATGAATACGATTTTTAACCCTAATGAAAATGTTGAAGGAACTACCGGGGTTATCAATGGTTTGGCTAAAATCAGTGGCAAATGGGTTTCAGTTATTGCTTCCGATAATAAGGTGCTGGCCGGGGCCTGGATCGGCGGTCAGGCGGAAAATGTCTTTCGGGCTCAGGATATGGCTGAGCGTTTGCGTATTCCTCTGGTTTGGGTGTTGAACTGCAGCGGTGTCAAACTGACCCATCAGCAGGAGGTTTATGCCGGTCGACGTTCCGGCGGTCGGACCTTTTTCCGTCATGCCGAGCTCGCCCAGAAGGGGATTCCGGTAATTGTCGGTATGTATGGCAGCAATCCGGCCGGTGGTGGTTATCATTCCATCAGTCCGGCGATTATCTTTGCCCACAAGGATGCCAATATGGCGGTCGGCGGCGGCGGTATTGTCGGTGGTATGAGCCCCAAGGGCCATTTTGATAAAGAGGGTGCTGAAGAACTTATCAACAGTACTCGTCATTTCAAGGCGGTGCCGCCGGGCGGTACCAAAATTCATCACGATAAAACCGGTTTTATGCGTGAGGTTTTTGAAACTGAAGAGGGCGTTCTTGACGCCATCAAAAAGTGTGTTGCCGGGATGCCGGCTTATGATCCGGCGACTTTCAGAGTGGCTGAACCAAAAGCTCCCCGTTTCTCCAGTGATGATCTCAATTTTATGGTGCCCTACAACCAGAAGGCGACCTACAATATGGATGAAGTTGTGGCGCGTCTGGTTGATAACAGCGAGCATACTGAATTCCGTCCCGACTATGGTCCCGAAATCTATTGCGGCCTGGTCAAGATTGATGGTTTCCCGGTAGGTGTCGTGGCCAACCGTCTGGGCTTTCTTGGTGCCAATTACCCCGAATATGCCGAATATATGGGGATCGGCGGCAAACTTTATCGCCAGGGGCTGATCAAGATGAGTGATTTCGTTACTTATTGTGGTCGCGACCGAATCCCGATGGTCTGGGTTCAGGATACCTCCGGTATTGATGTTGGTGATGTTGCTGAAGAAGCGGAAATGTTAGGTCTGGGAATGGCCCTGATGTATTCGATCGAAAGTTCCCTGTTGCCGATGGCTACGGTGGTCTTGCGCAAAGGGACGGCAGCGGCCCACTATGTTAAATGTGGTCCGCAGGGGAATCGTAATAACGCCTTTACGCTGGGAACTCCGACCACCGAGATTGAGGTTATGCATGGTGAAACGGCGGCCGCCGCCGCGTTTGCCCGACGTCTTGTCAAAGAGAAAGATAAAGGTAATGACTTGCAGCCGACGATCGACAAGATGAATAATCTAGCTCAACAATATTACGACCAGTCCCGGCCGGCCTATTGTGCCAAGCAGGGTTTTGTTGACGAGATTGTCACCTTTTCTGAAATCCGCGACTACCTGGTTGCCTTTACTCAGGCCGTTTACCAGAATCCGGAATCGATCTGCCCGCAGCACCAGATGCTGCTGCCGCGCATTATCCGCGGTTAAAATTTTCGGTTGCGGGCTTTTGGCCTGCTATTCTTTCTAGTAAAAAAGCCGGTTGCCCTATTATGCAACCGGCTTTTTTTTATTTCAGCGGAGCAAAACGAAATTCGTCATTGCCAGTTCTCTGAAAAATTTGCTATAAGGGCACGATGATCACACTACGAAAGTCTTATTTTCATCCGACTGTTCTGCAACGCTACCGTGTTTGGTTTTGTTTTCTTCTTTTCTTAACCGGTGTTTCCTGTAGCGGAATTCGGACCGGGTTGCTGGATCGCGGGAGCTTGCCGGCCCTTTCCGATTCGTCAGTTTACTTGGGTGATGATAGCTGTCAATGTCTTAATGACAACCGCGGGCCGGAGGAGAATGCCTGGCTCTCTGAGGCTCTGCTTGATTCGGAAGATGATTCGATGTTGACCGCCTTTCTTGGTTACCTCGAAGATATGGGAGCGTCGGTTACCGGGACTCTGCCGGAGACGGCCGCAGATGTCGAGATTGAGATTCAGGCTCGGACCGGGGCCCGGTATCATTTTCCGATTGTCATGAATGCCAAGGTCCAGCATTTCATCTCATACTACAGTACGGTTCAGAACCGTTTTATGCACCAATCTCTGGCCCGTTCCCACCGCTACTTGGGGATGATGCGTAAAATCTTACGCGATCATGATATTCCCGAGGAACTCGCCTATATGGTCTTGATTGAGAGTGGTTTTACGACGCATGCCTATTCTCGGGCTCGGGCCTGCGGTCCCTGGCAGTTTATCAACCCGACCGGGCGGCGTTATGGGCTCCAAATTAATTCCTGGGTCGATGAGCGTCGTGATCCGGTGAAGGCGACCTATGCGGCGGCGGCTTATCTTTGTGATCTCTATACGATGTTTGACTCGTGGTATCTGGCTGCGGCTGCTTATAATGCCGGTGAAGGTAAGATTCAACGGGCCATGCGTCGTCATAAAACCGATGATTTCTGGCAGATGACTCGGTTTAGTTACTTAAAACGTGAAACCAAGGATTATATCCCCCGGCTGATCGCGGCGATCATGATTGCTAAAGAGCCGGAGAAGTATGGTTTTACCGATATTGAATATCAGGAGCCTTTCACCTTTGACCTAGTTAAGGTTGATGATGCCACTGATCTCAAGGTCCTGGCCTGGGCTGCCGGGGCCCGGGTCAAAGATATTCGTAAGCTAAATCCAGAACTTACCTACTGGTGTACACCGCCCAAGATCAAAGATTATGAGTTGCGGGTTCCCAATGGTTCCGGTCAGCGTTGCCGGAATGCTCTTGTTGATCTACCGCCGGAAAAACGAATTACCTTTCGTCGGCATCGGATTCGGCAGGGCGATACGCTTTCAACGATCGCCCGCCGTTATCATACCGGGCTCGGACAGATTAAGGAGTTGAATGGTTTGCACGGTAACCGTATCCGGGCTGGGCGGGATCTCTTGATTCCGGTTCGCATGGCGGGAAGTGGGCCGGTGGTTTTTGACGAGCAGATCTATAAATCCGGCAGTCCCGCGGCACTCTCCTCCTCACCTTCAGGTTTTTCCGGAAAAACAACTCGATATCGGGTGCGTAAGGGCGACAGTTTATGGAAGATCGCCAGACGCTACAATTTGCGGGTTGCTGATCTCCAACGTTGGAATGGTCTGGGGCGTTCTACAGTTCTTAAGCCTGGGCAGAGGCTTAAGCTTGTCCCTGCGGTACCCAAAAAAAGAGAGCGCCGTGGGGTTGTTCAAAAGACCGGCAAGAAGGCTCGGAGAGCGGTTGTCGTGCTGCGCAAAGGGGACAGTCTGTGGCGTATCTCGCGCCGTTACCGGGTTACTGTTGCTGACCTTGAGCGCTGGAACAATCTTCAAGCCAAAACCCTTTTGCAGCCGGGTCAGCGTTTGGTTCTCTATCACTGATCTATAACCCTCGCATCCACTCTTCTCTTAATGGAACGGTGCCATTTAAGGCTTCATCGATTATTTTAAGGGCGGCATCGCGCTGGGCTGGTGAGTGAATCTTGATGGGCAGATAGTTGGAGGCGTGGTTGGCCATGAACATGCCGCGGCTTAATTTGGTCCAGGTAATCATCTCTTTAAGTTCGAGCAGCAGTCCGCGTTGATCGGGAAGGCTGAAACGACCCTGGCGTTCGGCTTCTTCGAGGCGGGTACCGGGGGTGATCATGGTTACCAGAGCCCCGACATAGTTGGGGTCGATGACACTTAAAACCTCGCCTGTACGGCGGGCGTGGATCAACGAGCGCTCTTGGCCGGCAATGCCGATCATGACAGTGGTCGAAAGCTTGATGTTGGCTTCTTTAACCTTGCTGCAGAGGGCGATCGATTCCTCTCCAGTTGTCCCTTTGTCGATAGCGGTCAGGGTCTCATTATCGCCGCTTTCCAACCCGTAATAGATTATTCCCAGCTTTTGTTCGCGTAAGCTTTTAAGCTCTTCAAGAGTCCGGCGGCGCAAGGCTTTGGCTGAGGCATAGATGCCGATCCGGGTTAAGCGGGGTAACTGTTCGTTGATCTCTTCAAAAAGTGGGTAGAGCCGTTTGAAGGGGATGACCAGGGCATCGCCGTCAGTAATAAAAAGCCGGCGAGCCCCGGGAAAGGCTTGGGCCGCATAGCGAATGTCAGCTGACAGGGTAGCTTCATCCTTAATCCTGAAACGCACTCCACGATAGGTTGGACAGAAGGTGCAGCGGTTATGGGAACAGCCAACGGTGACCTGGAGAATGATACTGCGTGCCTCGCTCGGTGGGCGGATTATATTGCCTTCGTAATGCATAAAAAAATTACCTGCTTATATTGATGATGATGTGAAGTTTTAAGATAATAAACGCGTCGTTGCTACCATAAAGATGAGTAGCTTGGCAATGGTTTTTGGAAATTAATGGTTTTAAATATGAGGGCCTTGGAATTAACGATGAAAATAAACACGGTTGAATTTATTAAAAGTGCGGCGGAGTTCTCTCAGGCTCCAGTTGACGGGCGTCCTCATCTCGCGGTTGCCGGTCGTTCAAATGTTGGTAAATCAACCCTTATCAACTATCTTCTCGGGCGCCGTTCTTTAGCCCGGACCAGCGGAAAACCCGGTCATACCCGGTTGCTGAACTTTTTTCTCGTCAACGAGGCCTTCTATTTGGTCGATTTGCCGGGCTACGGTTATGCTGCCGTGGATCGTCAGACCAAGGGGCAGTGGGGGCCGATGGTGCACGATTATCTTGAGGGTCATCAGGACATTAAAGCGCTCTTGCTGTTGATGGACCTGCGGCGGGAACCGGGCCAAGAGGAAGCTCGCCTGATGGCCTGGCTGGGTGAATCCGGCCTGCCGTTTTTTCCGGTTCTTACCAAAATCGATAAATTGAAACCTCAGGCCCGAGCAAAAAAGCTGCGTTTTTGGCGTGAACAACTCCAGGAAGAGGTGGTTCCTGGTGCCCTCTCTCCGGTTTCCGCCCTTCTTAAATTGGGTCGTGAAGAGTTGTGGGCAAAGGTTGCTCCGTTACTTTCGGAAGAGTCTGATGCCGAGGAGTGAAAGTGCGTAAAGAGAGCGCTTTAAGTCTGGAAAAGGGGGCTGTTCGTAAAGATTGGGGCGGGCGTTTCCCGATCGCCTTGGGTTATCCCAACAACTACTCCCTGGCGATGAGCAATCTCGGTTTCCAGACTATCTACCATCTCTTGAACCGGGACTCTCGGGTAGTTGCCGAGCGTTTTTATCTGGAAGCTGGGGCCTCAGGGCGGCTTCTGACCCAAGAGAATCGGCGACCGGTGGCTGAAACCGGGGCCCTTATCTTCTCCATCTCATTTGAGCGT
>Ga0307991_1002170_pt1 | contig 13409 bp, 7 predicted proteins | sample EllFjometagen131_FD_203146 | JGI IMG/M metagenome (GOLD analysis project Ga0307991, IMG submission 203146) | Marine microbial communities from Ellis Fjord, Antarctic Ocean - #131 | ecosystem: Environmental > Aquatic > Marine > Unclassified | place: Southern Ocean | collected 2014-10-08
GAACGCATTAAACGCATATCTTCCAATCGGAAAAATATTGCAGATTGAGGTTGGCCCGTCACCGATTCTATAAAAGATGACTGTCCAAAAAATCATGCCTAAGAATCGTACTTTTCCCGAGGTCTGGATATAAATTTTTTGGGTCGATTTCTGATAAACACGATTACTTTGTTTGTGCTGGTAAAATATTGTTATTATCGCCGGACACCGAACCGCGATTTCCTGTTTTCCTTCTTCCTGTTCGGCACGGGTGTATTTATTGTCGCGTTCCTGCTGCACGGCGTTCAGGTGTCCATGGGACTGGCATTCGGTCTTTTTGCCATCTTTTCCATGCTCAGATACCGTACGGAACCCATATCCATCAAAGCCATGACCTATCTGTTTCTGGTCATCACCGTTTCATTATTATCTGCAGTGGGACAGACCAGTCCGATTGAACTGATATTGTTAAATGTTTTAATATGCGCCTGCACAGGTCTGGCAGAATCAAAAATGCTGACCCCAAGACTGGCTGAACAAATCATTCTTTATGAAAAAATAGAAAATATCCGGCCCCAGAACCGCAACCGCTTATTAGATGACCTGCACCTGCGAACCGGGCTTGACATACAAAATGTGCTGATCGATAAGGTTGATTTTTTAAAAGATACGGCGAGGTTGAGGGTATTTTATGTGGCAGAAGAGAGTGACCTGTTTATTGCTGAGTCATCAAGCTCGATATTAAGATTTTTTAAAAAACGAAATCCTTATACGGCTGAATATAAAAAACAGATGCAGGATTCTTAACTGATTCTTTCTTCATCCTCAACCTTTACATCTTTTCTCCATATTTGTTCATTAATTATTATCATAAGACAACCGAAGTGGAGAGGATTCCTGCCTCATTGATATCAAAGAGACGAATAATACAAAGGCAGCAGATGACAATGACACTTTTTTTCAAAATTGGTTTGAAATTTAACATTTTCAACTGGACAAAAACGTAACCGACAGGGGGAATAAATGAAAAAATACGTACTAACAAAAAACCAAGTGTTTTTTTTCAAATTGTTTATTGTCGGAGTACTGCTGCTCTCACCGCTTATCAGCAATGCACAGAGTGTAATGACAGCACAAAATGTAAATTCACAGAACTATGAACTGAAAGATGTCATGAGGATTCTTCAAGTCCTGACAGGAGTCCAGGATAACGATGAATCAGGATATAAGGACATCAATGGGGATGGAAAGGCAGGAATGGAAGATGTTGCAGGCATCCTGCAAACACTTGCGGGACTTCGCAACCCTACAGTATACTATAAAGATACCGACGACGACGGATATTCCGACGGAACAACACTGGAAGACAGCGTTCAACCGGGCGGGTATTATGAATCCGGTGATCTAATAGCCACTTCAGGTGACTGCAATGACGCCGACGCCGGTGTGAATCCCGGAGCAACCGAAGTATGCAATGACGGCATTGACAATGATTGTAACGGAAGCATTGATTGCACAGACAGCGCCTGTGCGGATGATGCATCCTGCAATGATGATATGGACCCCGAAACGGCTGTATCATATCCGGTGGTAGATACCGGGCAAACGGGCTGTTATGATGATGACGGCGTTGAGATTACCTGCACGGAGTCAGGTGAAGCTTTTTACGGCCAGGACGCCCAGTTTACGGGCAACCAATCCAGCTACACGGATAATGGCGACGGCACGGTAACGGATAATGTTACCGGCCTGGTCTGGCAGCAGTCACCGGCGAGTACGGGCCTGAGCTATCAGGAAGCAGAGGCGTACTGCGAATCACTAGAACTGGCCGAATATGACGATTGGCGCATACCCACCACAAAAGAGCTATTTTCTATCAGTGACTTTTCACAAGGATGGCCGTACCTGGATACCGCCTACTTTGATCTGGCCGAATCAGGTTCCGTCAGCAAAGATGAACAATACTGGACCGAATATTACGTCGGCACAACGGTTGAAGGCGGCTCAGAAGCGGCTTTCGGCGTGAATCATGCCACCGGCCATATCAAGGCGTATCCGGCAACCGTTTCCGGTCAGATGGGAAATTATGTACGCGCGGTTCGCAGCAATACAACCTATGGTATCAATGATTTCGAAGATAATAGCGACGGTACAGTCACTGATCACTCAACAGGCTTGATGTGGCAGCAGGCTGACAGTGGCAGCGGCATGGACTGGGAAGACGCGTTGACTTATGCAGAGAACCTGACAGAGGGCGGATACGACGATTGGCGACTGCCGAATATCAAGGAACTCCAGAGCATCGTCGATTATACCCGTTCACCCAGTGCCGCTGATTCTTCTGACCTGGGCCCTGCCATTGATACGGACTTTTTTAATATCACCGCGATTACATCCGGGACAACGAATTATGACCCGGATTACGGGTATTTCTGGACGAATACCAGCGCCTACTTTGGTGGAGACAGTCTCGAATATTACTATGCCTGGTATGTAGCCTTTGGCTCGGCAGTTGGCCAGGATGGCGCTGATTTTCACGGAGCGGGTGCGGCGCGATTCGACACCAAGTACGAAGGCGGAGCCTTGGGTGAAGGCGGCGAGCGGTATTATAATTATGTGCGGTGCGTGCGAGATATTAACAGTGGAACCGAAACAAGCGCCTGGTATATGGATGCCGATGCCGACGGATATGGAGATCCGGTCGTTTCCTTGCAGGCCCACACTCAGCCGGATGGGTATGTATCAGACAACATCGATTGCGACGATACCGACGCTAATGTGAATCCGGGCGTCACGGAAATCTGTGGAGACGGGATTGACCAGGATTGCGATGGGAGTGATTTGGTATGCGCAACAACCGTATATTACAAAGATGCGGACACAGACGGATATTCTGATGGAAGCACCCTGGAATCAAGCGTTCAACCGGCCGGATATTATGAATCCGGTGATCTGATAGCCACCTCAGATGACTGCGACGACACCGATGCCAACGTAAATCCGGGAACAAATGAAGTATGCGATGACGGCATAGACAACGATTGTAATGGCAGCATTGACTGCGGCGATAATGCCTGTATCAATGACGCCGCTTGCGCGGAAGATACGTTTGCAGCGCTGGTGATCAATGAAATTGTGGCCAAGGATGCGGATGGCGGAAATGACTGGATTGAATTGCTTGCAATGGGCGGAACGGTTTTTCTGGGAAACTACTCAATCGTTGATGATGACCCGGACCATGAGCCGCAGGTATTGCCGGATATTTCCCTGTCTGAAGGAAATTTTTATGTTGTTGAAGCCATTGATGAAGAAGATGAATGCCCGGATGGCAATTCATGCGTCTCATTTAAATTAGGAAAAGATGATGCTGTCACCCTTTTTAAAAATAGTGTGCAGGTGGACATCCTTGACTGGGCGGATGGTGAGGCTGGTGAAGGCGATAGCTTTGGTCTACTGCCGGATGGAACCGGAACGGCGCAAACCCTGTCCCCGACAAAAGGGACAGCAAATGAAACCGTGACTGACGAATCCGGTGATACGGATGATACGGATGATACGGACACAGTTGAAGATACCTTTGCGGCGGTGATGATAAATGAGGTGGTGGCAAAAGCAACAGCCGCTGGTGAGGACTGGATAGAATTTTATGTTTCCGGCACAGAGTCAATCAATTTAAGTAACTACACGGTTGTTGATGATAAAGAGGGCCGTGAACCGGCCGCACTGCCGAATGTCACCCTCACGCCGGGAAAATTTTATGTGGTGCTTGCAACGGATGAAGCCCCGGAGGACGGATCGGCCTATGTCCCGTTTAAACTGGGATCAGACGATTGTGTGAGCCTGTTTACGGGAGATAATTTAATCGACAAACTCGACTGGGAAGACGGTGACGCACTGATCGGTTACAGTTATGGCTGCTATCCGGATGGTTCTAAAAATACGCAAACCCTGTCTCCGACCAAAGGGGCTGCAAATGAAACCGCTGAACGTGGTAATCTGGTGATCAATGAAATCATGGCCAAAGACATTGACGGTGGTTTTGACTGGTTTGAGCTGTATAATGCCGGCGACACAGCAGTGGCACTTGGCAATTACCAGGTCACCGATGATGGACAAGACCAGGAACCGGTGGTTTTGCCCGAGGTCTCCCTTTCTCCCGGTGATTTTATCGTGATATATGCCACCGGTGAAGACACGGACGATGTCTCGTATTGGGTTGATTTTAAATTAGGTGCCTCTGACAGTCTGAGCCTGATATTAGACGACGAGGTCGTCGATTATATGGAGTGGGAGGACTCAGATGCTCCGGAAGGATTTTCCTACGGCCTGTATCCGGATGGGACATGGGACACCCAGACACTTGAGCTGACACCGTTGGCTAAAAATGAACCTGTTGATTTTTTCTCTGAAGACACAGTGGGAGATGTTTATATTACCATCAGCGAAACCGACTGGAACAGCATTCTTTCCAGCCCCCTGGATGAGGAATACCACACGGCTTCCATTACTTATCGCAATATCACTCTTGATGACGTGGCGTTTCGAACCAAGGGAGCCTCCAGTCTTCAGGCGGTTGCCGATATGAACGGCACCCGGTACAGTTTTAAAGTGGATATGAATTACTACGTGGACGGCCAGAAACTTCTGGGCATGAAAAAGATCAACCTGAACAATAATTATAAAGACCCCTCCTACATGCGGGAGCTTATTGCCTATGACATGATGCGCTCGCTGGATATCCCGGCTCCCCGGCTTTCTTATGTGAACCTTTATATCAATGGTTCCCTGCATGGCCTGTACACCCTGGTGGAACAGGTTGATAGTGAATTTTTAGAAGAAAACTTTGATAATTCGGATGGAGATCTTTACAAACCGGACGGCACCGGAAGTGACCTGTTATGGTATGGGACAAATTTTGCCTCATATTCCGGGGTTGAACTGAAAACCAATGAAGAGACATCGGATAATGCCGCGTTTATCAACATGGTCAATGAGTTAAATAACGGCAGCGACCTTGAGTCAGTGATCGATGCAGATGAAGTTCTCCGGTATTTTGCCGTGAGCACGGCCATGTCCAATCTGGACAGTTATCAGGGCTCACTTGCACACAACTATTATATCTATGAACGAGACAGCGTGTTTTCCATAATCCCCTGGGATTTCAACGAATCCTTCGGCACATTTACCATGGGCTGCCAGGACCCAAATGCCATGATCACCTTTTATATCGATGAGCCCACATCCGGCGCTCTGGCAGACCGTCCCCTGATCGCTAAACTGCTTGAACATGAAGATTACAAAACCGCATATCATGGGTACATCGAAGATTTGATTTCCGGGACCATGGACTCATCGATCATTTCAATAACCATTGAAGATACAAAAAATCTAATCAGCGGACATGTGGCCAATGACCCGACTGCATTTTATTCCTATGCGGAATTTGAAACAGCCCTGGGATATGGCATGGTCGGCAATATCTTCGGGTTGCAGGGATTTGCAGATGACCGCACGCTGAACATAATAGGCCAACTTTCAGGCACCGAGCCCTCGGAAGGGGATGGAAGCGGAAGTTGCAGTGGCATGTCAGGAGGCGGGCCAATGCCTCCGGGGCCCCCCAGACCATAACCCTTAATCAAGTTGTCATTACGGGAATTGGGGCTCAAACAGCGAAGCAAAATCCGCCTGTAACTGGAGTATTTAACGCCAGCCTTTTCTCGTAATGACAACATCAGAAACGAATATTTTTAAACATATGAATAAGGATCAGGATCAGGTAATGGCTCAAACAACATCAAAAATAACCTTACTGATCATTGCCGGTTTGATTTTATTTCCTGTGGCAGCTTTTGGGGAAATGGATATCAGCTATACGGATGATGGCTTTAAAATTAAAACAAATGAAAAGTGGATTAAATTCGGCGGTACGCTGATGTGGGATGTTGATTCTGCTGCCGGAGAATTTTGGGAATCGGGGGATAATGAGGACTCGTGGCAAACCCGTTCAGAACTCAGACGCGCCCGTTTAAATATTAAAACGAAAATGGCAGATCATTGGAAGGCCAAGCTGCAGTTTGATTTTGCGGGAAATGATGAATCCGTGGAATTAAAAGATGCATATGTGGAGTATGGTGGATGGGAAATAATGGACCTTATTGTCGGCCAGGATAAAGAACCGTTCGGGCTTGAAGAACTGACCAGCTCAAAAAATCTTAATTTTATTGAACGGTCCATGGTTTCAAGCGCATTTGCACCGGGCCGCAATTTAGGGATTTCGCTTAACAGTGATACGGATAACCTGATCTGGCAGGTGGGTGTTTATCAGGCAGACACCCGTGAAGATGACAGCGACACCTATGCGGTTTCCGGACGTCTGGGAGTTGTGCCCTGGAAAACAGACACCGGTTTTTTCCATTTGGGCGTATCAGGCTCATATCGGGACTATGATGGTGAAGAATTTGAAATAAAAGAATCCGCCCAGATACATACGGCTGACAATATTGTTTTCAGCGATGAAATAGACACCGATCACCTGGTGTTATATGGTATGGAAGCCGCATTTGGCGAGGGTCCTTTTTCTATTGCCGCCGAATATATGACAGCGGATGTCAATGCGGTTGAAAAAGATGATGACGCATCCTTTGATGGCTATTATCTCAGCGCAGGCTGGTTTTTGACCGGGGAAACACGACCCTTTAAAAACGGGATCTGGGGACGTGTCAAACCGAAATCTGAATATGGTGCATGGGAACTGGTAATTCGATACAGTTATCTTGACGCGGCAGACAATAATTTTGGCACCACTGCAGACACTTATACCCTGGGTGCTAATTGGCATATCAATTCCAATGTTTGCCTGATGACCGATTATATGCATTTATGGCTGACAGATGAAGAGACAAATAATAAAACCACCGGAAATGCCGTGTCAGTCCGCCTTCAGTGTTTGTTTTAATAAAAAAAAATAACACCTATAAAAAAGAAAGACTAAACATGAAACATACCTTAAAGCCCTTAATAATAATGGCCGTATGGGTCTGTTTTATAATGGCCTGACCCCAATGCATCCAATGCACTGTGTTGTTCAGCAATCAGCTATGCTTACATGTCTATCGCCACCATATTAAACATAAACCTCAGCAATTCCTCACAGGAAACGGTCTTTTTAATCAGGCAGCCGTTATCATCAAGATTTTTTAACCGGGATTTAAGGGTTTCAAGCTGTTGAAAAAGAATGATAGCTTGTTCCCGGATATCAGAAGACACATTTTTTTTCGGTGCTTTGTTTTCCCATTTAATTCGCTGAGTACGGACGGCATCGACTGATGCACTGATCAGCCTTTTTGCCTGCTGAGGAAACAACTTCTGTGAATTCGCACATTGTTCGACAGCATCACGTATCCGGTTTTCTGCGCTTTCCACCTCAGAACGAAACAGATTAACAATAGGGTCCGGCAATGCCAAATGAATGTTCTCCAGTCGCTGCAAATGTGTTCGAATCATTTCACTGAATTCATCACCAGCCGTCTTCCAGAAAATTCGGCTCACATTTTTTAAAATTTCCGTCTCCGGATCATGTCTGTTTAATCCTCGCTTTTTTACACGAACGATTTCCGGAAGCAGTTTGGCAGTTTTTTCAAACAACCGCTGCCCGGTGACAATGCAAAAAATGATGCCAACAGCAGCAAACCAGTCCTGCAGACAGAACACAGCGGAGAGTTTATTCCCATAAACATCAATTAATGCGAAATTGCTGAACAAATGAGAAGGGGTCATATATGACGGCGTCCCCGTCAGCAATGGTTGACGCATCAGTCCATCTTCAGAGCCTTTAAATGCAACCGCTGTTTCAAGATCAATAAGCCCCAGATCATACTGATCCGGATCAGAAAGATGATATTGGCCATGTTCACGCTTACCTGCCAGAAGCATATTATCCGGCTTCAAATCCCGGATTGCAACGCCTGAGTCTTTGAGGCGACACAACATTTCAAGCATTTTGACAATCAGTGCTTCCATATTTGTTCGGTGATTATCAAAAATCTTTTTGCGAACACATGACCGGACGTAATCGAGATAACGTTCCACTGTTTTAGCATTCTCATCAACCACCTGATCAAAAAGTTGCCCTATTTCATCAGCAAACTCCGCCACTGACTCATTTTGAATTTCCAGACGGTTATTCGCCAGAAAGGCAAACAGCCACTCCCGCTTTTCATAGTCCGCCACTACCGGTTCAGCAAAATGCTGACTTAAAAAATCATCCAGCTTTAAATGAAAATTTTTACACAATTCGTTTACACTAAAAAAAATATCATCCTTATCACTACCGTAAACATCCCCAAACGTTACCAGGTCATCAAACACATGACTGCTTTTAGTAATTTCCTCACGGATACGTTTTTTTTCACTGTGAATATTTGCAATAATCTGGTCAAAAAAAGCATGTTCAGACAATTCCATAAAAAAAACAAACTGCCCGCCGATTTTGAGATATTGTTGATATTTGGGTTCTTTTTTAAGCAGGCTGATATATGCTTCTTCAGATGCTTCCTGATTTTGATTCAGTTTTTCCAATATTTCAGGAATTTTGAACAGGATCGCGGCAAGACCGGGAACCAGGCACGTAATCGTTGGATTCAACTGCCCAGCAATATTCTTTTCAACCTCAATATTTTCAAGGTACTCCTCAAAATCTGACAGCGGGGCCGGCGGAATTTTGATGACCAGGAAATCATCATAGGTGACCATATAACAGGTACTTTTGCTTTCGGCCGTTACCCCGAGTTGTCGAATACTCATGCGTCTTGTTTTGACGTCAGCACCTTTGCTGATACGAAGTTCATAAGTACAGTCAGCCGAGGCGCCGGTCGGCATCAGTTTATATTTGCGCTGCCAGTTCCCGCATTCTAAAGAACCGGATTGAAGAATAAATATATTTATAAAAAATTGTATAATTTGTTCAGAATCTGTCATTTCACCAACAATTAAATACAAAAGGTTTAAAAAATTAAAGGCAAATACGTTGCACAATGTTTAAGTTTTTTAAAAATTAATAATGCCGTCAAAAATAGTCAATACAATTCAATTCAAACAGGTGCAGCGCATTCCTATGAACAAAATACTTTACGATCTGACAAGAGCATTATAAATATGCTTGATATAAAGCAATTAAATACGATATATTATATTCAACATTGGCATCAAATTCACAGATTATTAAATCCTATCAGGTAGTTGTTAAAAACAGGAAAGATCATATATTCAATGCCTTCATTAATATTATCATACAACGATGAAGAACTGCACACATACCCGATTGAAAAAGGCCTCCTTCTTACAATCGGGCGCAGTGATCAGAATGATATCATTATCGATGAAACAGCTGTTTCAAATGTGCACGCGGAAATTGAATTCGAGGTCGGCAACTACTATATAACAGACATTCAAAGTAAAAACGGAACATTTGTTGACGGGGAACTCGTCATATCCAGAAAACTGAAAAACGGAAATATTATTTCTATTGGGAATTATTCTCTCCGGTTTCAAAATGAAGATAACGAAGACCATCTCGAAGAATCCGATTCAGTCAGCCAGGCAACCATGATGATTGACACGTCTTTCCATCGCTCCAGGCTGGCAAAAAGTCTTGGCGACATCAGTGAGGAAAAAGAGAAAATTAAAACCCAGGCCATGCTCACCTTTCTGGATGGAACCAGAGAGCCATTTGCGATCGTTACGTCATCGATTTCTATTGGCAAAGAAAGCGCTTGCGATATCATCATCAAAGGCCTGTTTATCGGTAAAACATCTGCCGTGCTTCTACAAAAAGAAGAGGCTTTTTACATAAAACCGTCCACTGAAAAAAGTAAAATTAAACTTAACTATAAAACGATTAAAGCAGAAACTGTTTTAAAAGATTTTGATGTCATTGAAGTCGGATCAACAAAAATGCAGTTCCATCTAAAAATTTTATAAAATAATCCTTCGATTTACGCTTATCTAAAAAGACCATTATATAAATATCATGATCGAAAAAGACCCTTCCAGTTCTCAACCGGAAAAACAAGATTCTTTTCCTGCGTTTCTAAGACGTTACGAACTTCTTCTGTGGTTGCAGATTATACTGTTATGCGTCATTTTTATAGGAACAATATTTTTTCCTGCAAGCCACACCCGCGTTCTTAATGCCGCCATGGCAATTCTTTTTGTTTCAATCTTTCTGCTGCTTTACCTGCGTTTTATCAATCCGGCCAAGAACCTGACCCGATACATATTCAGCCGACAAAGAGGGCTAAACGTTGAACCGGAAAAAATAAAAAAAATCCCTCAGGAGTGGAAACCCTGGTTTAATATTATTACTGGGCTCTTTGAACGGCTTGAAAATCTCGAAAACAATCTTGATTCAAAAAAGCTTGACCAGCAACTTGGAACCAATCTGCTGAGGCGATTCTCCTGGGTGTTTGAACACAATGAAATTCTGGCAAGGGAATTGAAATCAAAAAACATTGCGCTGGAAAAAGAAATTCAGCTGAACAAGAAAACAAACAGAGAACTGAAAAGGCATCGGGATCACTTAGATGATCTGGTAAAAGAACGGGCGGCAGATCTTTATAAAACGAACCAACAACTGGAAGCAGCAATAAAAGAAGCCCATTTACAGACAAAAAATGCGAAAAAAGCAAATCAGGCCAAAAGCCAGTTTCTGGCAAATGTCAGCCACGAAGTCAGAACACCACTGAATTCAATCATCGGGTTTATGGACCTCTTAACAGATACCGGTTTAAACAGTTTGCAAAGCGAATATATGCAGACCGTTTCCAAAAGCAGTGAAACGCTGCTGACCCTGATTAACGACATCCTTGATCTTTCCAAGATCGAAGCAGGAGAACTGGTACTTGAATCGATTGATTTTTCTCTGGAACTGTTGGCATACGATGTACTGGAGATGATCCGGCCAAGTATCGGGGATAAACCAATCGAACTTGTCTGCCAGATTGGATCCGGATTATCTTCATATGTTAAAGGTGATTCTACACGGGTCCAGCAAATCCTGCTCAACCTTATCGGCAATGCGACAAAGTTCACGGAGGAAGGGGAAATTCTGCTTTCCATTGAAGTGGACGGTGAATCTGATGGACGGCAGCTGATTCACTTTAGAATAAAGGACACCGGCATCGGCATTGCCGGCAACAAGCTTGATTTAATTTTTGATCCCTTTCAGCAGGCTGACAGCTCAACTACCAGAAAATATGGCGGCACCGGTCTTGGCCTTTCGATTTCAAAAAAGCTTTCAAAGGCCATGGAGGGTGATATATTTGTTGAAAGCGATATCACCACCGGCTCGATATTCCATTTTACCGCCTGGTTTGAAAAATCAGACAAGGTGGATTCATGGAAAACAACGACCGCCGGTTTTTCAGGCAAACAGATTCTCATTGTTGATGATAACCAGAGCAATCTCGATATTCTTAAAAATGCGCTGATATCCGCTGACATCCGTACGGCTGATCTAAGGAATGGAATGGAAGTAATATCAACCCTTGAACGGGCGATTGTCGCCGGAAACCCCTTTGACTGCTGTATTATTGACACCCGCATGCCTGGAATGGACGGATATACAATCGCCCGAAGCATAAGGGTTTCAAAGGCTCCATTGATCGCAAAACTTCCATTAATTGCCGCGTCATATTCATCTGAACGAGAACCCGTTCTTTTTGCAAAGGCAGGGTTTGATCAATCCATTATCAAACCGGTCCGGCGCGAAAAACTTTTCCAGGTCTTGGACGAGGTTCTTAAAGGAATAGAGAAATCTGATTCAAAACAAATGAGAAATGATGCTGACAGCATCAATACGATGGATAAAAATTCTTTTGAACACACCCGGGTACTGGTCGCCGAAGACCAGTGGGACAACCAAAAACTGATAAAAGTTTTACTTGAAAGAATCGGGTGCGAAGTCACCCTTGCTGACAATGGCCGTGACGCTGTTAAAACTTTTTTAGACACGCCACATTATTTTGACCTGATTCTAATGGATATTCAAATGCCCGCACTTGATGGCTTCGGGGCCCTAAACGCAATACGGGAAAAAGGGTATAAAACACCTGTCATCGCTCTGACGGCACATGCTTCAAAAGAGTATCACGAAGAATGTATCGCTGCCGGAATGGATGATTATCTTTCCAAACCTGTCAGAACAGAAGCATTAAAAGCAACCCTTATTAAGTATGTCAAAAAGAATTAAGGGCCGTGGAAGAAATAAAGTATCCCAGATGGCGAAGGATTTTGCTTCCGCATTCGAGGCGCGATGAAGTAAGCATATCGAGATATGTGCGTTTCATCGCAACAAAGAAGGCGGCGCAAAAGACCAGCAAGATGGGGTAATTTATTTTTTTCCACGGCCCTAACCCCGGGGAGCAATGCTTCCGGATTGTCAGTGCGATGACACATAAGGAATCCCCGGAAAAGAAATTGGCGAATGGCCCGACCCCAAGGCCTGTTATAATAAAATATCATGGTATCATTCAGTCTTGTTGATAAAGTTAAAATTGCATAATATGGATTTTTATTAATAGTTTCAGGGCAGCCTATCAAATCTTTTAAATTATTGATTACTTTTTATGTCGATGGGTTATCCAGATAAAGGAGATTATAATGCGCATTGTTACTATCGCTCGGTCATTTGGAGCCGGCGGACATACTGTAGGAATAGAGTTGTCTAAAAGACTTGGCTTTGAGTTAGTTGAAGAGGAAGTATTAAACGCCGTCGCCAAAAAAGCGAAGGTAAGCCCCGGCTGGGTAAAAGCCATTGAGAAGGAAAGAGGAAATCAATTGATGAATTTTATAAACAGTTTGGTTTCAATAAGTTATATCGATCAGTTACAAAAAGAGAAAAACAGAGGTTATCTTGACGAGAAAATTTATGTAGATACATTACAGGAAGTTATGCTGGAGATGACCAGAGAGGCTGACACTATAATCGTTGGCCGAGGAGGGCAATACTTTTTAAAGGACCATCCACAGGCCGTACACGTTCTTTTGACTGCTAATAAGGCCTTTAGAATCAAATTTCTGCAAGAGTATTATGACATGAATAAAGAGCGAGCTCGGGAACTGATATTGCGCGGCGATAAAAGGAGGCAAAATTTTTATAAAAAAATTCATCACAAAGACTACAATAGCAATAGCCTTTATACAGTGGTTTTAAATATGACAAAGATCAGTGTTGATAAAGCAGTAAATATAATAGAGGATCTTGTCGAAGGTCTTTAAAAACATTAACTTCATAGTCGAACGGGTCGGACCAAGCTAAGTAATTAAAAACATATAAAATAAACTTTGACAAACTCGTAAAAAGTCAGATTCCGATGGCAAAGAAAAAAACTCCAAATTCGAGGCGCGCAAATCCTGAGTGATGATTAGTACTT
>Ga0307991_1002171_pt1 | contig 13403 bp, 9 predicted proteins | sample EllFjometagen131_FD_203146 | JGI IMG/M metagenome (GOLD analysis project Ga0307991, IMG submission 203146) | Marine microbial communities from Ellis Fjord, Antarctic Ocean - #131 | ecosystem: Environmental > Aquatic > Marine > Unclassified | place: Southern Ocean | collected 2014-10-08
GGATGTTGAAATAATCAATGAAGAAAATATCAAGAATGCTGCAATAGCATCAGTAAAGATTATTTATGCTGGAGATGGTGATATTTTGATGAAGGGAAATATTGACTCTTCAGGTTTTTTAAGAGCTTTACTAGATAAGCAATATGGTCTGCGAAAACAAGATATCCTCTCGCACGTTGGCATAATTGAATTGCCAAATTATCATAAAATTTTTGCGCTCACTGATGGAGCCTTCAATATTGCCCCTGATCTTAATATGAAAATCTCTATTTTGCACAATACAATATCCTTTGTAAGAAAACTCGGTATAAAACAGCCTAAGGTTGCAGTTCTCGGAGTATTCGAACGAGTACACCCGAAGATGCAGGCAACTATGGATGCGGCCATACTTTCAAAAATGTCACAACGTGGACAAATCAGACACTGTATTATTGACGGACCTCTTTCTTTTGATAACGCAATATCAAAACAAAGTGCAAATTTTAAGGGGATAGACAATGAAGTGGCAGGTGATGCGGATATTCTTCTTTTACCTAATCTTGAATCCGCCAATGTACTTTATAAGTCAATCGTATATTTTGCCGGAGCGAAACCTGCATGTGTAATACTTGGAGCGTCTGCTCCTATTATTCTTACTTCAAGAACAGACTCTGAAGAGGTTAAACTAAACAGTATCATGCTGGCTGCACGTGTGGACTTTTAATTAATTGTATTGATGGCTTCGTAAAAAGTCCAAATTCTTTGTTGCGCTTCATCCTTCGTTTTTTCATGGTACGCTAAGTACAAATCATCACTCAGGATTTGCACGCCTCGAATTTGGAGCTTTTTTCTTTGCCATCAGAATCTGATTTTTTACGAGTTTGGCTGTATTGATTAATCAAATAAAAAAATACAAGCAGGTAAAATATGAATAATAATTTAATACTGGCAATAAATCCAGGATCTACATCAACGAAAATAGCCGTTTACAATGGAACTGAATTGTTAATTGAAAAAAACATTAAACATACAACTGAAGAACTATCACAGTTTGATGATATGATAGGGCAATATGGATTCAGAAAAAATCTTATTATTAAAGAACTGGAAATTAATAGCATAAATCTTGATGATATAAAAATAATTATTGGTCGAGGCGGATTATTAAAACCTGTTGAATCAGGAATTTATAACATAAACGAGAAAATGAAAGAAGACCTTGTTCAAGGGGCTGCGTCATCAAAACATGCCAGCAATCTTGGTGGACTCTTGGCTGATGATTTTGCCACGCAAATACCCGGTGCAAAAGCATATATAGCTGATCCTCCCGTGGTAGACGAGATGGAAATACTGGCCAGAATTACCGGACATCCTAAATTTAAAAGAAAATCACTATTTCATGCATTAAATCAAAAAGCTATTGCACGACAACATGCAGAATTTATTTCAACTGACTATGAAAAATTAAACCTTATTGTTGCTCATCTGGGTGGAGGCATTTCTGTTGGCGCCCATAAAAAAGGCAGAATTATGGATGTTAACAACGCTCTTGATGGCGAAGGACCATTATCACCTGAACGAAGTGGTTCCCTTCCAATAGGAGACGTTGTCAAGCTTTGTTTTAGTGGTGAGTATACCTTTGACGAAGTAAAAAAAATGTTGGTGGGCCATGGTGGAATGTCGGCTCACCTAGGAACAAATAATACGATTGAAATTGAAAAAAAAGCACTAAATGGTAATAATGAATACAAGCTGATCCTTGATGCAATGATATATCAGATAGCTAAATATATTGGATCCATGTATTCTGTTCTTTTTTGTGACGTTGATGCAATTTTGATAACCGGTGGGATGGCACACAGTAAATATATCACAGAGGAGATCAGCAGAAGAGTTAAGAAGATGGCTGATGTATTTGTTTATCCTGGTGAAAATGAAATGGAAGCCCTTGCTTTTAATGGACGTATGTTATTGAATGGAAATATTGCTGTACAGGAATATTGATTTTTTACGCTAAAAAAATGAAGGTTCGGGTTTTACAATAACGCTTCCTTGCTGAAAATGAATCTTAGAATATTGATAACATAGTCTGTTAAAACAGCATCCGGCGATGCGTGACATTCATTAACGTACGTTTGCATTCTACCGGACTTCAAGCCAGTTGGATTTTGAATGATAGGTGAGTGTAATATGGATACAATCGTTATTCTTTCTGACATGTTGACGCCTAATCACCACGCTGTAAGAAGCCTGTGAGAATTATTTCCTGATTGCGACATTCTGATTCTTAATAAAAGAGCGATGGAACCAGGCAGCGGGGCTATTCAATCCAGCTTGAAACAAATTTCACGGCAATTAAAATTTGAACAGTCAGAGAATTGATATTGGAGCATGAAGGACGTCCAAAAAAAATGTCGGAATTTATTGATACCGTGAAATCCTATCCCGCGGAATAGAAAGACAAGGCTGTCAAATCGGTGAAGGTCGCAATAGATGCTTAACAGGCTTTAAGAATTGACTGAAATTTGACATCAAATCCTAATTGTGCCATGTTCGGGTTTGTGATTTGCAAAAATAAAATTCAGATTTCTCGCCACAAGTTTCTTTTTTCCCCTTTATTATCAAGCATAGTGTCTGATAGCCAACCGGGAACACCGCACCCTTTATCTTTATTATAATGGGGCATTCTGCTGCGTCATTGATACAAAGCCATGAATTTAATAAATTCCCGACAGTCCATAATGAGAGAGCGATAAGATGAAATCAATGGAATCTATTATAGACGCCGTGACCCGTTTGCGTCACGATCTGCACCGCGCGCCGGAACTGACCTGGTCAGAGGCAAAAACCGCCCGAAGGATCCGGGATGAACTGACCCGGGCCGACATTGCCTGGCGAGTGTGTGCAAAAACAGGAACAAAAGCGGTTCTGGCAAAAGAAGCCTCCGGACGATCCATTGCGCTCCGGGCGGATATGGACGCGCTGCCAATCGAAGAAAAAAGCGGCAAAGCCTGGGCCTCTGAAATTAATGGGTGCATGCATGCCTGCGGACACGATGGGCATATGGCGACGCTGATGGCGACGGCTCTGTGGCTCAAACAGCAGGAATCGCGGCTGCCGGGTCCGGTGACACTGATTTTTCAACCGGCGGAAGAAGGCGGGCACGGCGCCCGGCGAATGATCGAAGCCGGGGCCCTTGATGGTGTGGATGCCATTTACGGCTGGCATAACTGGCCGGGAATTCCCCTCGGACAGGCGATCTGTCCTATCGGGGTGGTGATGGCGGCCAACGGCACATTCCGAATAACAGTAAACGGTGAGGGCGGCCATGCCAGCCAGCCGGAAATGTGTCGTGACCCCGTAACCGCAGGATCGGCCATTGTGCTGGCATTGCAGCAGATTGTCAGCCGGCGTCTGCCCCCTCAACAGTCAGCCGTAGTGAACGTGACCAGTTTTGTTGCACCCAGTGCGGAGACGGTAATCCCTGCGCGGGCGGTTCTGGCGGGCAATATCCGGATAGCGGATGACTCGTTACGGAATACAGTTAACGATCTGATCACGCAGGTTTCGGCAGATACGGCAAAGGCCTGGGGTGTTACTGCTGACGTGGAGATTTTCCCCCGCTACGGAGCCACTGTCAACCATCCGGATGAAGCCGAGGTGATTCAAAATGGGTTATCCCGGGAATTCGGTGAAGGGTGGGAGGATCGGTCAATTGCCATCCCGGTGATGGCTTCCGAGGATTTTCATTATTACCTGAATAAAATTCCCGGTGCGCTGGCATTGATCGGGGCGGGCGGGGATGCGGGCCTGCACAGCCCGCGCTATGATTTTAACGATGAGCTGATCACACCCGTGGCCCGGCTCATGATTCGCCTTGCCGGCGGGACAGTGCCGGAAAAATAACGGACTAATTTTTGTCTGGTAGATATGATGAATCGGTTCGCCGCAATACAGCGGCAAACCCAAAAACAAGAGGATTGGTGTCACATCTTGAATTAAACTATTATTTCATCTACCGTTTTTTCATCTTGTTATCTCCCAACAATTTTTCATGCAGTTCTGCTCATGAGCATTTCTTAAATCTTCTCATTTAACATGTTAACTATAATTCAAGATGTGACACCAATTTCTTGGTTCTAATTTCCCATCAACCGCCAGTTAAAACCAAATGTGACCGAATCTCTTCCGGTGCCCATGTGGGAAGTGTTGCGGTCAGATTATTTATTGAAAAATATCAACCAAAAATTTGTTTTACCGGACATATTCACGAATCGGTCGGCGTGGATAAAATCGGTGATACACATATTATCAATCCAGGTATGCTGAACCGGGGCTGTTTCGCATATGCCGAGATTGGTGAAAACGTTGATACTTTAGAAATCCGAAGAATTACATAGACTATTGGAAAAAGATCCGGGCGGGTGTCTGGGTTTATAATGTTTTATACTCGATGTTCAAGTTTTTGTTAATTTGCCAAACTCCTGTGTTGAAAAAAAAATTTGATCCGCGGAATACGACCAGTATGCCTGTAGTCAAATCTTTTTACCGCCTTGGATTTGAACAAATTACCTAAAAACTTGAAGATCGAGTTATACGAATTTTTTACCTGCCAGTTTTATGAATTCAGGCATATTACTGTCTTTATCAAATCGGAGCCTTGAAATGGTCCGTGTGATTGCAACATAAACAAGGTTGAATTCATCCGGATCAAGAGAATTTGAATTGATCATTGAGTTGTTTTCAACAAAAGATGGGAAATCTGACATTAAATGAACGTTTTGCCATTCAAGGCCTTTAGCTTTATGAACCGTTGTCAGCAGAACTTCGGCTTCTGGCGCATCCACCGCTTTTTCTGATAGCATTTTTACCAGATTCGGAATGCTGAATTTATAATTATCAACGACCTTGCAGATACTCATCAGTTCAATGTCTTCGACTGCCCGGGCATAGGCTTTGAGATCATTGTACCGGGCAAAACGTTTAATGTATTTATCTGAAATTCGATCATGATTCGATGCGAAGAGATAATAAATATCTCTGATTCTATTCAGTCGATAGCCTTGTATCCCTCCAACAAAACCGATTTTATGCGTACCGGATAGCTGGACGGCTTTGTCAAAAACAGCGGCATTGGTTCGGGCGATTACCGTATAGCATTTCGGATTCCATTTGGGTTTTCCACCGTTCCCGGCAGGGGTTCCAACAACTGATTTTTTTTCACCTTTAAATATGTGAAGTACCATATTGGCAACCGTTGCCACTTTGTTATCAAAACGGAAACTTTTCGTCAGATAAAATGTTTTGGTTGTTTTTATCGTATTTAAAGTGTCTCTGGCTCCCCGGAAACTATAGATCTGCTGATGACTGTCACCCACCAGGATAATTGAAGACGGCTGTTTTAGCATACCTGGTTGGGTTTGTGACATGATGATGGTACTTGTCACCGGGTTAATATCCTGTGCTTCATCTAACAGAATACAATCAAAATTCAGTCCGGGTTCCTTTAACTGATAGAGTTTAAGATAACCGTCGTGAAGCATTCCAATGTGGTCATCTGAAGCATCGCACATCATGCGGCCTAAACGGTTTGCCAGTTTAATAAAATTCGGAAGGATCTCTTTTTGTTGGTCATAAAATATTTTGGCAGGATACGGGATATGAAATTTTGACACTTTTGGCGCAGATGAAACCAGATAATTATTTAAAGTATCGATTGTAAACTTGGCATCTTCAAATTTATCCAGCTTGAGTACATCCATAACCGTATTTGCCTTGAATCCGGAAACCAGACGATTTTTATGCCGATAACCGATGGCAGAAAATGCAAGGGAATGAGATGTCTTTGAGATAACATTTTTCGGAAATTTCTCTGCTGCTTCAAGCTGAACACTTTTATTAAATGCGACATATAAAAAACGCATCGTCGGTCTTGCCTGTGTATATTCAACCAGTGTCGATGTTTTGCCTGTTCCGGCAAATGCGATTACTTTCAGGCTTTCGCCAGGGGAAAGATCGCAGTTTATTATTTTATTTTGTTCTTTGGTCAGGTGAATCATTTTTTAGGTCCGCAGATTAAAACGCATCCGGGAAAATATCGCGAAATTCTTTCGGCAGAGGAGTTATTTTTGAAGTTAGGACATTAATCAAAACAAACCCTGTTTTGGCCAGAACAATCAAATCGTCAGTGGCCGGGCGTGTGACCCGGAAAATAATATCGCCACCATATTTATTAAAATCCATGACACCGACATCAAACCGTAAAATATCATGCCCAAAGGCAGATTGCTTATAAGCAGCCATCAAATCAGTAACCAGAAGATTCAATCCCTGGTCACGCCAGTTTTCGATTTCAAAATGATACAAGAAACGTGAACGTGCTTCAGACAAAAGGGCAATCATCTGATCATTGCCGACATGAGAGCCGACATTCAAGTCTGTGAAACGAACAGTCAGGGTGGTGGTAAAATAAAACTGTTCAGGTAAATTTAATTCAACGCGTGCCATGTGAACTCCATAGATTATATTCTATATTTTAAAGATTAAGGAAGTTAATCAATAGGAGGGCATCTGTCAAATACATCTATAAGAATCAAACGCCGACCATTATTAATTCGCGGTGGAGATAAATGCTGCTTAAAAGTTTTCAGGATGATTGAAGAGCATAAGGATCGGTCTGCGATCCTCGGGATTAATGAACCGATGATCATTGTTGTTGTCGATGATGATATATATGTTTTGATCATCTATGCACAAACCTTCAGCTTTGCCGAATTTCATATCCGCATAACGGAAAGGTTCGGCAGTTTCCACATGCCGGTAAGACCATCCCGTGGTTTCAAACAGTTGAGCGTTTTCTCGTTTTAGCTTGCAGAAAAGATACGCATTCCGTTCAAGCACATATATATTGTTTCGAAAAAGACAAAGTCCTGAAAAATCGTTGTTTGTTCCATCTGGAAATTTGAATATACTTTTTTCTGAAGGGTAGGCGTCAATTTTTATAGGTTTTTCCCCAAGATTGACTTCTAAAAAACCCCGGCGTTGACGCTCCGCACACAGAATAAATTCATCGAAAGAAATATAGCAGATGGCCTCTAAATAAGCATTTTTAGTTTGAAATAACCCGACTTTTTTACCTGCTGGTTTTAAATCCGGTGTCATCCAGTTTCCATTTTTACCGTCCGGAGATACCCGCAGAATTCGGCATTGTGTTTCACTTGCAAGGTAAAAATTGCCGGATTTGTCATGGGTAATTCCTTCAAAATCATATGAATAAATAAATGAAAAAAGCGGCAGCGGGATTCCGACTGCAGGAATGGCTTTTGCGATATCATCTGTCAGCTCAAGGGAATATATAAAATTATCATGCTTGTCCGACACGGTATAGAGGCGGCCATTAATTATCGTGAGCCCGGATGGTTGAAAATTCTCCGGTCCTTCAACAAAATAGACTTTATGCAGATTCAAATCAATGACATTTTCTTGCGAAAACGCAGTGGCGGTTATAAAAAAACAAACCAGTGATGTCAGAAAACAAGTGCGGATCAAAACAAACCCTGTACGTGTTGATGCTGCGGTGAGTTTAAAATTCGTTGCCAGGAACCATACATAGGGTTGGGAATGATAAACCATTTTGTTCCCCAGTTGGCTTTGTAAATGGTTGCAATTTCTTTACGTTTATCCAATGTAACATTCTTTTTCACGTTCGGGATAAAGTCGCCAAGATCATCACCGAACATCATGATTATCCGGTATTTTTCAGCTATATATTCCCTGCGGCTTTTTTTTTCTGATCCCCAATCCATATATTCATTTTTTAATAATACATTATTTTCTGTAATGCCGGAGATCCCCAACGCTTTTAAGTTTTCTATTGTGTCTGATTCCTGTGGACATGGCAACTGGCTGGTATCTCTCTTGCGACACTCTCTGTTAGTGATAAAAAGTACCTCAATACCCTGATCCTGAATATAATGTATAAAATCCACAGCACCGGTAATACCTTTAGCAGACTGCATTTGAACCCATTGGTCCCAGGTATCAAGCTGATACCCGGAATCATTTAGCGCCAGTTGAGCCTGGTAAGGAGAATTGTCTAAAACGGTTTCATCAATATCAAATATAACCGCCGGTGGCAGTTCATAAAAATCATTTATTTGTTCAATCGCTCCCGTCCATCGGTTGTCAGCAATTGCTGCTCCAACGTTCCGCAAGGCACTGTTGTAAGCCTGGTCACAACTTGCCTGATATTCAGCAGCGGTCTGAACCCATAAAACACTGTTAAGATCCGGGTTAATTTTTTGCGAACAGGATACGATTAATAAAAGTAGAGCAAGATGCATTATGTGTTTCATCAAAGCCTCATGTATTTTATTCCAGATAATTAAATTTGAATATGGATAACAATACAGTTTTTCTCTCTTATTATAAAGTGAATTTCAAACAGATCAGAAGAAAGATATGTGCATGAATTAATGTTGTCTGACGTACTGAAAGTGAGATGCGCCGATTCACTGCAATCCCTTTCGTGTTGACACGTTTGGTTATTATTGGAATAAATTAGTTTCCTACAGGTTGCAAAATTAACTGATCTTAAAAGAGGTTTTATGAAATTTAAACATATTCTTATTTCTGCGGCCTGCCTTTTTCTTACCATTCTTGCATTATTCATATTTTCTAACTGGAATAAACATATTCTTTATTTAACCTCCGGTGAAATAATTGAGGCGGATAAAGCCTGGGTGGTTTTTGATGATGTGTATTACGAAAAAGGTATCGGCACGTTATATGCGCTCAATTCTGATCAGGTAGACCGTATTGTGAGCGCTTCTTTTTCCAGTTTGGATGACTGGATAATCATTCTTACTCATGAGATGTCTGCCAAACGCGGGATCTTCGAGTTTATAACGAACCGCACGATCTGGCTGGGGATTTTTTTTGTTATTGGTTTGATTGTATCAATTTTTCTCATTCGATGCTTTATATCACAGGATTCAAATAAAAAACAAAAAACCGACGACGAACAGGATCTGCGGTTTATTCATATTTCATCTCAGATCTCAGATTTTAAAAAAGTTATTCTGTATTTTCTTAATTTATTTTTGTTGCAGGCTCAAGCAAAGAAAAGTGACAAATACGCTTATCAGCAATTGGACAATAACGGTCCATTAAATACGCTGGTTTATGAATTTAAAATTTTAAAAGGCGGTCAATGGCAGTCCCGAAGAATTTTCATGGGGCGCATTGGAGAAGACAGTGGTGCCCGAAGCAAATGTTTTTATGTGATCTATGATGATCATTTTGTTGTTAAGATTCCACCGGAACCGATAACGGATTTTGATGAATACATCCAAAGCATAAAAGCAGACAGGCGCATTTCTGATATCCTTGCACCGCGTGAGTGCCTGGTACCCAAGCTTTCAATAGTACTTAAAAAAATTCCTGCTTTTGCAAAATTTATCGATAAATCACAAGGTGATGATGAAAAAAGTTGCATTAACGGGCTGAAAGCGTCTCCTGAATTCCAGGATTTCCTTAAAATTGCCGGCAGTTTTGCTTACTATATGGATTTATCGAAATATTTTTTTCTTGGGGAGATTTTAAACGAGTGCCATGATACCAAAGGCCTGATTGAAAAAGAATATAAACAACATCAGGATCTGATCTGGATTCCTGCATCTTTTACTGACCGTTATGGTGAAAGTTCGTCAGATCTCTGTTTTGAACTCCAGAATATTTTTAATCATTTTGATAATCTGCTGAATAATAATACGGTTCATGATTTTGTGAAAAAAGCATGGTTTAAAAGTATTTTTATTGATCATGAATCGGCAGCAGATTCTAAGGCTATACCATCTGAGGCAATAGCTGTTATATCGAAAATCCGAAATCAACATTCACATACATTAAACGCGTTCAAAAAAATCTTACAGAAAAAGGTTTATGAACAATCTCTAAAGCAAAATAATGCAAAAATTCAAAGTATCTGTTCCCGGATGATTGAGCTGCTGGCCTGGCTTTTTTTTAAAGATGTCGCCATTCGGGATTTGAAGCCGGATAATATTCTTGTTGCCGGAGATCCGTCGAAATATCCCCAGTTTTTAAGTTCAGCCAATGATTTTGAATTAGGCCTTATTGATGTTGAAATAGCCGTCTTTGTGGGTGCGAAAAATAATGCAATTGATCAGCCGAAACTAGGCTGGACACCGTTTTATGCTACTCCTACCCATATGTTTATTAATGATGTGTTAAAAGATTTATTTGACGATATCGGTTATATCCTTAAACTTCAGGACTGGTATGCAATTGTTGCCATGATTTTTCAAGCCATTACCGGTAAAAAAATGTTTGTGAGTACTGCTGCTGTTTTGGCTTCTTTGGGCAAAGAGCTTCCCCTGTATTCCAATAATCAGGTAGAAATGACAATGTTTGCAAAAAAAGCAAGTCTGAAATTCTGGAAATCTGCCACTGATGAATTTGAGCTGCAACTAAAAGAAAATGAAACGATTTTAAAAACAGTCCATCTGGAAATTTTTAAAAACGCTAAAAAAATGTTTAGGGCAGCTGGTGAGAAATCCGGCAAAGACATCATTGGCAGCCGGTTGTCATCGATAAATTCTCAAATTTCTGCCTATGATGTCATTCAGTACATGTTTGACCATATCAGGCAGCAAATGCAAAATGAGAACAAATTGAAATTATTATAAATTTTTAATCTTTGGTGTAGGGGAGTAAAAAACTTCTGCCAGCACACAGTGTCAATCACATTAATAAAGCAATGTAAATTCGAATCGAATATTCAAGTTTTTTTATAAAGCAAAGAATATTTCAGAAAAATGGAGATCTGTGTGTATAAGTCCATTCTATTTGTGAATGCCGGGTTTTAATCGTGTCTTTTGGAAAACCAGGGAATAAAGGCGCTGGTTTTTGATACGTAATCTTTGTATTCGGGGTTGTCAGAAAATTCCATCTCTTCCATCAATGAAACGCCGGTGATTCTTAATAAGGTATAAGTAATCAGAAGTGGGCTGATAATGGTCCAGATTCCCCATGGCGTTGCCAGCACTATGACAAAAATTCCCCACCAGATCAATGATTCTCCGAAATAATTGGGGTGCCGGCTGAATCGCCAGAGTCCGGTGTTCATTATTTTTCCTTTGTTACCAGGGTCTTTTATAAAGTTGGATAATTGCAGATCTGCAGCAGATTCTATAACGAATCCAGCGGTCCAGATTATTATGCCGGCAAAGTCAAAGAAAGTAAGCCGTTCTGGGAGTTCAGCAACCTGACCATATTGAATACCCAGTGAAATGACCCATTGAAATAATGCCTGGATTAAAAAAACTTTAAACAGGCTGATAATCCAGAAATTTGGTCCATGTTTTTTGCGCCACTGGGCATAACGGGGATCTTCGCCTTTTCCACGGTTACGGTCGCTTAAGTGGAAAAAAAGTCGCAGCCCCCAGAGGGAAACCAGCAGAGCAAGGATAATTTTTCTGATAATAAATCCATAGAGAATTGGTGTCACATCTTGAATTAAACTATTATTTCATCTACCGTTTTTTCATCTTGTTATCTCCCAACAATTTTTCATGCAGCTCTGCTCATGAGCATTTCTTAAATCTTCTCATTTAACACGTCAACTAATGATTTAATTCAAGATGTGACATCAATTTCCGACACCAATTTCCCATATTTGGTTATCCACTATATATCCACTACATAGAAGGATAAAGGGCTTTTCCCCATATCAAGACTGCGAAACTTTTCCGATTCGCCGATAATGCAACCAATCGGTCTATTTCTGAATCGATGCAATTTCTTTTGCGTAACTTATCCGTTTTTCAAGATCATACATTCTGCGCGCAACGATTTCATTGGTTACCGGTGACCCGGCTGCGTTGACTGTAAAGGCCAATATTGTCCCGGTGGTTCTGGAGGCGGCCAAATCCTGCACCAGATTCAGGGCACGCAACCGTTCTTCAGTGGTGTATTTTGGATTTCCTTTTAATGCCGGTTCAATGTACTTTCTAAGTTCCGGGTTGTTCCAGTCCGCTTCCGTGGGCATGGTGGCAATCAGTCCGCCGGCAATATCATGAAGATACTCCAGGTGTTTACCCACATTCGACCGAATCGTGTTCAGTCCCGCATTGGCAATCAGTGGGTCCGGCATCCAGACACCACTGGGATGCTGTTGCGCATTGACGGCTGCCCCCAATGAACACCCGTATCCGGTTTCACCGTTCATTATTATTTGGGTAATTTTGTCGCGAATATGAGAAACATGCATTCCAAGCCCGTTAACATCAGCAGCAAGGGCTGCCGCACCGGCGAACAAATCACAATGTCCGGCACTGCAGGCGCATTTTGATTGCCGGTGCAAACAGGCAAAATACATGGAAAGATTCACCGCCTGTTCCCACTCGCCACACATAAAAATATTTTCTTCGGGCACAAACACATTGTCAAAAATAGTTAAGGCTTCAACACCCAGAAACCGGGAACTTAACGGACTTTCCATGGAAACCTCCCGGGCCGGTCCGGGAGATGGCCGGGCAATCATTTTAATACCCTTTGTATCAATGGGAAGTGCAAAAGATACGGCATAATCCTTGTCCGCTTCACCCAGCGCTCTGCACGGAACCACAACCACATGATGCGCGCCCGGCCCCAGTGTTGTGTGCAGTTTTGTACCACTGACCACAATCCCGCCCGGTTTTCTTTCAACAATCCTGAGATCCGTCGGGTTCGGCTGCTGAGAAGGAGACAGCGAACGATCCCCTTTTGGATCCATCATGCACCATGCAAAAGGAACACCGGTCTTGTGAAGCTTAATAATGAAATCCTTATACCGGCTCAAATAATCCGTGCCATGGGCTGCGTCAATATCATAAATCATTGCCCAGGTGACAGACAGCATGTTGGACCCGCACCCGGTGCAAATCCGCTGTGCGCTGATTTCACGAGTTAATTCAGCTTTTATACTCAGGTCTTCTTTCTCCTGCTGAATATGCATTAACAGCCGGGGTATCTCTTCTCCTGATATGGGGGAACGCATGACCATCCGGCCCCGCATTTCAGGCTCCAGTGCCAGGTCATATCCGGATGCAATGTGGTTGACTGTCTGACGCAGCAGAGGATGTGTTGCCACATCATCAATCCGTTCTCCCCGAACATAAATTTCCGGTGATATTTCCTTTAAACTATCGATATATTGTTTTCCGGTTAATAGAGCCATACTTTCTCCCTTTTCAGCCTTATTTTAAGATTGAATACTTTTATTTAAATTTATAAGCTAATTGAATATTATAGAATAAAAGGATAAATTGAAAGTTTGAAATTCAAAGTATAAAAATATAATACCTTATAGTTTAAAAAATAAAAGGCAGACAAATGAACCGGACAGCTGATTTACTGAAAACACT
>Ga0307991_1002172_pt1 | contig 13403 bp, 18 predicted proteins | sample EllFjometagen131_FD_203146 | JGI IMG/M metagenome (GOLD analysis project Ga0307991, IMG submission 203146) | Marine microbial communities from Ellis Fjord, Antarctic Ocean - #131 | ecosystem: Environmental > Aquatic > Marine > Unclassified | place: Southern Ocean | collected 2014-10-08
TACTACATTATATATAGCCATGACCAACATTCCAATAATTGCTGGAGCGGCCATTTTATTTATCGCTTTACTTACTTTTTCGTTTTTCATTAAATTTATTCGTTTATCGTTCATTAAGCACCTCCTAATACGTATGTATAATTATATATGAACACCGTTCATTTTGCAAGGTTTTTGTAATTAAACATTGTTATATTTCTCAACAACTTTATAAGTGAATACTATTAACGAAACTAATATAAGTCATAGAACCTTATAAGTTAAAGGTAAATCATTAGATATTTTAATAATGCCTATTTTAACTGGATTTTTCCCCATGCCTATGAAAGCTGTTTATTCAGCTTCTAAGCGATATATAATTGAGTTTACTAGAACATCGAACTATGAATTAAAAGGCGAATCAACTCATATTTTAACCGTCTGCGCTAATGGAATGCCTACTAGGTCAGATATTGTGGAGAAACTTAAATCTCAAGGAACTCTTGGGAGGTTATCAATTGTCAATATTAATAAAGTAGTCAGAATCTCATTAAAAAAACTGAAGAAAATAAAAAAGAGTAGAAAAATCTACTCTTAATAGTTATTAATAATTTGTTCCTGCTTTTTGAACTTGGTTTAAGTCATGACACCCACATGGTGTAACGCCATAAACCATGTCACAATGAGGACATTTATCTTCAAAGAATTCCATTGTGAACTCTTTTCCACAATCACAATTAATTTCAAATGGAATTGGTAAAGCTCCTTCACTAAATCCCATCATTCTTACTTTATCTACTACTTGTTGGCCGTTTTGAAAACTACCACTACATCCGTCATGCATTTATACTTCCTCCTTTATTTAGAGTTATTCTTTTACCATATCTTAATTTATTTCGCATCATCATCATGGTTTTATCCATTTCTTCAAGTTCTCCTAAAATACTTCTCTCATCTTCAGTTATTTCTAGTATTTTCTCAATACCACCATTTTTGATAACTATTCTTCTATTACCCATTAAAGCTAGAATTGGATCATGAGTACTCATCAATACAATCTTATCTTCACTGACTAATAAATCTAATGCCATTTTTCTATCAATACCTGCGTTTTCTATTTCATCAATCAAAATGATTGGTGAAGAACTTAGGATTGCTGTGTCAGCTATCATTAACGCTCTCGATTGACCACCACTTAACTCCGTAATTGGTGTATCTATTGTAAATACTTCACCAGCTAAAGAATTTGCTTTGTTAAATATTTTTTGAATTATATCCTCTTTGTTTTCTACCAAACGAGAGGATGCATGTAAATCTAAAAATTCTTCAACAGTCATATCCATCACAAAATTCATATTTTGTGATAGCTGAGCAACTAATCTATTCGATGAACTAAACCGTTCATGTGGTTCTAAAGAACGCCCATTGATATGAATTATTCTTTTTGTTGGTGTATCTTTATTAGCTGCCCATTCGATGTCGGCTAATAATCTAGACTTACCAGATCCAGTAGGTCCAACAATAGATACTATTTCACCACTTGAAATGGTTATTTTATCAAACTTCTCTTTCTTACCGTTTTTATAAAAACCAGGATAAATAGTTATTGAATTGTTTGTTGGTTGTTCATTAACAAAATATGTTTTCATTAATTCAACATACTGTATTAATCCAATTTTGAATGCTTCTGGATTAATAGCATTTTCTTCAATCATTTCATAATCCAATATACTCATTAGTTTTTCTACCGTTAAGTTTTCATGCCCTCTATAAGGCACTAAGTTGTCTGAGAAATAATCTTTAACAAAAGGATACTTGATAATAAGTTCGGATATTGTATAGTGAGTTAATAAATTCTTCATTATTTATCACCTAAATCTATCTTTCTTACATTACCAACTTGATGTTTTTTACCAATTCTTGTTTCACCTAGACAATAACTACATAAAGCTGAAGGCATAGGATATCTCAATGTCATTCCTTCTAACGTTTCTACATGTTGTTTATCATCGTAAATCAATGTACTTAATTCAAAAGCCCCTTGCCCGTTAAGTCCATTAACGTGCATAATAATAGCTTTTGGATTAACTGATTGAACTTTCATTGTGAACACTTCACGTTCCGCTTGAGAGACGATATCACCTTTTGTAATAACAACTATATCAGCGCTCTTAAGCATTGGTCCTATTTTTTTAGGTGTATTAATACCACTTAGGTTATCAATAACACAAACAGCTTTGATCCCTTTGATATAAGGAGAACAGCGATTACATAATCCAGCGGATTCTGTGATCAAGATATCTAAGTTTAATCCGTTACCCCATTCCACTACTTCCTCAATATTAGATACAAAGTAATGGTCAGGACACAAAGATCCACTTAATCCTTTTTTAACAGGTATATTTAATTTTTTAAAGTATTCATCATCATCAGTAAATAGACAATCAAATTTCACAACCCCAACTTTAAGCCCTCGTTTTGTAAAATGGTCTATCGTTTTTAGTAAGATTGATGTTTTACCAGATGAAGGTGGTCCACTTACTGTGATTAAATCCATATTACTTCATCCCTTTCTCAAACGCGTTCATACATTCTTTTAATATCGCACCAATATTATGGTTATCTATATAGTCCCAACCAATCCATTTAAACTTATTGTTTGATAGTCTATTATCTACATCTTTATGGGTTGAAGGAAATAATCCTTTATGAGATAGAATCTCTCCTACTTCTTTACTTAAGAAGAATTCACTTAAAGGTTTTAACGTTTCTTTTTTTGATTTTTTAGTTAACATAAATATAGGAGATACAATAGCTCCATCTTCAGGCCAAACAGCTTTCATAACACTTCCAGGTAATGCCATTTTCGTAAAGAAATAAGGCATTATACTTATAGCTGGTTTAATACGTGATCTCGTTTCTGATTTAACCATTTGTGCAGGATGCATTGACGCAACAAGTTGTCCGCCTAGTTTTTCAACAGCGTCGATTCCAAATTCTTTATATAAATGTATCAGTATTGCATTAAACAAATCAAAATCACTAACAGGTAAACTAATACTTCCTTTAAACATAGGGTCTAATAAGTCCCCCCACGTTTTAGGCATCGGTCTTTCCCCTAATACCTTTGTATTAACAAGGAATACAGCCGGTACTACCGCAAACATTGAATAATCATGATTAGGGTCTTTTAAAGATATTTCATCGTTTTCAAAATCAGAATTTATATCACCTTCGTGATTATAATCTAAAAATACTTTATCATCCTTAAATCTTTTCATTAAATTATCTTCAAAGAAAAGATCGAATCCAGCACTAATATATATATCAGCTAAATCTGATTCTGTTTTTGCTTGAATGACTTCTTCTTTTAACCAATCAAGCCCTTCAGAAGCAGCTTTGAGCGAATGATTCACTTGATCTATTCCGACGAGTTTATTCATAGCTTCTAATAATGGTAATCGTACCGGACAAGGTAAAAGGCCTACTAATTTAATAGAACCGTTTTTATTAGAGTCTTGTAACGTTACATCTATGTTTTTGCTTTCTAATGTTTCATTTAATAAGTCAACAAAAACATCTGCGTTCTTCCCTCTTGTTTTCAATAGAGCAACTAATGTTAATTCCCCTATTTGTTTTAGTACGTGAGGATTATCTAATCCTTTGAAGCCATAGTTATTAAAAACATCTATTAAAGATGAATCAACTTCTATGATTTCCTTAATAGTTAAGTTTTTAGTAATCATACTACTAATTCAACGCCTATAACGCCAGGAACTTCTGCTAGAAGAATACTTTCAATACCATCATACAAAGTTACATTAACATAACTACAACCAACACAAGCCCCTTGTAATCGTACGAAAACTAATCCGTCTTCGTATTTTACAAAATCAATATTTCCACCATCAGCTTGTAATTGCGGTCTTACTCTATCTAATACTTCTTTAATCTTATTTACTGTATTGTCCATAATTTCACTCCTATTTGAATATATATTATATATACTATTTAAAACAAAATAAGTATATCATAAAGTCCTATAATCCCCTTTCGATTTGACTGAAATGTTTTCTATAATATTCTTGATTTAATACATTCCATAACCTTTTAAATATATAGAAATGACAACATTCCTCGGGAATATTGCCACAGTTTTATAATTGAATTAAAGTAATTTGATTTGTTCTGTGTTAAGCACATCCATAAATTGAGGGCAGATTTTCTTTACTGCTTTGAAAGAGCAAATTTCTTTTCCTCCAGAAAATATAGTCACACGGTTGAAAACATCTAAACCATATATTGTTAATTTATCTTTATAAGTTACATCTATTTCACTAAGTTCCAACTCATATAACTTATATTCAAGTTCTTTATTTCCAAATAACTTTATTGGTCTCTTGTACTGATATATCCCTATTTTTCCAGCAACTAACATTACGCCATAAAATACATATCCCTTAAGAGTAAAAAAGGAATATGGTAAAAACGCTTTGATTGATTGATATTCTGGATGTTCTCTTTCTAACTTTAAATATAACTTTTCCATACGTTTATTTAAAGCAATACTCTTTAAATTTCTAACAACCGCACGATGTCCTAACCCTTTAATTAATTCTGTCAAATGCAAAGCGATATTTGATTGAAAAGCCATTATATACCATACCTCCTTATACTAATATTATGGCACAATTCCACTGAGTAGAATATGTGTTTTGTACTTTATTATACCAAATATATTAACTTAATGAAAATCTAATGCACTACTTTCTAGCTGTGTAAAAATAGTGCATTTTTTTCTTCTATATTTGTTTTCGTAATTATCTTATTGTATTTTTCTTATTGCTCTAATCCTATCAGCTGTTGGTGGATGAGAATAATACATTTTCACATATACAGGATGTGGTGTTAAATTATTAAAGTTTTCTCTCGTTAAAACTTTTAATGATGATTCCATATGTTCTTTACTATAATTAGTCGCCGCATAGTTATCTGCTTGATACTCATGAAGTCTAGATATATAGTTCGTTATTAAACTAATAGGAATGTTTAATGGTGTCATTAATACGGTAAACATTACTAATGCAAAACCAAAGTTAGAGTCACTAAAGCCAAACGCTTTAGAGAACACGGGTACTTCAAAGAATAATACAAGAACCGCTATATAAATAGCTATTTGTATAATTGTTTGTAAGAAACCACTCCACATATGTTTATGCTTATTATGTCCTATTTCATGAGCTAATACACTAACCACTTCTTCATCAGAACATTTGTCTACTAATGTATCATATAAAACAACTTGTTTTAACTTGCCAAAACCAGAAAAATAAGCGTTTAATTTAGATGATCTTTTAGAAGCATCTATAATACTTATCTTATTTACTTCATAACCAACACTTTTAGCAAAATCAACTATTTTAGTTTTTAAACTACCATCTTCTAATGGTGTTAGTTTATTAAATATAGGTACAAATACTTTAACATACAATAAGTTCGATACTAGAAGTATTACAACTAAGAATAAGAACGCATAAACAAAGAACATTGAAGATACATTACTATATAGTGAAGCTAAACCATATACCAATCCACCACCTAATATTATCGTTAGTAATAAACTCTTTAATTTGTCTTTAACAAAAATCGCTTTAGTTGATTTGTTAAAGCCAAATTCTTCTTCTATTGTAAAAGTTTGATAATAAGATGTAAAAATACCTACTATGTATTCAACTAAGTAATAAAAACCTATGAAGAATAGAACTTGTAATTCATAATGATTTACTAAGTCAATTGATAGTCTATTAATCAAAGGAAAAAATCCAGTGATTAAAAGAAGTAAAAATAATAAGGTGGTTATTGTATTTGTTACTATACTAAACTTAAAGTTTGCCATATTATATTCATGCCATTTTTGATAAGCTTTTTCATCATAAATGTCATTCACCTCTTCCGGCATAGTAGCATTCCTGTTTTTGTAGTTTAGAATTGATAACCATAAACTAAAACAATAAGATAGTACAATTATTGCATAAATAATAATTCTAATAGTTAATTCCATATTTGTCCCTCTCTCTTTAAAAATCTAGTCTGTTTAATTAATTTCATTTAATGAATTTATCTTTTTCTATGTCAAAATATAGTTTTAAGCTTTTCAATTTTTCGTTTTTTTCTAATTATTCTATAATTCAAGTATTAAACTAAATCATTTTTACAAATATTGATACAATATGTAATGCTTTTTTTCTTTTCATTTCGTATCGACTTTAAAGTTCTTCTACTTTTCTTCAATTAACAATGCTGGTAATCCTGATTTAACAACTTGACTAATTGTAATGATTCCTTCTTCTAGTGCATAGGGTATATCAATGTATTCTTTGTTGTATTTTATAAAATAGCGAGATTCACTATCACAACTACCTCCGTTAATATAATAGGTGCTGCTATCATCTTCGTAAATAAATTCCTTTGAATACACTTCGCAAGTTCCACTACTTTCATAATACACTTGGTATTCTCCGAAATAGTAATCAAGTTCATCATAACTATTACAAGATACTAAAAATACCATAAAAAACAAAGTACATAATACTAATATTTTTTTCATAAGATCCTCCTATATTTTTTAAATCAATATCTATACTCTTTCTACTAACATAATGAGTTTTCAGTCGTTAAATGCACATAGTATATCATAAATAGAAGTCATAATATTTTTTCACCATTAAAATAGTTTTAGAAACTGAAAAAACTTTCCTCTAGGAATTGATAAGCTTGTTCGACTTTATTCGGAATATCAACATGGACAATATATCCTGCCCCTTTGGGTCCATAACCATTTGCATCATCTCTTAATCGTGGTATTTCACCCATAACAAGCTCAACATATCGTTCTATTGTCCATGGTGGATTTAACGGTTCTTTGAAGTATATCTGTCCTTTACAATCCATAGCTAATTCAGGTACTATAGGTGCATAATTTAAAAAAGTCACCTGCTTATTTTTCCATTCTCTCAAAAAAGAAGCATAACTTCTTCTTTGCATGGTAGGATCTTGAATCAACAAAATATGCTTATATGAAAGACCATGATTGGAAGCTATTTTATATGCATATGATGCATTATTACCACAATTGCTAGACTGGTTCTCAATTATTATACTTTCCTCAGGAATTTGATAAAATGACGTAAGTATTTTACTATAAATGTCTGCTTCTGACTGGTTCTTATCCAAGTATTTTTTAAAAAGAATAGATGCTTCGAGATTTTCGTAGAGAAATTTTGTCGAATGTCCGATGCCACCTACAATGAATAACTTTTTAAAACGTCCTAAATGATACATAGCTGAAACCATTTCAAGATGGTTAATCAAAGAACTCCCCAACAAAATGACAGCGTCCACTTTGTCAGGGACTTCGTCACGCATTGCTAAAAAATCACCAATTATATTGATTCCATCTAATTGTTTTTGCGTTAATATTATGTTGGTTTTACTCATTTTCCAATCTCCTTCAAAAAAATAGTGTATGTCATATCGACTTTTTCCAAGCGACAAACATAGCTCATCAGTATAATGTACTTACCTATTAAGCATAATGTATATTCCAGCTTTAAGAGTAAGAGATCTATCTTGAGACAATAAAACACTCGCTAATCCTATAAGTAAAATTAATTCGGTATCCTCTGTATAGATTTCCAGAAGACACGAAGCTAATTCTTTAAAAGGCTTTGTTATATCGAAATCAAGTATAGCTATGACATTATCCTCATCATCTAAATCCTTATCTATGACTTGAACCTCATTTTCTAAGTTTATTATACCTAAAGATGACTTATTTGAAAAAAAGTGTAACCCTTTAGTGGTATTTTTAATTTTCATTAATATAGTACCTTGATGATAAATAATAATTTTATTTAGTTTATGTTTTAAGTAATATTGGAAATCTGTATATATATAATACTTCTTTCCTTTTCTGTCTATAGAATAATAGCCATTATCAATTGGCGATATGAATTCGGGATGATTCTTCTTTTTGGACAATGCAGTTGTTATAATGAAATTTTCATATCCTTTACTTTGGGGATAAAAATCAATTTCTAAAGTATATTTAAAATCATCGATGTCTAATTGATATGCTTTTTTACTATTCAAAAGTCTATTTATTTTTTTGTTTTTTCGAATCATATAATGATACTCATTAATTAAAATGTGAACATCTTGAATACATAAACATCGCATTATTTTATTTGTTAATTTATCAAATAAAATATCCTCATCAATCATGCCTTCAGGATTATATGAAATAGTTTTCAAAAAAAGATTGATTCGATAAATTGTTGAAAATCGCATTAAAATACTTCCTTTTTATTAATTCTCGTGTTTATATTATAAAATTAAGATTTGAAGACAGAAATTTAAACATTTTATTTCCATTCTACTATATAGTATTTACATCATTCTTGAATACAATGCTTGATTTGCAAGACTTTCTATTTTTAAAAGTTCAGTTGCAATATTATCAATTATTTTCTCTAACGTTTCCTTTTTAATTGATTCATTTCCAATAGGTAATTCAACATTGGAAAGAATATTTGATACTATTTTTGCTTTCATTTTATCGTTATTCTTTTTGAACATTTATATTTTCTCCTTTTATAATGTTACAAAGACATTATATCATAAAAAAACAGCAAGTAAATTTGCTGTTTGAATTTTTTATTAATTGTTTGCTTTATACTTGATTCAAATATCATCATATGGTTTTTCAGTCGTTTCATGCACATATGATTTGATATTTTCTGCAATCTTATAAGAACTTGATGTATTTAATGTATTTACATTATTTATGATTTGCAACTAAAATGAATACTCCTCCGATTATTAATCCAAAAAAGAGACCTAATATACCTATTAAAACGTAATTTTTAATTATACGAGTGTGATATAAAATTGTCAATATCAGAGCTGGAATAGACAGAATAAGAATTAAATATGTTAACATCGTACCTCCTAGTAACGATGTAAAAATTAAATATGCTATTACAGCATACATTATAATTATTCCTACTAAATTTAAACGTTTATTCTTAATAGTATTCATTTAATCCCCCATATAAGATTATTTAAATCTAATTTAATTATATCATAAAAAACAACAAGTAATTTCGTTGTTTGATTTTTTTATTAATTACTAACTTATTTACTAATAAATATCATCACATGGATTTTCAGTCGTTTCATGCACAAAACATACTAATCAGGAAGTCATTGTGACTTCTTTTTTAAATCGAAAAAGCAGTTTTTGAGGACTATAAGAAGGGTTTTTTGTGAACTCTAATAATTATGTTATAATATACATATGCTTAATATAATAATTTAGTATTAGGGGGAGTTTATGCAATTTTTATCCGATTTATTTCACGATTTTATGAGTAATATATTTTATTGGGTTGCATTAATTATAGTCATTGTTGGAGTTGTTTTTATCATTAATTACATTTCTAAAAATAATGCAGCAAGTCCAGATGATTATTCATATGAAATAATTGCTGATGAAATCTTACAAGAATATAAAGACAATAATATTCAAGCTGAGTTAAAATATGAAGATGAGAATGTTAAAATTAATGGAACTATTGATAGCATTTCTGGTAATGATGATTTAGTAGAAATAGTTTTAATTGATTCTTTGTTAGGATATAGAGTTACATTAACATTTACTGATACACAAGAAATCACGCAAATCGCTTCTTTAGTAGAAGGTGACAATATTGTTGTTGTTGGTAAGGTAGCTGAATATGAAGATGGTATTCTAACTAACAATCTAAATATTATTAAATGTAATTATGAAGAATAACTAATATTTAATAACACCTAATAATACTAAAAGCCATTCTATTAATGGCTTTTTTTTACTCTCTTAATTTTCACATATATAATATTAATTTTGGTTAATAATAGTTTTGGAGATTAGAAAGTCACTTTAAGAACAATGCATTTTCAGTTGTTTCATGCGCCAGTATAATCTCTCCTTAAATTGAAATCACTTATGATATAACTCGTTGTAACATTTAAGGTTGCGACTTGTTATTGTATTCATATAATATTTCCCTTACGTAATCTCTAGAGATAATACTTGTTCATCACCATCAACTCTACCTGTATCGACAAAGCCATATTTGATATAAAAATCATATGGACTTACCTCTCCTATATGGCATGAAGTAACTAACTCTTTAAACCCTAGTTTTTTTCCCATAGCTACAATAAAATCTAATGTCTCATTTCCATAATGCTTATGTTGATGACTTGATGCAATCATAAATCTCCATAAAATGAAATCACTAATACCTTCATTACTTCTTTTTTTATCAGGTATATAAAGCATAAAGAAACCTATTGGAGTATCTTCTACATAAACCCCTCTATAGTACGCATTGGGATTAACCGAGCCTTCTCCGATGCTAAAAGCATTAGGAGCAACACACTTTTGTTGTTCCGGCGATAATGTATCTGATAACGCTATAATATCATAAAAATTCTTCTTAGAAATTTCTCTATAATTTAATGTATTCATTCTATCACTCCCTATTTTAATTTCATCACATTCTACTTATTCTTAAACATTTTTGTTATGCTGTGCATATCAATAGTTGCAATTATTTGTGATACGGTTCGTTGTTCTTTATGCTAAATACACAGAAAGTTAGCGAGTCATTGATTTTCAGTCGTTTCATGCAACAAATATATCTAAATATCCGTTTTGGAAACAAAATACAGCCTTTATGATACACTATAATATAACATTTTTATATACGACATAATAAATAGTAATATTAATAGATCGAATATGTTCTCTCATATCAAAAATGATAATTTAGACGCAAGTAATAATCCAATCACTAACGAAGCTGTATTTGCAAATAATGAATATGTTATTTTTCTAAATAGCTTATACTCTTTAACAAAAATAGAGGTTATAATTAGTTCCAAAGTAAAGACAAAGAATTCACCTATTATAAAAGTAAATATATATTGATATCCACCACTAGGATTATTATAAAATACTGATATTAACACAACATTTAAAAGAACTTGTGATGCAACGTTCATCAATGTGACAAAAATATATGTAGATTTTTTTCGAAAACCAAAGAGATATAATACTCCAAGTTCAATTCCTAAAGTCAAAATCAATCTCAATAAAAAATTGAACCAAGTAGTCAAATTTCCCCAAGGATTTCCGACATATCCTGATACTACTCCAACATTGTCTTGGTTGATTGACATGTCTACACCGGTCAAATCAAATGTTAATCGATAATCGAACTGACTCATAACGATTAACTCTGAAGTAATAATTACTTCTGTATTCGTGTATAGCAATACCTTAAACTCTTTTGGAACATTCAAGTACATCATAGCAAGAAATCCTCTTTCATCACCATAATCATGTGTGAAGTAATAATTTGGATTTCCGTACAATAGGTTTGATACGAATCCTTCAGAATCTTGATAACTAGCCATATAAGTTAGAAATGTATCATCGCTGTATTCATAGGCGTAATCTCCATTAGCTATCCTTGTCAATGCCTCGTCAATTTGATCTTGAGATAACAAACTATCTTTATGTATTAGTAGATCAAAATCAAAGTTGACTTCATTATTGACAACCATAATTTGTACATTTGAAGGTGGACCAGAGTTTGCTTTTACAACCATTACATTTAAAAAAGAAAAAAGTACGAAGAGAAATAAAATTATTATACTTTTTTGATAGTTTATCTTCATTTTGTCTCCTCTGATTAATGGATTTTCAGTCGTTTCATGCACTAAATATTTCAAATCATGAAGTCTTAGGGCTTCATTTTTAATTTAAAATATCATTATTTCTTCTTACTACAATTATTTCTAGTCTTCTGTGCAACTTCCGCCAACACCTAAATTAATTAGTTCATTACCTGTATATAAATTTAGATAAGTTCCATCTTGAACATTATAATACTCTTCATTATAAAGAACCAAATAATTATCCATTTGTTCACTTCCAATAATACATGAAGTTCCTTTTTCACTTTTTAATGAAAATGCTGGTAGTTCATACATCACATCCGGATCAATCTCTGTTCGTTTAAGGATTGTAAACCCATCTCCCTCATAGAAAGTGCTAAATAATTCAGATTGAGGATTTTCAAGAGGTTCAATTTTTTCTCCGCATGCTAAAACGCTAAATAATATAGCTAACATTAACATGCTTAAAATTAATTTTTTCATTATTTTACTCCTTTTGATTTCACATATATAAACAAATAAACTATATATTTTATTTGAACTAATGGATTTTCAGTCGTTTCATGCATAGTCAAGAAGTCAAATTAGATTTCTTTTTTCCTCTTTAAAACGGGTTTAAAAAACTAAAATGCTTTAAGAATTATTCTGATTTTAATAAAGAAAAGAACCCAGTGAAGACTGATAACGATATCAGTATCATCGAAAGAATCGATCTTCCAATACTTCTATATAAACCAAAGTGTATGAGTGATTTGAATTCTTCATATGGATTATAATCCAAGTTTGGTATATACATAATTTCTACATAAATTGCTATAGAAATAGAAATAAATGCAAATATAATAGCTATATTATTTTTAGAATTAATAGAGTATATTAATGCGATTAAGGCAAATAATATAGAGAATATTATTGAGAACCTTTCAAATTCAATAACAAAACCAGATGTTGTATAAAATACTATATGCATAAACAAAGGGCCATAAGCTAGAACTATATTTAGAAATACTAATATACTTGAAATAATTAATATTAATTTAAATCTTTTAAACTTTCTAAAATATAATATTCCAAACAATATAACTACTATATAAGGTACATAAAAATATACAATGCTTTTGAATAAATGATAAATGGTTTCGTGTGGAAAATAGGTTAAGTCTATACATAATTTAATAATTATTATCAATAAAAACGGTAAAAATGATTTAACCAATTTCATATTCTTCTCCTTTAATTGTAAATAAGCGCTAAATAATATATAAACATATTGATTTTCAGTCGTTTCATGCACAAAACCACTTCAAATAAAGTTTTTGGAGTTCGAAAAAATGTGTTTATCATTAGTTACAATTATTTGTGATACGGCTCGGTATAACATTTCTAGTTGTAACTTGTTATATTACGCAAAAATAGTGATTTATTCAAATTTAATCATTTTGGTTTGATTTTCTATACACACTAATAAATTTGTTGACAATTAAAACTAAGATTGTAAATGACCCGATAAACGTTGAAATTATAAACGTTGATCCAGCACTATGATAGTTAAAGATGCTTTGAAAGAAACTGTTAATAATAGGAGAAGAAAATTGACCTAAAAATGAAAATATTGATACTATTGCCAAAGATAA
>Ga0307991_1002174_pt1 | contig 13397 bp, 10 predicted proteins | sample EllFjometagen131_FD_203146 | JGI IMG/M metagenome (GOLD analysis project Ga0307991, IMG submission 203146) | Marine microbial communities from Ellis Fjord, Antarctic Ocean - #131 | ecosystem: Environmental > Aquatic > Marine > Unclassified | place: Southern Ocean | collected 2014-10-08
GAAGGCAAAAGTTATCAAGCGCGCCCTGTTTTTAGTCGACCGGAATATTTTGGCGGATCAGACACTGGTCAATGACTTCAAACCCTTTGGTTCTGTCATGGCCAAGGTCAAAAACAGGAAAATTGACCCCGCCTACGAGGTCCACCTGGCCCTCTATCAAGCCATAACAGGTCCGGATGAAAAAGAAAAAATCTTTAAAACCGTTTCCCCTGATTTTTTCGACATGATCGTTGTCGACGAGTGCCACCGGGGGAGCGCCGCCGAGGATTCATCCTGGCGCGAAATCCTTGAATATTTTTCCGGCGCGATACAACTGGGAATGACCGCTACGCCAAAGGAAACAAAATACATTTCCAATCTCACCTATTTTGGCAAGCCGGTTTATACCTACAGCCTGAAGCAGGGCATTGGAGACGGTTTCCTTGCCCCCTATAAAATCGTACGCATCGATATCGATAAAGACATCGACGGCTGGACACCGCCTCCGGGAATGATCGATGATCTCGGCCGGGAAATCGAGGATCGCACCTATAACCAGAAGGACATGGACCGTATCCTGGTGCTCAATCAGCGCACCAAACTGGTGGCCGGCCGCGTCATGCGATTTCTTAAAGCCACCGACCCCTTTTCAAAGACCATTATTTTCTGTGAGGATATCGACCATGCCGAACGCATGCGCGCCGCCATCGTCAATACCGCCGGACAATTGGCCATCGACAACCCCAGATACGTCATGCGCATTACCGGTGATAGTGTCGAAGGCAAGGCTGAGCTTGATAACTTTATAGACCCTGAAAGTCGGTTTCCGGTTATTGCCACCACCTCGGATCTTTTGACCACGGGTATTGATGCCAAAACTTGCAAGCTCATCGTACTGGATAAAACCATCAACTCCATGACCATATTCAAACAAATTATCGGACGCGGCACGCGCATCGATGAAGAGAACAATAAATGGTTTTTTACGATCATCGATTTTAAAAAGGCCACCAAACTGTTCAGTGACCCCGAATTCGACGGAGAGCCCGTGATCATTTATGAACCCGGCGATGACGACGACCCTGTTCCCCCCGATCCGGAATCCGGTGATGACGATGATGACACCATTGTCGATCCCGATCCGCCAGGAACAAAGAAAATCTACGTCAGCGGGGTTTCCGCCAGCATCGTGGCAGAGCGCATTGAATACTACGGCCCGGACGGCGACCTGATTACGGAATCCTACCACGACTTCAGCCGCAAGCAGATCCACAAAGAGTTTGCTTCATTGGATGAGTTTCTCCGTCGCTGGAAAACAACCGAGAAAAAGCAGGCCCTTATCGAAATCCTTGAAGAGTACGGTATCATTCTGGACAACCTCGCTGAGGAAGTCGGCAAGGAATATGGCGACTTCGACCTCATTTGTCACATCGCCTATGACCAGCCCCCGCTCACCCGCAAAGAGCGGGCTGACAATGTCAAAAAACGGAACTATTTTACCAAATATGGCGAGCAGGCAAGAGCGGTATTAAATGCCCTGCTCGATAAATACGCAGACGAGGGCATACGCACCATTGAAGATGCGAAAGTCCTGAAACTGAAACCCTTTAGCGATTTGGGCACCCCCATGGAAATCATCAACCAGGTCTTTGGCGGCAAAGCCAGTTACGAAAATGCCGTTCAAGAGCTTGAACAGGAATTGTTTAAACAGGAGTTATCTGCATGAGTAACGTTTCAGGCATTATAAAATCCATTCAGGACATCATGCGCAAAGATGTTGGTGTCGACGGCGACGCCCAGCGCATCAGCCAGCTTGTATGGATGTTTTTTTTGAAAATTTTTGATGACCGGGAAGATGAACTGGCGCTTCTCGAAGGCGACTACCAATCCCCGCTGCCGGAACACCTGCGCTGGCGTGCCTGGGCCAAAGACCCGGAAGGCATGACCGGTGACGAACTGTCTGACTTTGCCAACCTACAGCTCTTTCCGCACTTAAAAAATAAACTTAACACCCACGGCCCGGCCGGCAAACGGGCACAGGTCATTCGCGATGTATTTGAAGACGCCTACAACTACATGAAATCCGGCACCCTGATGCGTCAGGTGATCAATAAAATTTGTGAGATCGACTTCAATACCCAAAAAGACCGCCATACATTCGGCAGTATTTACGAACAAATTCTCAAGGATTTGCAAAGCGCCGGTAATGCCGGGGAGTTCTACACCCCTCGGGCCGTCACTAAATTTATCGTCAATAGAGTCGACCCGAAGTTAGAGGAAACCGTCCTTGATCCGGCCTGCGGTACCGGCGGCTTTCTCTCCCATGTCATCGAACATAAGCGTGCAAACTTCGTCAACTCGCCAGCCGATGAAGAAATTCTGCAAGCCTCTATTCAAGGTGTTGATAAAAAAACATTGCCGTATATGTTGTGCGTCACCAACATGATACTGCACGGCATCGACACCCCCACCAACATCAGGCATGACAATACCCTGAGCCGCCCTTACAAAGATTACGGTACCAAGGATCGGGTTAACGTTATTGTCACCAATCCGCCTTTTGGCGGCATGGAAGAAGACGGCATCGAAAATAACTTTCCGGCTACGTTTCGAACCCGTGAAACCGCCGATCTGTTTATGGCCCTTATCATCAAGCTGCTCAAAAACTGTGGCCGTGCGGCCGTGGTCCTGCCCGACGGCTTTTTCTTTGGTGAAGGTATGAAGACCCGCCTCAAGGAAAAATTGCTGGCAGAGTGCAACCTGCACACCATCGTGCGCCTGCCCAAAGGCGTCTTTAACCCCTATACCGGCATTAAAACCAACCTGCTTTTTTTCACCAAAGGCCAACCCACCGATCAGATCTGGTATTACGAACATCCCTACCCGGAGGGCGCAAAAAGCTACAACAAGACCAAGCCCATGCGCTTTGAAGAGTTCCGGACCGAAATCGACTGGTGGGGCAGCGAGGCCGATGGCTTTGCCGCCAGAGTGGAAACTGATCAGGCCTGGAAAGTAACCTTTGATGACATCAAAGCCCGCAACTACAACCTGGACCTTAAAAATCCCCATGTGGTCGAACAGGTCAACCATGATCCGGATAAGCTGATAGAAAAATATGCCCGGCAGCAGCAGGATATCTCAAGTTTGCGTGATCAGCTTAAAACCATTCTGGCCGAGGCCCTGAATAACGGGGGATCAGCTTAAAAATGGTAAATTTGATCACCGAATATATGGACATCTGGACCACCGCTCAGATGCAAAAGAGCAATGGCGGTAGAGGGCGTAGAAAAAACTCAAATGGCCAGAGCTCATATGGCATCAAAAAGCTGCGAGAGTTGATTCTGGAATTGGCCGTGCGGGGCAAGCTGGTGCCTCAGGATCCCAACGACGAACCGGCCAGTGTTCTGATGGAAAAGATCGCCAAAGAAAAAAAGCGACTGGTTAAAGAAAGTAAAATTAAAAAACAAAAATCTTTACCTGAAATTAGTGAGGATGAAAAGCCGTTTGAACTGCCGGTGGGGTGGGAGTGGGTTCGACTGGGAAGCATCGGTGACTGGGGAGCAGGATCAACTCCGGACAGAAAAAAATTGCACTATTATGGCGGCAACATGCCCTGGTTAAAGTCTGGCGAGCTAAGAGATAACGAGCATCTATCAAGTTCCGAGGAAACTGTAACTAATGACGCGTTGAAAAGCTGTTCACTCCGTGTTTGTCACCCTGGCGATGTTCTTATAGCAATGTATGGTGCCACTATTGGCATGCTTGCTATTCTTGAAAATACTGCAACGACTAATCAGGCTGTATGCGCTTGCACATGCCATTCTGGAATTTTCAATCGTTATTTATTCGTAATGTTGAGGGCATGGAGACCACGTTTCACTGGGCAGGGGGCAGGGGGGGCTCAGCCTAATATTTCAAAGGTAAAAATATTAAATACAATAGCACCTCTCCCTCCTCTTGACGAACAACACCGCATCGTAGCCAAAGTCGATGAACTGATGGCCATCTGCGACCAACTGGAACAGCAACAAACCGACAGCAATGCCACACACCAAACCCTGGTGGAAACCCTGCTCGCCAACTTCACCAATGCAGCGGATCAAAAGGAATGTGCCAAAACCTGGCAACGCATCGCCAACCACTTCGACACCCTGTTCACCACCGAACAGAGCATCGATCAGCTTAAACAAACCATCCTCAAACTCGCAGTCATGGGTAAACTCGTTCCCCAAGATCCCAACGACGAGCCTGCCAGTGTGCTGCTGAAAAAAATTGCTAAAGAAAAAGAGCGGCTGATTAAAGAAGGAAAAGTCAAAAAAGGGAGGCGGTTGCCGCAAATCAACACAGATGCTACTCGGTTTGAATTACCACAAGGATGGTCTTGGGCTAGGTTCTCTGAAATTGGTGAATTCGGGCGTGGAAAATCTAAGCATCGGCCTCGTAATGATCCGTCGTTATATTCAAATGGAAAATATCGAATGGTCCAAACTGGTGATGTCGCTAGGGCGAATGGAATAGTTAAAACTTATACAGCCCTATATAACGATAACGGTTTATCCCAGAGTCGTTTGTGGCCAAAAGGGACAATGTGCATCACAATTGCAGCCAATATTGCAGATAGCGGTATTTTAGGCTTTGATGCATGTTTTCCAGATAGTGTTGTTGGGCTTATTCCCTCCGCTGAAATTGGAAATGCTATGTATTTTGAATATTTTATGCGAACAGCTAAGGGGTATTTGATGGATTTTGCACCATCTACTGCCCAAAAGAATATAAATCTTGGAATACTTGAAACAGTTTATATTCCTTTACCCCCGGCTGAAGAAATCAAACGCATCGTTGCCAAAGTCGATGAACTGATGGCCCTCTGCGACACCCTCAAGTCTCGGCTTGATGATGCCCAAACCACTCAAGTCCAATTGGCTGATGCCATAGTCGATCATGCGGTGGCGTAAGCAAAAGCACAGCAGGAAAACAGCATGATAGTAAAGGGCGAAATTTGGTCTGACAAAGAGAAAGTAACCGTTTCAAGCACTTTGTTTGAAAGCCTTAAGGACCTCTTGTTTAAACGAAAAATATGGCAGGTCTTTGATGTATTCGAGATAATCCAGGAGGGTTTTGATCTCCTTCCAGTCGATTTGACCAGCTGTGTGCATGATTTTCAGCAGGTCCAATAATCCCCACATTTTTATGCCAAAAGCTTTTCCCAGTTCGGTCATATCGCGATCATCGGTCACTACCGGCACTCCGAGCACCGTACCATATGCGAGTGCCTTGACATCCACCCTTGATGCCCCGATGCCTTCGCTTATGTTGTGCGCCCAGAGGTATGAATAGGTGAGATTGATCTGCTCGGTTTGATTTTTGAGTATTCGAAGTCGGTGTTTTCTGTTTTGGACATATTCGGTCTGGTCGACCCAGCCGAATTTATGCTTTAAACGAGGGCTTTTATTAAATTTTTTTTGAAATTCAGGTATCAGATAAAACGTATAGCCTTTTTTCCCAAAGCTTTTGTTGAGAAGGGGGTGAAAACTATTGGCTAATCTTAAATAGGCGTTGCTGTCGAGCAAGATTCTGTACCTGGCCATTAACCCACCAACTTTGCATGGATTTCTTTGGCGTCCAGTAGTGAAGTATCCAGAATTGATTGGATAAATCCAGCGGATTTTTCATTTTCTGATAGGTAAAGTCTCAGGATATCGAAAAATGGGCTATCAAACACCTTTTTTGTAATATCAATATACTTGGCTACGGACACAGGTTCTTTGCCGGCCAGGGTTTCGCTAACGTTCGGATAGGTTTTGTTTAAATTGACCGTGGCGGCATAAATATCAGACGCTAAGGAAATTTCAGGAAAGTTTTTTTCAACCGCATAATTGTTGACGGCTTTATAGACCGTTACTGGATAAATCGTCAGAGGTTTGGATATCTCGATGATTTTATTTATCAGATCTTTTTTGGATCTTATCTTGCTTAAGTCGGCGTACGCTATCTCTGCCTTGTTTTCGGGAAACAAAAGCGCCTGGGCAAAGGTGTCCGCGAAATCCTCGGCGGTGTCCCCCCTCAACGAAGGTGATATAACATGGCCGAGTTCATGGGCCATCCAGAATTTAAAATCATGGGTGTTGCTGTCTAAATTCAGATAAATCCAGGTGGTGTTCGATGATGGCAGCAGAATGTGAAGTGCATTTTCATGGTTTTCTTTGCTGCCATGAAACACCGGGATCAGGATCACCTCAAATGCATTAATCTTTTTTATTAGCTGTTCGAATTTTATTGGTTCATTGTTTTTTATGCCGATTTCTTGCCGGATACGGTGTGCAGCCTTTTGAATAAAACTGTACGCCAATCTCGGGTTTTTTAAAGCAGGCGGTTGAAACATACGGTCAAAAGGGATGAAAGGAACTAACAATTCAAGCAACTGCCCCATCTCTTTGGCTTGGGCCAAATGTGAGTCCCTGGTTTTTCGAGATCCTTTTTTTCTAAAAGCAACGATTGGTTCGTTTTCGGTGATTGCTTTCTCAACGAGGTCTTGAAAAGAAAAACCGAGGGTTGTTCCTAATTTCAACAATTTGTCCGGTCTAGGAAACTTATCTCCCTTAAACCAGGCGGAAACGATTGTTCTTGATACCTCAAGCCGCTTAGAAAGTCCGGCCTGATTAAGTCCAAGGGCATTCATCGCCAAGTTTATACGCCTGATATTTAGTTTCTTTTCCATATGAATACCGAGAGTCTGTTTGTAAACTTTTGTCAACTTAATAATTAATTCGGATTAATTATTGTTAAAACTTAGAGGGAAGGCTGCAGGTTTGGGGGCTATTCAGGTCATTCATGAATAGGTAAATACTATTTTTGTATGCTTGGCATTTATAATTTTTGATGATCTTTTCACCTCGGCTGACAGTATATCCTGCCGCCGGTGCATTCACTCCTAAATGTTTGACAACACTCGGTCGCACCGAAGACGCCATTACTGAAATGGTTGATGAGGCGAACAAATAAGGTCATTATGTTGAATTGTGAATTGCAACGGAATTTTATTCAATCTTTATCCCTAAGTTTGTAAGGGAAAAATTGGGACGGTGTTTTTTTATTTTTGGTTGGAACAGGCCGATTCAGTGTACGTGAACTATCGGCCGGTTGTTTTACCTGCCCGGCAGCAAACCACCGTACAAGTCACCGCACAAGTATTGACCTTTTGTCGAAAGCCTCGAAAAGTATCTGAAATAATGGTATTGCTTGAGTTGAAACACTGGCAAACAATTTAAAAAAATTACCTTACACCCCTGCTTGAATCGGAAATTATTGAACGTACAATTCCAGATAAACCACGCAGCAGCAGGCAGTAATATCGGCCGGGTTTAAAAGGCCGTAGGTTGTTGAAAATCATCGAACAATATGAATAGATTCTGTTAGGACACTCAATCCGTCAAAAAATTTAAAATTATTTTCCTGTGTGAAAAACGGGTTTGAAATTAAGCATTTTTTTTCATTTGTTTATGGTAGAAGGGGACTATGCCACGTCAAGCCAGAATAGATGCGCCAGGCCCCTGCATCACATCATCTGCAGGGGCATGCGCGACGTAATATTTTCAGGGACAATACGGACCGAAACCGCTTTGTAGAAAGTCTGGTTGGGTTCTGTTTTACAAAAGAGCGCCACACCCTGTTATGCCTGAGCGTTGGTTCCCAGCCACTATTTCCACCTGCTTTTGAAAACCGGCAATGAGCCGATTACCGACATCATGCGACGGCTTTTGACCGGATATGCCGTGAACCGGACTGCCGAAAGAGGGCGTGGCCTGGTGGGCCGTACCGGAACAAGATCACGGCTGATTATGATAAGGTCCTTTCGGGTCGAACCGGAACAACATAAGATTCCGGGTCGGACCAAGACAACACACTGTTATTTCATGAAAAATATTTTTAATAGGGCCTCTTTTAGGGCTTAGAATGATGTTTTCAGGGGTAAAATTAAACATCTAAGGTTTCCTTTCCGGTATGTCAGGATAAACTACTGAAAAATATTTCACCCATTGTACTTGACATTGTTGTTGCCCATTTATACATTGTTGCCCAATTGGACAACAGCTAATATTGAGGCAACAAAATGCATGAAAAAGATATCATAAATGAGTTGAGAAGAGCCAGTCGCGATCTGCTTCCAATTGAGGGACTCAAAATTAACGTGCTTTCCAAAATTGCTTCAGATCGCCTTGGTAAGTTTGATCTTGTTGCCCGACTTGATTTTCGTGGTCTGAGTTTTGATATTATTTTTGCGATTGTGTCATTTAGCAGCCTGCCCTTATTGCAAAACAAAATCGCCGTGCTGAAAGCTGCGGCCATCGAGAATGATATCGTACCTGCGATAGCTGCACCCTACCTGAGTCCTCGACGTCAGTCCCTGTGCCGGGAAAATGGTATATGTTTTGTCGATCTTTCCGGTAACGTTTGTCTGGCGCACGACAGCTTTTATGTCGAAAAAATCGGGTTCCCCAATAAATATCCCGAAAAACGAAAAGGGCGGGACCCGTTTTCAGACAAGGCATCTATCCTTCTCCGTGTACTTTTGAAAAATTCCGGTTACCAATGGGGGGTTCGGGAACTGGCCGATCAAACGGGCCTCAATCCGGGCTTTGTGTCGAGGATGGCAAGGGCGCTCGAAGATCTCAATTATGTTGCCCGCTTCAAAAACAAGCTGCGGGTTCGATCACCCGAGGGCATTTTGGATGACTGGGCCAGGGCCTACAATTTGAAAAAGAACGAATTGTACAGTTATTTTTGTATAGCGACCCGGCCAGAGGAGATTCTCCGGAAGCTTCGAGAATTGAACATTCCAGACAGTGTGCAATACGCCCTCAGCGTCCAGGCCGGTGCCAGCCTGATCGCGCCCTATTCTGTGTACAAAGAGGTACACGTCTACGTTGAAAACAAAAAAGAGCTTAAATTTTTCAAAAAAAAATTGAACCTTAAAGACGTGGATCAAGGCACGAATGTGGTGCTCATGATCCCTCACTACAGACAATCCGTTTTTTATGACAAACGGATTGTCCAGGGCCTGCCCATTGTTTCTGATATCCAGCTCTATATCGATCTCCATGGATACCCGATTCGGGGTCGCGAACAGGCGGATCATTTGTTCGACAGGCGGCTGAAAAAAATGCTTGGAGTTGGGGCAAAAAATGAATGAGCGTTTTATGTCAGGGCTCTACAAGACCCTGCTCATACTCAGCGACTACCTGCCCGAAATAGTCGTGGGCGGCGGCTGGGCAACGTTTCTATACGGCCGTTACCTTTTTAAGAATCGGCAACGTGAACCCGTTTTCACGCGGGATATTGATTTCATGGTCAAATCTAAAATACCCATTATAGGCAAAAATACTGTGGATCAGCTTCTGGTGGAAGCAGGTTTAAGGGCGAAATTCAAGAGCAGGGGAAATCCCCCGGTTATCCATTATGAGGGCACCATAGAGGGAAGCGATGTCGAAATTGAATTTTTGACCGATCAAACCGGTTCGAAGCCGGACGCTGTACTCGAAGTCCAGGAAGGCCTTCATGCCGAAGCACTTAGGTATGTTTCTCTGCTCGTTGAAAACATTCTGGTCTTGACCCTTGATGATACCAATTTGATAGATGCCCTGGCACCATTGACAGTGAAAGTACCAACACCTGCCGCTTATATTTTTCAAAAGGGACTCATTTTTAAACGGCGATGGGATCATCAAAAGAGAGCCAAAGATTTGTATTATATTTTTGATATTCTTGCCGGAAGCCGTGAGATCCGGTATGATTTAATTTGGGAATTTTCTGAATTTCGAATAAAACATGCAAAATGGTACCAAACCTTCATGGCAGATCTGGGTGAACTTTTCGAAGGGCCTGAATCCGAAGGCGTTTTGCTTGTTACCGAGCAACGACCAGTCAATGCGTACGTAGAGTTAGACAATCTTCAATTTCAACAGTACGCATTTGGAATAGTTGAAGAATTTATAAAAGGGATCAGCCCACAGTGACGCACCAAGTGTTTTAAATCACAGGACATGAAAACGGGGTTGAAATTGAACGAAATAAGCAGGGTCATTAGCTTGAATAGTGAATAAGTTCGCCGCCAAAATAAAGGCAGAAAATTCAGAATATGAAGGCGATCTTGGTTTCAAGGTTTTCAAACTGGACAGCAGCAATATCCGCGCCTGGAAACGAAGCTGTGGCCAGCCAAATTGGAACGTAATGATCCGGGACACCTGTTGCAAATTTTGCAATAACTGCCGCTGATGGCAAAAGCGTTCAGGTCGATTTTTTCAATCTCGATGTCATCCTTTATCCGTATTGCTCATTTTTTTTTCAATTAGGAGCTGTTTCCCCTGATGTTAATGACCCTGTTTTCCGATGAAGGATTTCGAACTGACCTGGCAGTGGAGAACTGTTTGAGGATTGAACTCAAATTACAGAAAAGATACCCTCTTGCATATCCAAAAGCAGACGTGATAAACGCTGGATAAAAAAACATTTTAAAACTGACCCAAGAGGGAAATATGGCCTTGTTTCTGGTTCAACACGGACTCAGTCTTGCAAAGGACAAAGACCCTGAAAAGGGACTTTTCAAACGCCGGCAAGGAGGATACCCGGCGTATTGCCGATGTGGCTAAGCATTATGCAATCCCCATGGCGAAAAATGTAAATTTCAATGAAACAATAAATTTCAGCAACTGTTGAAATTTCAAATATTCTGAAAAACATTGACAATAGAGATATTTCATTATTAAATCGTCTTTCAGCATGTGTCGAAACAGGATAAATAATGAAAATATATGAAAAAGACATAAAAAAATTAGCAAAAACCGCACTCCTGTCGTGCCTTTCTAAGATATCTTTTCTCAAAGCCATCAATATCCAAAAAGAAAATTTTGAAGCAGAAGCTGCTGCCGATCTCACGGTAAAAATTGAGCTTCCGGGTGGCGTCATGCAACTGATTGCCGAGATTAAAAGCAGTGGGCAACCACGGCTTGCCCGCGAAGCTGTTAATCAGCTGCTCCGGTATAAGGACAACGTCGGCGATACCTACTTTGTTTTTATCGCACCGTACATATCACCAAGGGCCGCTGAAATCTGCCGATCAGAAGGTGTCGGCTATCTTGATTTGTCAGGCAACTGCTTGTTATCATTTGATCAAATATTCATACAAAAAAAAAATTATCCAAACCGATTTAAGGAAAAGCGTGATTTAAAATCTTTGTATGCACCCAAAGCCGAGCGCATACTCAGGGTCCTGTTATGCAATCCGGGTAAAAAATGGAAAATTAAAGAGTTGTCTGTTGAAAGCAGCGTCAGCCTTGGCCAGGCCTCAAATGTAAAAAGGTTATTATTTGATCGTGAGCTTATATCCGGGGAACGGGGTGGGTTCAATCTGAAAGAACCTGCTTTGCTTCTGCGTGAGTGGGCTGAGAATTATGATTATCGCAAAAATCAGGTCCAGGAATTTTATTCTTTAAAAAGTGTAACGGATATTGAGAACGCTTTAGCCGCTTACTGCAATAACAAAAAAATCAAATATGCATTAACCGGCTTTTCCGGCGCGGCACGAGTAAAACCTGCGGTCAGGTATAAAAAAGCCATGGCCTACGTTGCCGACTCTGGGGAAGATGTTTTTTCAGCGCTATCGCTAAAAGCGGTAAAAAGCGGTGGCAATCTTTTATTGTTCAGCCCATACGATGATGGTGTTTTTTATAGCTCATCTACGATTAATGAAATACAAGTCGCTTCCGAAATACAGCTTTTCCTGGATCTGCAAGGTTTCCGTGGGCGTGGTGAAGAAGCTGCGGAGGCCCTTTATGAAAGGATTATTGAAAAAACGTGGTAACAAAAACAGATTATAATCAAATTGCCGTTAAAGCAGCATACTCGGTCCTGATAGAGGTTGTCAGGATTCTTGGTGAATACAGAGAGCACATTGTTTTAATTGGTGGTTGGGTACCGCAGTTTCTTTTTCAACACAAAAGTGAATTGCACACCGGAAGCATTGATGTTGATTTGGCGCTTGATCATAAACAAATTGGTGATGAAGCCTATAAAAGCATCCACGACCTGCTTTTGGAAAGGAAGTACACGCCGGGCAAACAGCCATTTATTTTTCACCGTACCGTAAACATTGAAGGGGCTGAAGTAGATGTTCAAGTTGATCTGTTATCCGGTGAGTATGAAGGTACCGGCAAGAGCCACCGCCATCAAAAAGTACAGGATATACGTGCCCGCAAGGTCAGGGGGTGCGACCTTGCTTTTGACGACCCCATTGAATTGACCATAGAAGGCAATCTTCCCGATGGCGCAAAAGATTCAGCCATTATTAGAGTGGCTTCGATCGTTCCATTTCTCATCATGAAAGCCATCGTATTGGATGACCGACTGAAGGAAAAGGATGCCTACGACATTTATTATTGCCTCAAGCAGTACGCCGACAAGTTGGATGATCTGGTGATTGAATTCAGGCCGTACTTGAAAAATGGCTTGATTCAGGAAGGGCTTGCGAAGCTGGCAAAAAATTTTGCGAGTGTGGCGCACACGGGCCCAAAATTTGTGGCGGCTTTTGAGGAAATAACGGATGAAGAAGATCGTACACAAATGGAGCGAGACGCATTTGAGCGTGTAAATTATCTTTTACAGGCGCTATGGAGATAAAAAATGCAATGGATCACACATCCGAATCTGGTTTATCGGCCGCAGCGAATTAAAGGTGTGGAACCATGCGTTGAAACTCCAGTACAACATCCAAAAGCAGACATAGAGAACACTGGATAGCCAAAACCATTTTTCAAAAGGAGGGAAATATGGCTTTATTTCTGGTTCAACACGGGCTCAGTCTTTCAAAGGACAAAGACCCTGAAAAGGGACTTTCAAACGCCGGCAAGAAGGATACCCGGCGCATTGCCGATGTGGCAAAGAGTTACGCCATTGTCGTGGCGAAAATTGTTCACTCGGGTAAAAAAAGAGCCGAGCAGACAGGAATCATTTTCCAGGATGTATTGCAGCCGAAATCAGATCTTACCAAAATATCCGGAATCAATCCCATGGACGATGTAAAGGCCTTTGGCGATGCCCTTGACCCGGCCGCTGATCTCATGGTGGTGGGGCATCTGCCGTTTATGGAAAAACTGGTTTCTTATTTGACGGCAGGCCTGGAAGATAAGCGGGTCTATAAGTTCCAGAATTCCGGGATTGTCTGCCTGGACCGGGAAGACAATGACTGGTTTATCAAATGGACATTAAACCCGGATATTTCGTAGGCGTAAAGAAGGGCTGCTATCAGCAGTTCCCGCTTATGATTAAAGTGCCCTAAAATAGCGATGTGAGGATTTGCTGTTTCGTAAACTTTTTTTGAGTTTAACCCCAAAACAACAACTTTTTTCAATTTTTTTCAACAATAT
>Ga0307991_1002175_pt1 | contig 13394 bp, 7 predicted proteins | sample EllFjometagen131_FD_203146 | JGI IMG/M metagenome (GOLD analysis project Ga0307991, IMG submission 203146) | Marine microbial communities from Ellis Fjord, Antarctic Ocean - #131 | ecosystem: Environmental > Aquatic > Marine > Unclassified | place: Southern Ocean | collected 2014-10-08
TACTCTTCTAATTGTTAAAATTCTAATATTTGTTAATTACTTCAAATGAACGCCACCTGGCTCAACACATATGTGTCGGCTTCGCTTTGCGAAACGAACACTTCTCTTTCACCTTCACTATAACAACCGGCACCAACGCCAAATGGCTAAAATGGTCTTTTGATTTTGTACGTACTGGTCTATTAATATATTTAGCAATTGTAGGTCTCACTTGATCAAATCATATTCCCTCTCCTCTGGGGAGGGTAGGGAGGGCGGTTATTCGATTTTGCCCGGACAGCATTACTTATATATCTTGCTGTCTCAGGTCTTTCATAATGGAGCGAAGCGGAATGTTGATTAATGCTCTGCGCACGCCACGTTCTTCTTGCTTCTCTTCTGGCTTGGCTGTGGAGCTGTTTGTTGTTACACGATTCAATCATTTTTCAAAAGTAAAGCCAAACTCAAAATACCTCCGATCCTAAACCTAGTTTCAGATAACAAAAACCTTAAATCAGAAAAACATTTAATCGAAAACAAAGCAACTGAAACCACAATTTAACTTTAAATTCAAATCCAATACAATTTTCTTATCGTTTTAATTTAGATTTTGAAATTGTAAGATTTAATCCAAACCATTTCGTTAGAAACTAGGAATATTAGAAAAATCAGGTTTGCATTTATCTCAAATTACAATTTATTAGCAAATAATATTTACGGTGAAATATTGTATTTGTTAATTATTTATCCAAAAATCTACTGTAAAACTCGTTGAACTTCCATCATCAAATACAACAGAAGCTCTAATTGTGTGTTCACCATTAGAATAATTAGATGTTACACAAAATCTTCGATAAGGTTCTGTTTCATCTACAGTCCAATTTCCAAACCAACCGAAATGTACTTTATCAATGTTTGTACCTGTCACCGTAAAATGAATATTACCGCTTACATTAATACCTTGTGTGGGATAAGAAAAATGAGATTCATTTGCACCTGGTGATGCTGCTTCAGTAGTCTTTTCTTCACAAGCAGATAAAAGAATTAGTATTACGATTACAAATGGAATAAATTTTTTCAAAATGACCTCCGTTTTAGCTGTTTTTTAACAAATCAATTGCAATTGGAATTAACATAGATAAGGGCTCTTTTAGTTTTTTTAGTTTAGAGAAAACGTTTTTATTCTTTAAAGCTTGAATAAAGTTGTAACCATTGTTTGTTAATGAAACATCATAATAAAATATTTTACCTGTTCCTAATGGCTTTTTGTCATCAACTAGTATTAAATTCTCATATTCTAGGAGTTTTAAATGTCCTTCTAAAGTAGAACTGTCAATATCTGAAAGTTCAAATGGGTGTCCTTTTTCAACTAAATCATCTTCGATTGCAATAAGAATCTCCTTAATTATTGAGATGTTTCGTTTCATAAATGCTCCTTTTCTATTTTTAATTTCCTACAATTTTTACTGTTACATGAAGGTTTGTATTACTTCCATCATTAAATTCAACATAAATATAAATTTTTACATTTCCAATATCATTTTCATCATATCTTACTCTAAAATCAAATGGTGCTGATGTGTCTTCTAAATGGAGAATATCTCCATTTGATTGATAGCCAACCCAATCGATATTATTTCCCTCAATTTCTATATTAATCCATTCATTTACAAAAAATACTTCATTGTTATTGGGACTAACAATCTCAGCATTATTACCATTTGAAGATTCTGTGGTTTTTTCTGATCAACCAAATACTACAATAATGGTTATTGTTACAAAAAGTAAAAAAATAATCTTTTTCATTTATTCCTCAATTTTTTCAAATTGCACCTAATGTTTGGACACTGCCACGATTCGTCTTGCTTCTCTTCTTGCTTATTGTGGGCACTTTTGTTATACACAAGATTCTCAAAGAACACTTCTAAAAAATCCTAAATCACTATCAATTAATAAGGCTCTATCAAGAAAACTATTAAACTCTTCACACGAAATATCTGGAATTAAAGCACAAGAATAACAGGCAGCCATATTTAAACCTCCAATACCTTGTCCGTCTAACGTATTGTAGCAAACAGGATCTGAAGAACAATCTTTAGCTCTAAGTAAAGCTGATTGTAAAATTTTGGTGAAACTTGTTTCATTTGCTTGAGAAATTAAACCACCGTAACTTCCTTCAGAACCTGCAACAGTATAGAGCATCAAACCAGACATTTCATCATTGTTAACAAATAGTCTTTCATTTAATGAAGTTGCTGGATAACCGACCGAGAACTCAAATTCTTTTATTAGAATATGAGAAAGTGTGTGAATCAAAATGAATTTTGCAAGAAATCTAATATCGATGAATCTATTTTTTCTTATCAAATCATTTTGTTCAGCATTGTTTTGAATTATCTTAATTCGCTTTGAGAATTTCTCATCATTTATAATTTCATCCAACCACATATTGATTTTATTATTATCAAAATTTAGAAAAATTCCTTCGCCAAAATTTTCTACAGCAGGTAAGTATATCGTTTGATTATTCCATTTTGATGTATATTTTGGCTTAACTTTTTCATATTCTCCTTTCAAGAATTGATCTTTATCCATTGGCTCTTGCCTTGTGTAGGCAGATTGAACTACAGTAATTTTGATTTTTTTTAATTTAATTAAATTCTCAAATCCAATTTTTGCTAATGAATTGATATTTTGTTTTTCAAAGATTAGATTATTTTTATCAGCATCGTTTTCAGGAAAAAAAACTCTATTAGGATTAATTAAAAAGTTATATTCTTTTAACCGATATTCTATTTCAGGTTCAAACACAGGAAGTTTTTTATTTCTGATATAATTTTTAATAATTTGTTCCGAATATCCTCTCATTAAAAAAACTTCAACAATGAAATTTTCATCTTTTCCTTTTTCTATCCATTTATCTATTTCTTTTGCATCTTCAAGCTTAATAGTTATTTCAGTTGGTAAATAAATACTACTAATTATAATTGGATAATAAACACTATTGCTTGTTCTTATTACTGGTTTTTTAAATTGTTTATCTTCAGAATCTTGATTTGAATAAACTGGTAAACGGAGACCAAACAGACCTGATAAGGTTTGTCTTTTTCCACACTTATCACATTTGATAGTTATGCCAGCCAGATCAGAGAATTTTGCTGATCTAATATATCTTAAATCTTGATTATCACAGCATAAATTATCAAAGTCAATATTAACAGAACCAGAATCTGAATCTTGATCAATAGTTTTTTTCTGAACTTTATTCCATCTTTCCCAGGGAATATCAGTGATTTCACCGTTGGGGGAAGTTAGAATAAATCTGACTTGTTCTAACTCAACAAATAACCTGCCATTAAATTTTTTATAGCAATGATAGCATTTTGGTTTATCGTAAAATGAACTTCTGATTAAAACAATATCTTTCCCAAATTGTTGTAATGTGATTTTCCATCCTTTCCACCAATCCGAAACAATGTGGAATTTTTCACATTTTGGACAATAAAACCATTCGGGGAAATATTTAGCACTGATCACATTCTGGAAATTTTGAGGAACAGTTTTGTTTTTAAAACCTGCAACATTAGTGGGAACTGCCACAAAAGCTTTGAGGTGAGGAAATCCCTTCTCAAACTTCAACCTATTTAATAAACGATTATCTACAATTTGATTTTCTTCTTCAATTTGTTTTTGACTCTGAAAAAAAGGCCATCTATCAAATGGCTCAATAATCAGAGCACCTTTGGGAGTTTCAATAATTGAACCGACACCACCATAAGAACCGATTATTTTTCTTGTTTGAGTTTCTATGTATTTTGACATTTATTTTTCCTCTTTAATTTGTATGAACGTGCTTGTATCAATTTCTCTCATTGATTGCATTGCAATCCATTCTGCATTCGATTCATCTTTATTAGAAGGATTTTTTATAAGGTCATTGTATTTCTTTAAATCATAATTCTCAATTCTATTTTCCCACTCATCAGCAATTTTGTTAATTTTGTTATGAAAATATGAAAATTCGGACTTGAATTGTTTATATCTTTCTCTTATATAATCAATTAATGGTTTTAACTTATCTTTTGTAAAGAATTGAGCTTGATTGTTATTTCCTAACTCTCCTGGGTAATATTGACGAATGAAAGAAATCATCAAACTTGTAAGCATTTTATCAATAGTATTTTCTGTAAATGACGTTACACTTAACGGTTCAATATATTTATAGAAAGATTTATGAAATGGAATAAAATGTTCAAAAAAGGATTTTTCACGAGCACGATTTGCGCTTAGTAAAGTTATTACCAAGCCGTAAGTATTTCTTCCGATTCTACTTGAAGCCTGAATATATTCTGCTACATTTCTTGGCATTCCATTTATTAGCATTATATTCAATCTACTTACATCAATACCAACTGAAATCATATTAGTAGCTAAAACTAAATCAACAATGTCATTCAGATATATGTTTCCATCTTTTTGATTAAATTTATTATCCGTTAATTTCTCTGAAATTTCGTTTAAAGTGGATTTAATCTTTTCGCTTTGTATTCTGCTTGTTAACTCTTTTGTTCGTTTTGAGAGACCCAAATAATTAAATCTATGTAAATCCCGAAATAATCGATTTTGCAAATATCCCGTTAATTGAGAAATCTCAGGACCTACTTTATTTGATATTTTTCCAACATCCTTTAAACTATTAAAATAAGAAACACTCGTCCAATAATTATTGAGACTATCTTTTAATTTATCATCTGAGAATACTTCAATTCGAGCAACAAGTAAATGAGCAAGTAAATGCAATTGTGTATCGATAATTGTCTTTCCTGTAGGCATAAAACCTATATACATTCTTTTACTGTTCAGATTGTCAATTTTGGCAAAAAAACTATTCTCATAACTCAATCCTTGAGGTGGAAAAATGTTTACTTTTTTATTCCCATATAATTGTTCAATTTGCTTTTCAGTATTTCTGGTAGTTGCAGTAGAAGCAATAATCTTAGGACTAACGCCATTTCGCAAACATAATAATTCTATAACATTCTCAAATAAACCAGTTATTGAGCCTAAAGGACCGTTTAATAAATGTAACTCATCTTGAATTATTAGATCAGGTGGTAATTTATTTTCATCGTGAGTATTAAAGAAAATATAACCTTCTGGTTTCCAAGATAGCATTGCAAATTTATCCACTGTACCAAATAATAATGTTGGTGGTTGTTTATACAGAACTTCATCAACAACTTGAACAGGAATTCTCGTATGAAATGGACATTTAGCATTTACGCAAAATATTGTAAAATCTGTTCTACTCTCTTCAAAACCATAAACCCAACCTTTATCGTCCTTAGTAATAAGCTTTGTTCCACACCAAGGGCAAGAACTGATTTGGAATACATTCTTTTCTTGAGGATTGCCATTTTTCTTTCCACACTCATTTTCAATGGAATCAATTCTTTGCTTTACTTCTTCTAACTTATTTGGAGTTGAAGCCATTCCAATCCATTGCCCAATTGATATTGGCTCATCTTTTAGAATAGAATTGAATTCGTTTTGGTTTCTTAAAAATTCTAAGACGACAATCAAACGAGATGCCCTTTCAAATTGTTGAGCAGTTAATAAACGTAGAGTATAACGCATAATAACAGTTGTTCCTTCATAATTGAGTTCATTTGATAATCGTCTCCAAATAATTGTAAATGCCGCAACTGCCAGATATGCTTCAGTTTTTCCACCACCTGTTGGAAACCAGATTAGATCAACTATTTCTTTTCTGAAATTACTCTCTTTATCTACAATACCATCTAAACTCAATAAAAAAAATGCTAATTGAAAAGGTCTATATTTTGGAGTAAATCCTAATTTTTCAGCGTAGTTGTAATTCTTGAAGTAATCTAAATTATTATATTTTTCAGTTTCTGTTAATTCATTTAATTCTTTTTCTTTTTTTGAAAAATCGTCATCATTTGAAATTGATATTTGAATAAGCATTGCTAAATTAGCTATTTGAAAAGCTTTGAAGATATTTTCATCTTTTAACAAATTTATATTATCAATGATTCTGTTCAAATTTTCCTTTTGTTTTGTAATTATTTCTTCTGCAATTTCTTTTTGATCATTTAAATTTTCTGATTGCTTATTTTGTTCATTAATCCAACTCTCATAAAATGAGATAAAATGTTTGAGGTCAGCTATTACTTCATTTTGAGGTTTACCAAAATTTGAAAGATTTTTTATTTCTAATGCTTGATTAAATCTAATGTCATTAATATCATCAAGTTCATTTTTTATTTCCTCTACATTGGTTTCGGGAATAAATGTTGTTTCAATAATCTTTATGTTATTCTTTATTGTCCAAGAAACCGAGCAATTGTGACCAATCGCAAAATTTTTAACATCTCTATAAATAAAGTTCAATCTTTCTGCTTCTCGATCAAATGGCATTCTTTCTTTTTGAGTTTTAAATGGTAGAATACTTTCTGAAATTAATTTAATTTTAGTTTGAAATAGACATTTTGAATTTAATATCTCATTTTTATTTGAAAATTTATTTGCTGGTTGTTCTTTTGAACAATTAACCAATTGTATTTTTACATATTTCCGTCCCAGGTGATAATAAACTTTTGTATAATAACCAATACAAATTTTCTTATTTATAATTGCTGGTAATTCTAATAAATTTAATCTATCTGAGTTGTTAATAGTAATTGTCTTAAGTATTTTAACATCCCTTCTTTTCCAAGCACGACCCAATAATTTCTCAAGAATATGTTTATAGGTTTTAGTAGTGGGACAATCTTTTAAATTGTCCCATCTCCTAAATTTATCATATTCTACATAATCACCGCTTCTCTCTTTTCCACCACCACCGACATAACCATCTAATTTTATATTTAAAAACATAAAACCATTTTCATACTTAAGTTTATCAATAAAAGATAGTTGATATGGGATTTTATTATAAGAAAATGAATCGAATCCGATTTGACTTATTTTTATCTTCTTTTGCTTATAAGTTGGTTGAAAATATAAACCAAAAGAAAATTCAACTTGTATTTCCACTAATGAATCTTCAACACAAAAACTTAATGCCATATTATTAGGGAAAAAGTTATTATGACTCATTTTCAAATCATCAGTTTTTGTTAGATTAGGTTTAAGGGTATTTTCTTGATCAGTATCAGAATTTCTTTCTTCGCTAATTTCACTAATATCATCTTCATCTGAAGTTTCATTTTCAGCTTCAGCATCATCCAATTCTGTTTGTGTTTCGACATTACTTTTTTTGGGGAATAATACTCCAGTAAAATAACGGATCAATGGGTAATCAGAAATTACTTCTTCTTCATCCGGTAAACCCCAAACATCGGAACCAGGACCTAAAAGACCTTTTGATATTCTTTCGTGAAATTTATTTCGAGCTTTAAAATCTAAATTATTCATCAATACCTCTTTCTGATATTTCAATATTTTTTATTGTTCTTAAAGGAGCGGTATGTTTCAAAAATGAATCAATTTGATTATCACTGAATTTTTGGAGAAATTCTCCCTTAATTCTCTTTTTTGAAATAATATAATCGTTCAGTTCTTCACTTAAATTATGACCTAATGATATCATAATGCTCCTGTATAATCTTCTACTCTTTAGGATATTATTAAATTCTAAATCAAATTTCTCATCATTTATAGTTCTTTGAATTGCCCTTAGATTCTCAATACTATGGGGAAATAGATTATCATTATCAATATCAAGCCAGTTTGTTAAAGTTGCTATTTTTAATTTTGCTCCATTTGTTTTCAAATCAGAAAGTAAGCTGTCTAAAGTATAAAATATGTCACTAATATTTTCGAAAAATTTAAGCAATGATTCTTTCCAAAATATTGAATATGAAAAAATTGTTTCAAGTCTACCTTCATCATCTTCTTGTTTAGCAAGAGTCAATAATTTTTTCCTATCGGTGTTTTCATAAATTCTAATCTTATCACCAGTCATTAGATTTGAGACCTGCTCTTTTTTTGATTCTTCCAGATCTTTCTCTAAGATTACTGTTCTATGACCATCAATCTCTTCAGTTTCTGAGTTCTCAAATGTAATTTTATAATACAAATGATCCGATAAATCATAATTGTAGTTTTGATTATAACCTGAAAAATCAGAATACAATTCCTCGATCTTTTGATGAATTGATTCAGCTTCTTTTATTTTTGGAAAATCAATATCACAAAGTTGTTTTCTATCTTCAGAATAATACTCACTCAACTGCTCATTCTTGATTTTTTTCATTTCATTTTTCAGTAGTACTTTTTCGTCAGAATATAAAATGTAATTAATTTTGTGAGATGATTTTGAAAGTAATTTGATTAAATCATAAAATTTACAATTAAACCCAAATAAAGAAAGTATATAGACATTCTGAGGTATGCTAAACAAAGATTGTGTTTTCATAAATGTGTTTATCGAAAATACTTTTACTCTATTTTTTGTAAAATGAGTAAATAAATTAACTAACTCTTCCCAAGCATTTTTCTGTCTGTTGGGAACAATAATAATATCAATTTTATCTTGAGTAATGAATTTAATAAATTTTTCACAATTTAAATTTTTAAAAATTTCTTCAATTTTCTCGTTAGCATTTTCAATATATTGTTGTGGATTTTGATTAATTGAGTAGAGGCTTTCTGAAAGCACAGTTTCGGTCTTTTCTTTTAACACTCGCTCAACAAATTGCAAATGATTATCCAATCGTGTTTGAAAACCAATCATTATTATAGAAAAGATGTATCTTGTAAAATAAATGATAGACTTACAATCAATACTAAACTCATTTTCAATGCTTTTTATAAAATCATTAAAATCAGTAATGCTTTCTATTAAATTATCTGATGTTACTTCAATAATATTTGTTTCATTTTTATTGATTTTATTTAAGTTCTGAACTTCAGGATATGTCCATTTCCATTTAATTAAATCATTGAATTCATTTATTTCTTCATCACCAATAAAAATTGCTTTTGGAATTATCTCTCTTCTTAAATCTTTTTTTATCTTAGTGATATGTGGTTCATATTTATTTTTTCCGATAAAGATTACAGAATCTAAATTTTCAATATTATCTGATAGGTGTTCTTTAAATATTTCATAATCTGATGTTAGATAAATCATTGGTTCAATTGGGATATATTCTGATTCATTTCGTTCAATGCCATTTTTGCCTACCCATTTAAATGGGATTGATTTTTTAAAATCAAATTCATAATGATGTTTTAGTTCATCAAGAAAACTTTTTTTTTCTAAAATTATTACTGATTTGTATGAGAATTTTGAAGGGAAATAATCTACGTTAAATAAGTCATTAAAGAATTCTTTATAATTATTAAATCTTGTGTTTACTTTTCTTTTTGAAAGATCTGCTGTAGTTATAATATATTTTTTCAAATTATCTGTTTTATATATTCTTGTTGTTCTTTTTACACCTCGTTTTTGATAACTTAAAAATTCATAATACTCGGGATAAATTGCATTTATTATATATCTAATTCCGTCTTTTTGTAAAACATCACCAATATTATATTCTGTTTTGTCATCACAATAATTCTTAAAAAAAAGTGATGCAGCAACTGCAATAATAACTGGGAAATAATAACTACTTTTGCTTTCGGTTAGTATAGTTTGAATGAATAAATTATAATCATTCTGATTCAGTGTTTTGTTTATTAGATTCGCATTAATAATATCAAAATCATTTTTCAGGATGAGTTCAAAGTTATACCTTTTTTTTAAGTCATCTTTTGATTTTTGTAATAACTTCTCAGAATATAATTCTATATATTGTTCAAAATTTTTGTTCATATTGTCCTACATCTTCTCCTCTTGTGTATAATGTTTTGCGTATGCGGCGGGATCGGAACGATCACGCCCAAAACAAACCACCCAACCTACCCGCTGACACGTTTGTTCAACAGAGATTCAGTGCCTGATTGGCACGGAATCTCTTATTATGTTAGCAGAAATCATTATTATTTTCTTTTCCAGTTACCTAAAATAAAATCACTTTTTATATATTCCAGTTTCTTGGGGAAATCATTCTCATATGTAACAGCTAAATGAGATGCAGCTCTTGTAAGACCTACATACAATATTTTGTCCACAAGATTAGGTTTGCTTAATGCAATCTTGTCTATATCAATTATAAAAACTACTTCAAACTCCATCCCTTTAATGAATTCAATACTAAAAATTTTAACTTTATTACTCTCACCAAATTTTCCTTGATAACAATCTTCCAAATCAATTGAATTTGCATATAGAGGATCATATAAAACATCAAATAAAGGTTTAATTCTTTCTTCGGTTGGAACGAAAATAGCCACAGTTGGTAAATAATTGAAGTTTGAATATATTTCATTAATTCTTTCAACAATCCAATTGCTTAAGTTTTCTTTTGAATTATATTTGAATCTCAATGCATCAGGATCAAAATCATTAATCTCAAAAGCTGATGTAAAATTAGGTTTCAAATTTGTTGAATTTTCGTATATCTTTTTTATAATATCTAACATTATAGGACTTTGACGATACACTTTTTTTAGTGAATATATCTGGTACTCAGGATTATTGTCTTTAAGCTCTTGCCAAGAAGAAATTCCACAATATGTAATTCTTTGCATAACATCACCCGATAATACAAGCGAATCTGTTTTAGGATGTGTAAGATGTCTCATACAATTTATTTGTATTTCAGAGAAATCTGTTGCTTCATCTACAATTGCTTGAATATAAAATCTAAATTTCAAATCTTCCAAAATCATATTACCAGTATCATTTTTTAAGAAACGATTCTTCTTATTAAAAAGTAATCTTGCATTTCTTAATATCTCATTTAAAATTAAATCAATTTCTAATCCCGTAATCTTATTCTTTTTATGCTCTTGGATTATATTATCATTATAAAAATAATCTTCATTTTTTAATGAAATGGAACGAAAGCTTTTATAATACTTGGAGATACTTCTTAAAACTAAATTTAAATTTTCAGAAATTATTGAAAGTAATTGAAACTCGAAAATGTTTTGACCGATTAAAGTGAAAAAGGTTTCATCGAAAATAGATTTGTGTAATAATTCCATTACTCGTGAATATATTGTATGCTTTTGCTCTATTTTCATTATTAGGTTTTTAGAATACCAAGCTATTGAACGTTTAATGTATTTTGCTGTTTTTAACCTTATATCGTCAGTTTCTCTCTCTTCTAAAATTTGATTATAGTAATGAGTTTCAACGGTATCCATTTCTTCATCATCACTTTCTATATTCACTTTCTCTTCATTTGGATTGAGTTCAGTTATTAATTCAACAATTTGATTGAATATAGGATTATTTTGAGTGTTTAGTTTTTCAATATTGTCTTTGAAGAAAACATTAAACTCTTTTCTACATTTTTTATATTCCTTTAACATTCTTTCAAGATTGATTGCTAAGTCGATAATCATTAGATCAGAAGAATTATTTGCCGATAATAGAAAATTTTCAAATATCTTAGCTGATGATTTCAGTAAATTTTTATTAATTGGATTATAATCTTTGTTATATTTCTCTAATTTTGCAACAATTTTTGAAATTTTATCATAAATAATATTTTGATAATACTTTTTGAAGTCAATACTTAGTTTCATCAAATCTCTATTAGAATTGATTGTTAAAATTTGTTCTTTGGTCCGAACAAATCTTCCACTATCATTACCGATTTTTGTTACGAAGAATTTTCTAGATAATATTGTTCTCATATTATCCCAAGTAGATAAAGTCTTTTCGGAAGCAGGTAAGCCTTCTAAATTCAATGCTTCTCTAATGTAGTTTTTTATATCAGAATTAGGAGTGAATAGAATCCATTTGCGAAATCGATTCTCATAAATTTCCATTAAATCATTATTGTTTAAAATATCCTTTTCTTCCTGAGTCAAATAATTATATTCAATTTTTTGTGATAATCTTTTTAAAATAACTGTAGTCTTTCCTGATCCAGCAGTTCCATTTACGATTATCTGTGTATTTAAAGGTAATCGAAAAATTTCGTCCTGAATTGAATCCAAAATAGCTTGATCGCGGAACTCAACTTTTTGAATGATTTCTCTTTTAAATCCTTTAGTAATCTTTGCATCCAATAAAAGTTTCTCAAGCTCTTCTTTTTCTAAGGATTCAAGACTTTCGATAATGTTTTCCTGAACATCTTGAACAACAGGAGAGATTTTTTTGAAAGAGTTAAGAAGTGATAATAATGAATCTACTGAAAATTGACCATCAGGAATTTCAATTTTATTTTGTATTGCATCCCAATGCTTTATTCTTTTTATAGGTTTAAAATTTATATTTTTCTCTAATATTTTGAAATTACATTCACCTCTTGGTAGATTCATAGTAATTTCATTACCTACTTCTAATGACGCTAATCTCCCTAATGGTGCTTTGTAAGACACATATTTAACATTTTGTTTTTGGTTTATAAGTCTATCTTGTGCAGTTTCGGCTCTACGACAAAAATAATAAGTTAATACAACTCCATTATTTAAAATTTTAACATATGCATTAAAGGGTTCTTTTGCTGCTAAAATATCATTTTTCCTAATTGTAGTTTGCGATTTGTAGAATGGATCAACACTTCCATCTAATTTATAATTTACACTAATGGCATTATCATTAATTCTGAAATTATTATCCCAAAATTCTAAATCATTAATAATTACATTTGCTATAGAATACAGCACATCAGGTTTATCCATTTATCGCTCCTTTACATCTTAAGTTTATTATCTATCCTTTTTCGAAATTTATTTCTGCTAACATATGCACGCCACGCCCTTATAAAAGGTTCGCATAACCAACCTATAGTTATACTAAAAAGATTCGTAATAACTCTAATATACTTTCTTTCTTTATCTTTTATTAGTACAATGTTCATACTAGTTGTTTTCTCTCATGTAATAATTTTCATTTCAATAAATATTTTTTCTTTTTTAATTGTCAATAACTTTCACGCTTACGGATCGGCTTTCAAAGAAAACGATCACACGCTTTTACTCTTCTAATTGTTAAAATTCTAATATTTGTTAATTACTTCAAATGAACGCCACCTGGCTCAACACATATGTGTCGGCTTCGCTTTGCGAAACGATCACTTCTCTTTCACATTCACTATAACAACCGGCACCAACGCCAAATGGCTAAAATGGACTTTTGATTTTGTACGTACTGGTCTATTAATATATTTAGCAATTGTAGGTCTAACTTGATCAAATCATATTCCCTCTCCTCTGGGGAGGGTAGGGAGGGGCGATTCTTCGATTTTGCCAGAACTGCATTACTTATATATCTTGCTGTCTCAGGTCTTTCATAATGGAGCGAAGCGGAAGGTTGATTAATG
>Ga0307991_1002176_pt1 | contig 13394 bp, 9 predicted proteins | sample EllFjometagen131_FD_203146 | JGI IMG/M metagenome (GOLD analysis project Ga0307991, IMG submission 203146) | Marine microbial communities from Ellis Fjord, Antarctic Ocean - #131 | ecosystem: Environmental > Aquatic > Marine > Unclassified | place: Southern Ocean | collected 2014-10-08
ATTTCAATTATTCGGCTTCCAAACAAAAATAGAGAAAAAAATATTTTTGCTGCTAATTTCTGTATCTGGTATAGGACCAAAGCTTGCCTTAAATATTCTCTCAGGTATTGGGCCTGATGACCTCTTAAATGCTATTATAACATCAAATTCTGAAAGAATTTCCGATGTTCCAGGTGTCGGGAAAAAAACAGCACAGAGGATAACCCTGGAGTTAAAAGAAAAGGCGTCCAGCCTGTCAATAGATATAGAGCCACTGCCAAGAAAGACGTTTCAGGTAGAAAACAAAGAAATTTTTGATGACGCCTTATCTGCCCTTATCAACCTTGGATATCATAGCAAACCAGCTAAGAAGGTAATAGAAGATATTTTACGCATTAATAAAGAAATGAATCTTGAGGAACTACTGAGATTGGTATTGCAAAACTTATCAAAATGAGTCCCCTTTAATGTATTAATTGATTATGGAGAAAGGAATCACAAACCCAAATCCTGAGAATAATGAAAGTCCCCTGGAACTTAGCCTCAGGCCTGTAAGCCTGGATATGTTTGTTGGCCAGGAGGATCTAAAGAGGAACCTCAGAATCTTTATAGATGCTGCCAAAGGACGTTATGAGGCATTAGACCATGTTCTTTTTCATGGCAGCCCAGGCCTTGGAAAGACCACCCTTGCCAATATAATTTCCAATGAACTACAGGTAAATCTAAAAACTACCTCAGGCCCTGTATTGGACAAACCCGGTGATTTAGCAGCTATATTAACATCATTGGAACCACGGGATGTGTTATTTGTTGATGAAATTCATAGACTTAACCATGTAGTGGAAGAAATGCTTTACCCTGCCCTCGAAGATTTCACTTTAGATATTATAATTGGACAGGGCCCATCAGCAAGGACAGTAAAATTAGATATTCCGCCTTTCACCCTTGTCGGCGCAACTACGAGAACCGGACTACTTACTCCTCCTTTGAGAGACCGATTTGGAATTATTCAACGGTTGGAATTTTACAGGCCCGAAGAACTCCAAGAAATTGTACAAAAATCGGGAGTTATTCTTAATATTCAAATCGAGAAAAAAGGGGCCTTTGAGATTGCAAAACGATCCAGAGGAACCCCAAGAATTGCCAACAGACTACTTAAAAGAGTGAGGGATTACGCACAGATAAAGGCAGATGGACTTATTACCCTACAGGTTGCAGGTGAGGCATTAGACATGCTTGAGGTAGATGATAAAGGTCTTGACAAAATGGACAGGCAAATCATTATAACAATAATAGAAAAATTTGACGGAGGTCCTATAGGTGTCGATACACTGTCAGCCGCCATTAGCGAGGAAAAGGATACCATTGAAGAGGTTTATGAGCCGTTTTTAATTCAAAATGGATACATAAACAGGACACCAAGAGGGAGAGTAGCCACCAGACGAGCCTATGAGCATTTTGGATTTACCCCCAAAACGAAAAAAAGTGTTGCTCAAACTAAACTATTTTAGATATACCCCGGAAGGTTTGATAATCTTAATATAAATTGACTTTTAAGTTAGTCTTTTCTAAAAACAGAAAGAAAGAGAAGGCAAACCAAAAGTAGTTTACACTTTCTTTTATTAAAGGGTCTATAAATGAAAATTATAATAATTGGAGCCGGGGAAGTTGGGTTTCATATTGCCCAGAGGCTTGCAGAAGAAAATCAAGATGTAGTTTTAATTGAAATTGATCCCAAAAAGATTAGAGAGGTCCAAAATGTTTTAGACATACAAGCCATTCTTGGCTCAGGAACGAACCCATCAGTTTTGCAAGACGCCGGCATTAAAGAAAGTGATATAATTGTTGCAGCAACAGACAATGATGAGGCAAATTTAATAGCCTGTTTCTATGCCCAGTTCCTGACCGATTATATTACCAAGATAGTTAGGCTTAAGAATCCAGACTATATGAAGCACAGGGAAATATTTGATCAAGATTTTCTGAATATCGATTTAATTATAAATCCTCGCACAGAAATGGTTTCCTCCATGCTAAAGCTCATGGAAATTCCAGAGGCATCAGAGGTAATAGACTTCAAGGACGGCAAAATAAAACTGTTAGGCATAACTGTAAGAGGAGACTCCCCATTAGTTGGAAAAAAGCTATCCTCTTTTAGCGATTTGGAACGTGTAATCCTTGTTGGCATTATCATAAGGGGAGAGCGTGTTATTATACCAAGGGGAAACGACATGATTCAGGTTAATGATTTAATCTACTGCATATCCCAAAAAGAGGATATTCCAAATATTTTTCGCCTGATGAATCTTAGAAAAAAAGAATTGAGTCGTGTAATGATTATTGGTGGCAGTGAAACGGGTTTTACATTAGCAAAGGCACTTGACAATACATCCATTAACACAAAAATCATAGAGAGAGACGGGCAAAGATGTTTAGAAATGGCTGAAAGCCTTAAAAAGGTTGTTGTATTAAATGGTGACGCCACAAATAGGGATTTCCTTTTAGAGGAGAATATTACCGATATAGACATTGTCGCCGTAATCACCGGGGATGATGAAAACAATGTCCTTATTTCTCTCCTGGCCAAGGCGTTAGGGGCAAAAAAGACGGTCACCAAAATAGGAAAGCTTAGCTACATTCCCCTAATCTCAGAGATTGGAATTGATACTGTTGTCAGCCCAAGACTTTCTGCCATAAGGGCAATTCTTCAATATATCAGGAAAGGCAAGGTAATATGTGTAGCGCCACTTCAGGGAGAGGGTGCAGAGGCTATAGAATTCGAGGCGTTAGAAACCTCTGACATTGTAAACATACCATTATCAAATGTAAAATTTCCAAAGGGCTCCATAGTTGGCGCAATCATAAGGGGGGAAGAAATTATTATCCCAAGAGGACAAAACATGATCAAACCACATGATCACTTGATAATATTCGCCTTGAAAAAAGCCATTCCAAAACTTGAAAAACTATTCACTGTTAAACTGGAATACTTTTGATTAATTTCCGTAAAATCTTCCATATTATCGGAATATTAAATCTATTCCTTGGTCTCTCCATGGTTGCACCTCTTGCAATCTCCCTTATCTACCATGATGGAAGCTCCATTTCTATACTCAACTCATTCATAATCACATCTATCAGCGGAATCGCCATGTTTTTTCTTGCAAAGACCAATAACACCTCCTCTCTTAGCCAAAGAGAGGGCATGGCCATTGTCACCCTCGGATGGATAAGCGCCGGTCTTTTTGGATCTCTCCCCTTTTTTCTCTCAGGTTCTATCGGCAATATAACTGATGCGTGCTTTGAGTCTATCTCCGGTTTTACAACTACAGGGGCCTCAATCTTAAGTAATATTGAATCCCTCCCTGAGGGAATCCTCTTTTGGAGAAGCATGATCCAATGGTTTGGAGGCATGGGGATTATTGTTCTTTCCATAGCGATACTTCCATTCTTTGGCGTAGGGGGCATGCAACTTTATAAGGCTGAAATACCAAGTCCTGTAGTAGATAAATTACAGCCCCGTATATCTGAGACAGCCAAAGCCCTCTGGAAAATCTATCTATCCATTACCTTGATTGAAACATGTCTTCTATGGATAGGCGGCATGCCTTTATTCGACTCTATAAACCATGCCTTTTGCACAATGCCAACCGGGGGATTTAGCACACAAAATGCAAGTATTGCCCAGTATAACAGTATCTATTTTGACACTGTTATTATCATTTTTATGGCAATTGCAGGGATAAATTTTTCCCTGCATTTCAGGTTTCTGAAGGGGGAATTTAAGGTATTCGGAAATGACCCGGAATGCCGAATATTTTTATTAATTTTAGTCATTCTAACCTCAATAGTTGCCTTTAATTTATACCAAACTGTTTATAGCTCCATTGGACAGGCTCTTAGATATGCCTCTTTTCAGATTGTGTCTATAATGACAACAACCGGTTTTGTAACTGCTGATTATGCAAAGTGGCCTCCATTGTCACAGATTATCATAATATTATGCATGTTTGTTGGAGCCATGGCAGGTTCTACAGGCGGGGCTATAAAGGTTATGAGGATCATACTTATCATTAAACATGGGTACCAGGAAATTTTCAAACTTGTCCACCCACATGCTGTCAGGTCAATAAAGCTCGGCGGAAAACCTGTTCCTTCAGACGTTTTAAGCAGTATACGGGGGTTTTTTATATTGTATTTGAGCGTCTTTATTGTTGCTGTTATTATAATGTCCGGCCTTGGACTTGATGTATTTTCATCCTTTGCCTCTGTAGCTGCCACTATAGGAAATGTAGGCCCAGGGTTTGGGTTGGTAGGACCTATGCAAAATTATCTGCCTGTTCCTAATTTGGGGAAGTGGGTTTTATCCTTCTGTATGCTCGTCGGACGTCTCGAAATTTACACAGTGATAGTTATTTTAACTCCTGCATACTGGCGTAAATAAAGGGCGACTACAAACAATTCATTGAAGCGACCCATGCATATAAAATGCAATTTTTCTTATGTCTAACTATAATTTTTATGATTACATAATAATCGGTTCAGGTTTTGGGGGATCCGTATCTGCCCTGCGCCTGGCTGAAAAGGGCTACTCCGTTATAATCTTGGAAAAAGGGAAACGTTATGAAACGGAAGATTTTCCAAAGACCAACTGGAATATCCGGAAGAGCCTATGGGTACCACAATTTGGACTCTACGGTATCTGGGGGCTATCGCTTTTAAGGCATGTATTTATACTCCATGGCACAGGTGTAGGCGGAGGAAGCCTAAATTATTGCAATCAACTGTTAATACCTCCAGATGACGTATTTGAAAGGGATGAGTGGGGCCCTGGAAATTGGAACTCTAAGCTTGCCCCTTTTTATGAAACGGCCAGGCAAATGTTAGGAGCCAATCCTTGCCCCCGCATAGGAAAGGCGGACGAAGTCTTAGCGGAAATAGGCAGAGAAATCAGAGGTGAAGACACCTTTCACATTAACGACGTAGGTGTATTTTTCGGTGAACCCGGCAAGAAAACAACAGACCCTTACTTTAATGGAGAAGGCCCTGACAGAACAGGTTGTAATTTTTGCGGGGCATGCATGATTGGCTGCCCCACAGGCAGCAAAAACACCCTGGACAAAAACTACCTTTACCTTGCTGAAAATAAATATAAGGTCAAAATCATTCCTGAAATGGAGGCAACCGGAGTCTACCCAATTAATAATGGTTACAAGGTATTTGCAAAAAAATCTACAGGACTATATCACCATAAAAAAACGTATCTAACTAAAGGTGTCATTTTTAGCGGCGGGGTGATGGGCTCGGTTAAATTGCTTCTGAAATGCAAAAAAAATGCCCTTTTGCCCAACCTTTCAAAACAACTCGGTAACTTAATAAGAACAAATTCAGAGGCAATACTTGGAGTCAAGGCAAATGATAGACATGCAGACTATTCTGACCAAATCAGCATTACATCCGGCATTTATCCGGATAAAAACACCCATGTTGAAATTGTACGTTTCAATAAGGGTTCTGATCTTATGGCATCCTTGACAACATTGCTTACTGACGGAGGTGGGCACATTCCAAGATTTTTACGGTTTCTTGTAAATGCCTTTAGCCACCCTCTATCCTTTCTAAAGACCTTGTGGTTCCCTGGCTGGGGAGCCCGCACATCGATTCTTTTGGTTATGCAAAAAGAAGAGAATTACATGCGGTTTGATTACAAAAGACGATGGTGGCGACTTGGTAAACGAAGCTTAAACTCTGAAATTGCACCGGAAACGAAAAAAGTGCCGTCTTACATCCCCATTGCAAACGAGATAGCGAAACGAATGGGGGAAAAGATTGATGGTCAGCCATTGAGTTCATGGCCTGAGGTTCTTTTTGACGTTCCGACAACGGCGCATATTTTAGGTGGAGCTGTAATGGGAGCCACTAATGAGGATAGTGTGGTAAATTTTAAGGGAGAGATTCATGACTATCCAAATCTTTATGTGGTTGATGGTTCTAATGTGCCTGTAAATTTAGGTGTAAATCCCAGCCTCACTATTACTGCACTGGCCGAATACATTATGTCGCAAATCCCTCGTAAGGCATAATAAATCTGTAACCGTTCACGGTTCAACGTTTCCCGCTGAAAGCGGGATTCAGGGTTAGGGAAAAGACTGAAATTGGATCCCCGAAATGCTCGTAAAGAATACGGGGCTTGCCACATTATCGCCAAGTACCATGTTCCGGATTTATGGGGATGTAGAAGCGGGCGGTTTTCCCGTACAAAACGCTTACAAAATAGCGTATGGTGATGAGATAGAACCTTTGAATCCCGCTGCAAGCGGGAAACCTTTAAACCCGTGAACGGTTACATAAATCTTTTGGAGAAAAAATATAAATGAATAAAGGTTATACAGGAAAATACTGCATTATTAATCTCACTGAGGGATCTAAGGAGATAGTTGAGTTAGGTGACGATTTTTACAAAAAATACCTGTCTGGTTACGGGTTAGGCGCTGCTGTAATTACTGAGCGTCAAAAAATTGGCATAGATCCTTTGTCACCAAACAGTTACTTGGGTTTTTGCAGTGGGTTACTTACAGGGACAGGGGCGCTTTTTTCAGGTCGTTTCATGGTTGTGGGAAAATCTCCCCTTACCGGGGGTTGGGGTGACGCAAATGTGGGTGGCTTTTTCTCACGAGAGTTAAAAAGAACCGGATACGATGCAATTTTTATTACCGGCATGTCAAAAAAACCCGTATGGGTTTATATTAATGATGGAGCCATACAGATAAAAGACGCCTCGACACTATGGGGCAAAGATACAGTTGAGACTGAGCGGATTATTAAGCACGAGCTGAATGATCAAAAAGTCCAAGTGGCCTCAATAGGTATAAGCGGAGAAAAAATTTCACTTATTTCAGGAATTGTAACCGACAGTGGCCGGATTGCAGCAAGATCAGGTCTGGGCGCTGTTATGGGAAGTAAAAAATTAAAGGCCATTGCAGTTCGTGGTAAGCATAAAATAAAGGCAGCCCATCCAGACATATTAAGAAAGATAAACAAAGAATTTTTAACTGAATTTAAAAAATCTAAATTCATAGACAGGCTCATGGCTAAATTCATAAATCTTTTTAGTCTGATTATAGCTTATACTGGAATTTCCATACCAACTAAGGCTTCTATTCTAAAAGAAATTTATAAACAATACGGCACATCAGGGCTAACTGTTTATTCTGCCATGACAGGCGATACACCAATAAAAAACTGGATCGGCTCAGGATATAGTGATTTTTCTTATGAAAATGCAATAAAAATTTCGGATAAAAATGTTATAGCACACCAGAGCCACCATTATTCCTGCCAATCCTGCCCCTTAGGTTGCGGTGGGATTATTGACATTAAAGAGGGACGTTATAAGGGTGCAACAGGCCACCGACCCGAATATGAAACCCTTGCAGCCTTCGGCAGCCTCTTGCTTCACAGTAATATAGACGCAATTATCGAGATTAACGAAATGTGCAACAGGGCCGGCATAGATACTATTTCAACCGGCTCATGTGTGGCCTTTGCAATAGAATGTTTTGAAAAAGGAAAAATTGACAAGAATATTACAGGCGGATTGGACCTTTGCTGGGGCAAGACAAAAGAAATCGTTAAGCTTACTGATATGATCATCCATAGGGATGGATTTGGAGACATGCTTGCCGACGGAGTAAAACGCGCTTCTGAGAGGATTGGAAAAGGAACAGAAAAATTTGCAATACATGCCGGAGGACAAGAGCTCCCAATGCATGATTCACGTTTAGACGCAGGCTACGCCATTGCATATCAATGTGAGCCAACACCAGGACGTCACACTATTTCTTGTTTCTTATATGCCGATCTATTCGATATAGAAAAAAAGTTCCCTAAAATCAAAGCAATGATAAACAATTCAAAAGGTAAGGAGGCGAGAAACGTAAAACGCTATGCAGCCGGATCTTTTTACATGCAAATAATCAATTGTGCAGGACTCTGTCTTATTGGGGCGCTAACCGGGCCTTTGCCTGTTATTGAATACATAAACGCTGTAACTGGATGGAGCCTTACAGCAGATGAATACCTTAAGACAGGAGAACGTATTTTAAACTTAAGAAAGGCATTCAACGTTCGGGAAGGCATAATGCAAAAAGATTCTAAAATCCCTGATAGGGCATTAGGAAGGCCTGCACTCAAAGATGGGCCCTTAAAAGGGAGAACTTTGGATATTGAAAGCCTTCAAAAAGAATTTTTTAAAACCGCAGGCTGGGATTATGTTACCGGAGGTCCTACCAGGGAGAAAATGAAGGAATTAGGCATAGATTATTTGTTTTGATTCATTTTGGTTCTTATATTAACGCTATGAATTTATCTTATTTATTATGAGTCTTGTATCCATCTCAAATCTTTCCCTCGCTTTTTTAGGGAAAATAATTTTTAACAAAATCGGACTTCAAGTAGAGGCCGGCAATAAGATTGGGCTTGTTGGGCCAAATGGGTCAGGTAAAACAACATTATTGAAATTAATAACAGGTGAAGTATATCCTGACAAAGGGGAAATAAAAAGAGGGAAAGATGTCAGGATAGGTCACTTATCCCAGGATGTCCGGTCTGCATTATCCGGCAACATTCTTCAAGCTGTGCTTGATTCTATCCCTAAAAGAAAAAATTTCATCAGGGAAATAGCCCGAATAGACAGCTCTCTTAAAAACATCCAAGGGAAAGATAACCAGTTAAAATTAGCTGGGAGGCTTGCTGAGCTGCATCAAGAAATGGGAAACCTTGATGCACAATTCCCAATCCACGATGCAAAAAGGATTCTTTCCGGCCTGGGTTTTGATGACGCAGATTTTAACAGGCCAATCTCAACACTGAGTGAGGGATGGAAGATGAGAGCCCACCTTGGCAGTCTTCTTTATCAAAGTCCGGACCTGCTTTTAATGGACGAACCAACAAACCATCTCGATGTCCAATCTGTACATTGGCTGGAACAATTCCTTCAGAAATATAAAGGCTCTATAATCCTTGTATCCCATGATAAAGATTTTTTAAACAGACAAACAAATCAAACTATAAGCCTCGAGCCTGAGGGAATGAAAAGCTATAGAGGTAATTATGACTTCTATTTGAATGCGAGAAATGAGGAAAAATTAAACTTACTGCGACAGGAAAAAAACCAGGAACAAAAGATAAAAGACGCCCAGAAATTCATAGAAAGGTTTCGCTATAAGGCAACCAAGGCCAGGCAGGCACAGAGCAAAATAAAATTGCTAAAAAAAATGGATATCGTTGAATCCCATCGACCTCAAACAATTATTCACTTCTCCTTTCCTGATATTCCAATCAGCGGCAGGGAGGTTATGGCAATCAAAAACATTTCAAAAGGTTTTAAGGACAAGACACTTTACAAAAACATCAATCTAAGCATTTTCAGAGGTGAGAGAATAGCTATAATTGGACCAAACGGTTCCGGTAAAACAACATTGCTTAAAATAATAGCTGGTGAAATAAAGCCTGACTGCGGGGAGATAACATTAGGCCACAATGTTTCCATAGGTTACTTTGCCCAGCATCATATGGATATGCTGGATCCGGTAAATACAATTATTGAGGAGGTAAGCCATTCAGCGCCTGATGAATCAATAGGGTTTATTAGACGTTTATGCGGCGCCTTTTTGTTTTCCGGTGAGGATGTTGACAAATCAATATCTGTACTTTCCGGTGGTGAAAAGGCCAGGGTTTCCCTTGCAAAACTCTTAGTAAGTCCCGGGACATTTATGCTTATGGACGAGCCGACAAACCATCTTGACCTCATGTCATCAGAGGAATTAATAGATTCCTTAACTAATTATAAAGGCACATTGTTATTCGTATCTCACAATCAATCATTTGTTAACAGGCTGGCAACAAAGATATGGAGTATAACAGAGGAAGGAATTGAAGAATACCCAGGTAATCTTAATGAATATTTCGATTATCTTGAAAGAATTGATAAGGTATTGCCTGACCCATCTGAAAAAGAGTATAAAGAATTAAACAATGTAAAAAAGGATAGGAAGGCGGGAAAAAGGCAAGATGCTGAAAAACGAAAACAAATCAGGGATACCATTAAGCCGATAAAGGATAAGCTAAACACCCTTGAAGATAGAATCTCACTCCTTGAAAAAAGGGAAAAAGAATTAGAAATAATCCTTTCAGACCCGACTGTATTTGCAGATACAGAGAAAACACCGTCTATTCTGACCGAATATAGTAATGTTAGAGATAAAATAAAAGAGTTGTTTGCAAGGTGGGAATACGGGCAAGAGCAATTGGAGAAAACAAAAAAAGCATTGGGCATTTAATAAATGAAGGATGCCGGTCTATGATAACTATGGTTCTAACGGGTAAGCAGATACACCATCTTCTGTTACCTCTTTTGCCGTGACTTTTACAATCTTGTTTTTTATAAGATTTCTTGAGGGAAAGGTAAACCGAACATAATTATCTGCCAAGGCCCCGATAATGCCACTACGACCACGGACCCATCCCTCAGCTAAAACAGGAAAAACTTTGCCCAATAAACTTTTCCTGAAGGTTTGTCTTTTTTTTTGGTCAAGGGATCTCAGGGAAGATGCTCTTTCCTTTATTGTTTCATTGTCAACTTGATGGGAGAATTTTGCTGCGGGCGTTCCCTTTCTCTTTGAGTATGGGAAAACATGGAGGTAACTAACAGGCAACTCTTTTAAAAGATTAAATGTCCTGTAAAAGGAATCATTGTTTTCCCCTGGAAAGCCTACCAATACATCAACTCCTATAGAGGCTCCAGGGATTAAATGTTTTATGTTATATACCGTTTCAACAAATGCTGCAGCAGTATAATGTCTGTTCATCCTTTTTAAAATCAAATCGTCACCACTTTGTAAAGAAATGTGAAAATGGCGGCAAAGCCAATCTCGACTTGCCATCAGTTCAACCAATCTTCTGTTTATTTCAGTCGGATCAAGGGAGCTAAGCCTTATCCTCATATGGAAATTATTTTTATCAACCTCGTACAAGAAAGCGGTTAAATCAATGTCATCACTAAGATCATGGCCATATTTTCCAAGGTTTATTCCTGTTAGCACAACCTCTTTGTAGCCATTCGCCTCAAATACCTTAAGGGATTGAATAACATTTTCAGGCTCCAGGCTCCTCAGCGGTCCACGAGCCTTAGGTATTATACAGTAGGAACATAATGATTCGCATCCATCCTGTATTTTTAAAAAGGCCCTGGTCCTATCAGAAAATTTTTTAATAGGAATTTGTTCAAATTGGCTGCAGGTATCGAACTCTTCTCTTGCAACAAATGGAGGATCGTGCTGAGTTATTTTCATTAAAAGATCCGGGAAAGAGTTCTTCTTATTGTTCCCTGCGATTATTTTTATCCCGTCAATCCTGGATAGCTCATCAGGGAATACCTGTCCATAGCAACCAATCGCGCCTATTATAGCGCCGGGGTTTTTTCTTACAGCCCTTCTTATCGCTTGCCTGGATTGGGAGCTTGCCTTGGCCGTTACTATGCAACCATTGATAATTACTAAATCTGCAGAACCGTCTTGTTTTGCCTTTTGACAGCCTTTACTTATGAGTGACTCTTCTATAAAAGCAGACTCGCATTGATTTACCTTGCAGCCTAAGGTGATAATTTTAAACAGTTTTGACATTTATATCCGTTCAAGGTTCAGCCTTTACTTATCCATCCCCCTCCGATAACACTTTCACCTTCATAGCATACAAGGGCCTGGCCAGGTGTTATTGCCCATTGGGAATAATCAAATTCAAACCGGACAAGGTTTTTCTCAAGTATAGTAAGTGTTCCTTCAGCCGGTTTATGCCTATACCTTATTTGCGCCTGCACCTTTAATTTTTTTTGGCCTTGTGGTTCCTTTATCCATATAAAATCTTTAGCGGTGAGTTCTCCGGCAAATAAATTCTCCCTCTTGGCTACAACAATCTCATTGGTTTCCGGTTTAATTTGATACACATAGAGAGGATATGGGGAGGCTATCCCAAGGCCATGTCTCTGCCCAATAGTATAGGCATAGGTACCAGGGTGAGTTCCAAGGATATTTCCTTCAAAGTCAAGTATATTTCCAGGTGAAAACATCCGGTTGTTTGCATGACTTTTAAAGAAAGATCTGTAATCGTTCCCTGGTATAAAGCATATTTCCTGACTTTCTTTATGATCTTGCCGGGACAGTCCTTTTTCCTTTGCAGAGACATATATTTCCGCCTTTCTTATATCACCTAATGGAAATATAGACCTTAACAAATGAGATTTTTTTACTCTATGCAAAAAATATGTCTGATCCTTTTGCCTGTCTTTTGCCCTGAGTAATTCAATATTTTTTCCGTCTGCATTTTTTTTTAATCTTGCGTAGTGGCCAGTAGCTAAATAATCAATACCTGTCCGGTCCATCCATCTTATGATTTGGTCAAATTTGATTGCATAGTTACAAACAACACAAGGATTAGGGGTAATACCCAAATGGTAAGATTTAAAAAAGTAATCAATAACATTTTCTTTGAAAGAATCTCTTACGTCTAAAAGATGCAAAGTGATATTCAATCCCTCAGCGAACGATTTTATTTTACTTATCTTTTTTTCTTTCTCTGGGAGAGGCAAAATAAGATGAACACCTACAATATTCCATCCCTGGTTTTTAAGGATAATTGCGGCATATGAGCTGTCTATACCTCCGCTAAGGGCTACTGCAATAGTTTTTTTATTTTCAATCATACACTGACTTACTGCCTTAGTGTTTTTTCCTATAAATTCTTTTATAGACCCTGGGGGTGTATCGGCGCCTGAAAAATGAGGTTATTTTTGAGTGAGCCCATAGCGAAGTATTTTGTAATTCCAAAATGGGCCTTCTTGATATGTGGCGTATTTATGTTATTGAGGAAACCTTGCCACTTATGTATTGTATCTGATATTAGTCTTTTCTTCGTGCCTTCGTGTCTTAGTGGCAGAATAGATACGATTAATCGAGTATGTCTCTGTCGAAATTGACCTCCATGGCCTTGGCTGGACAGGCCAGCACACATAGTTCGCATGCACTGCATTTATCCTTGTCAAAGGCCACGGTCATTTCCGGCCTTTCAATGTATAATGCTCCAGTAGGACATACGGCCGTGCAGACGCCGCAATGAAAACACTTTTCATCATTTTTCTTTATATCATGACTTATGCTTTCTACCTTTACGCCAAGATTTCTAAGATATTTAATTCCAAGGCTATAATTTTTTTTTGTTCCGGTTAGTTCTAAGACCATTAGGCCCTCTTTTCTCGGATATATCGTAGCCTTTAATATATTGAAGGAAAGACCAAATCTTTTAACCAGATTGACTGATATCGCCTTATCTACGATATCTCGGGGAAACCTTAAAAGAAGTAT
>Ga0307991_1002180_pt1 | contig 13362 bp, 9 predicted proteins | sample EllFjometagen131_FD_203146 | JGI IMG/M metagenome (GOLD analysis project Ga0307991, IMG submission 203146) | Marine microbial communities from Ellis Fjord, Antarctic Ocean - #131 | ecosystem: Environmental > Aquatic > Marine > Unclassified | place: Southern Ocean | collected 2014-10-08
TATCTTTGAATTATTAGTTTTTGTTTTTCTGTCCATTCTTTAGATTTGATTTCAAACATATAAATTCCGTTAATTAAATAACCAATTTCAATTTGTTGCTGATTTTGGTAAAGTTTTTCTGTTTTGACTAATGAACCAATAACATTATAAATATTCAATGTCAAAATTTCATTGCTATTTATATTAACATTTAATGTAAAAATGTTGGAAACCGGATTAGGATAAATAGTAATTACCGATGAATTTACTTCTTCGTTAATAGACGTTGTGAATGAAACTACAACAGAATCAGTAAGAACACAACCATTATTATCGGTAATAGTTACGGTATAAGTTCCCGGTAATAAACCTGTTGCAGTAGAACTGTCTTGTGCAGGAGTGGTATTCCATAAATAAGTGTAAGGTGTAAGACCTAATGAAATAGTTGCAGTTGCAGTGCCATCATTACATGTTGAGCAACTTGCGTCAAATGAAGTCATGGATAATGTAATTGAATTACATTCCGATTCGGCATAAGCATACCAGCTTTCATAACCATAAGTCATATTATCGTTCACAATGGTTGAATCGTATTCGTTGGCTAAACTATATGTGCTGTCGTAAGCTGTAACGCCAATAGTATCGGTAATGGGAACACCCGTAAGAACGTATGACGTATCATTGCCCACATTAACAGAATCGGTAAAAGAATATCCGTTAAAACCGCCATAGTAAACATGATAACCCGCAATATCTGGCTCAGGATTTGGAATCCATGTTATTTTTACCTGTCCGCCACCTATATTTGTTTTTGTAACATTTGCAGGTGGCGATACAGGGGCTAAAGTATCAGGTGTTGATAAATAAGGGCTATAATTTACTATGCCCAATGAATTATCGTCGAACCAGTCATAAATTTTTCCCTGTATTGTAGCATCATCTGCTGTTCCCCACCAGTTATTGGTTGCTACAACATTTGGTGTTCCTTGTTCATTATCATTATATAATTCATAAAAAGCGGAATTATTAAAAATATTGTTGTTATTCAAAACAAGAGCTGTTGAATTACCCATACTAATACATCTATTCAAAGTATTATTGAAATCGGTATTTTTATTAAATGCAATAGTGTTTAAATTTATATAAGCATTATCGAAACGTATCCCTGCATCATCAGTTGCGGTATTTCTGATAATATGATTATTATGTATTGAATAAGATGCATTGAGAGTCCATATTCCTCCATTTGTACCGGTAGTACTATTATCAGATATAACATTATTAGATATAGTTGCATCGCCCAAGTAAGCATAAATTCCACCTACCCAGTAGGTGGCTTTGTTATTTGTTATTATATTATTAGATATTATGGACGAGTTGATGCCATTATAAATATAGATACCACCCGCCTCAGACGCTATATTATTCATTATTATGTTATTGGTTATTGGGGATTCACAAACGCCACCCAATCCACTGGCTATACCACCACCATCTCCACCTGTTGTATTATCGGTAATTATATTATTAGATATAATTACCGTCTCAAACATATTACAAATACCTCCGCCAGAAGATGATGCATAATTTTTTGATATAGTATTACCGGATATTAGAGTAGTGCCATCACTGGAAATATGAATACCTCCCCCGTAATCAGATGATGTATTATTGCTTATTAAAGAATTTGTTATTTTAAGACTGCCAGTAAGATTATATGCATTAATTCCACTGGCACTATTATCGGAAATTGTGCAATAATTTACAAAAGGATGAGCATTATCAAATCGTAAAGCACCATTATCACTAACAGTAGCGCCTCCAGCATATTGGATTTTACAATATTCCAGTATGCTTCCGCTAAGGTAATTTCCATAAATATCATTCTCATAAACAGCATCAACGCTTGCATCACTAAAATAAATATAGCCCCAGGCCCCGGCAGTATTAACAGTATTGGAAGTAAATGTAATACTATCGCTGCTTGTACCCTGAGCTATTAATGTTCCGTCAATTTGAATTGACAATAAGCTGTTAAATTTTACAGTAACACCAGGTTCAATAGTTAGGGTAACGCCATTATTCACCAGCACATTGCCTATAACAATGTAAGGACTGTTTGCAATTATCCAGACCGTATTAGTAGATATTGATCCACTAACATCAGTTTGTGCATTTACATTAATTGTCATTGCAATTAAAACGGTCAAGAGAATTGTAATTTTTTTCATTTTATTTTTGTCAGAGTTTATCGTGCTGACTCCGCACTTTTTATTTGTAATTATTTATCAAAGTTAGTTTTTTTGTTTCACTTGGTTGCATATAATGTAATAGTATTTTATGCGAAATTACAAAAATACAAAAAAAATTAGAAAAAAAATTATTTTTAATAGAAATTAAATATTGGTTATATCCTTCAGGATAAACCAATTTTATTTGTTCTTTTAATTCAATACTTAATTTCTCGTAGTCTTGAATTACTCTTAACTCATTAGTTTTCATTCGCTAAAAATTACCAATTTAATAAATATGCGAATATAAGTGGAACAACAATAGTTGCATCAGATTCTATAATAAATTTTGGTGTATCAATATCTAATTTTCCCCAGGTTATTTTTTCGTTAGGTACAGCTCCCGAATAAGAGCCATAACTTGTTGTGGAATCAGATATTTGGCAAAAATAACTCCAAAAGGGTGTGTCTGTTCTTTCTAAATCCTGATATAGCATTGGAACAACGCAGATAGGAAAATCGCCTGCAATACCACCGCCTATTTGAAAAAACCCAATACAATTTTCTTTAGTATTTTCTGTGTACCAGTTGGCAAGGAAAGTCATATATTCAATTCCCGACTTCATTGTGGATGGCTGTAGTTCGCCTTTAATGCAGTACGAAGCAAAAATATTTCCCATTGTAGAATCTTCCCAGCCAGGGACAACAATTGGCAAATTCTTTTCGGCTGCTGCAAGCATCCAACTATTTTTAGGGTCTATTTCGTAATACTGTTCCAGCACACCTGAAAGAAGTAGCTTACACATAAATTCGTGAGGAAAATATCGCTCTCCTTTATCCTCGGTATCTTTCCAAATTTTAAAGATATGTTTCTGTAAACGCCTAAAAGCTTCTTCTTCGGGAATACACGTATCTGTAACTCTATTCAGTCCTTTTTCTAATAATTCCCATTCTTGTTTTGGTGATAAATTTCGATATTCTGGTATTCTTTTATAATGAGAATGTGCAACAAGATTCATAAGGTCTTCTTCGAGATTTGCCCCTGTACACGAAATAATTTGCACTTTATCTTGTCTGATGATTTCAGCAAGAGATTTTCCTAATTCAGCTGTACTCATTGCTCCTGAAAGTGTAATCATCATTTTATTGCCTTGTTCTAATTGATATTCATAAGCTTTTGCTGCATCAACAAGGCTTGCTGAATTAAAATGCTTGTAGTGTTCAAGCATAAATTTTGATATATCTCCTTTATTTTTCATTGTATTTGTATTTATAAGATAATAATTTATAATAAAGCTTAGCTGTTAAAAAATTAGGGGCTTTATTATTTTCAATCGGTGCAAGTTCAACTATATCGAATCCAAGCACATTTTTTTCTGTAAAAACTTTTTTAAGATAATTAATAGTGGTATTCCAATCTAAACCACCAGGCTCGGGTGTTCCTGTTGCAGGCATTATTGAAGGGTCTAAAACATCTAAATCGATTGTGATATAAACATTGTCAGTCATTAAATTAATTGATTTTTCTACCCAATCATTTTTTTCACAAATATCCATACTTCGTATTCCAACTTGTATTAAATTGGTATTTTTTGATGCATCATGTAAAGCACAAGCATGATTGTATTTTGAGCCTAAATAATTTTCCCGTAAATCGGCATGTGCATCGAGTTGCAAAATTGTAATGTTAGGATATTCTTCGTAATAAGCTTTAATAATTCCAATACTTACAGAATGTTCTCCACCAAAAAAACTTAAAAATTTATTGGTTTTTAATAGTTCTTTGGTTTTGTTGTAAACAGTTTTAAAAACAGATTCAGGGGATGAATTCTCCGTAATTTCAGGTAAAATATGAATGCCATGTTTATAAACTTCCATATCTGTTTCAATATCGTATAATTCCATATTTTCCGATGCCTCGATAAAAGCATCAAAAGCATTATCAGCACCTTTACCCCATGTGCTTGTACCGTCATATGGGATTGATTGTAATAATACTGATACAGCTTCAAAATCGGCATATTTGTTTTCTATGCCTGCAAAGTTTCTCATAGCTTATTTGTTGTATCCTAAAATTTTAAACATTTCCTGTGCAGATTGTTCCTCTCTATAAACATAATCAACAAAATTACCTTTTTCATCACGGTCTATTATGACATGTTTGGGTGATGGAATAAGACAATGTTTTATACCACCATAACCACTAATAGCATCTTGATAAGCTCCAGTATGGAAAAATCCAAGATATAAAGGTTCGTTATCATCATTAGAATATTTTGGCAATAATATCTCCTGATTTAAATCTTCGGAATTGTAATAGTCTGAATGGTCGCAACTAATACCGCCAATATTTACACGATGATATTCATTATCCCATTTATTTATCGGCAACAAAATAAATTTTTCGTGAATAGACCAGGCATCAGGTATTGTATTCATTAAACTATTGTTAATTATATACCACGATTCAGTATCGTTTTGTTGTTTATGTTCTAATACTTTAAAAATAATTGCTCCTGATTCACCAACCGTATATTTACCAAACTCTGTATATATATTAGGTTCAACTACATTTTCCTTTGTACAGGATTCTTTTATATTCTTGATGATTTCGTTAATCATATATTCATAATTATACTCAAACCCAAGGTGATTTCGAATTGGAAATCCACCGCCAAGATTAAATGAATCTAATTTTTTACTTTCTTTTTTAAGGTCGATATATAATTTTAGGGCTTTTTGAAATTCTCCCCAATAATATAGTGTGTCTTTAATACCTGAATCTACAAAAAAATGAAGCATTTTAAGTTCAACCTTATCATTGTTTTTTATATTATCATTGAAAAAGTCTATCATCTCTGTATGGCGTATTCCAAGTCGCGATGTATAATACGCAGATTGCGCTTCTTCGTTAACGGCCATTCGTAATCCGATTTTTATTTTATGTTTAGATTTGAGTTTTTGAATTCTATTAAGTTCACTTATACTATCTAAAATAATGATTGAATTTTTAAATCCGCTTTCTTGAAGAAGAAGTATTTTTTTTAAATATTCATCGGTTTTATACCCATTATGAACGATGATTCTATTTGTATCAATTTTTTTTCCTTCAAACAGATTCAGTATTAAATCAATATCAAAAGATGATGATGTTTCGAGATTTACATTATGTTTTAATGCTTCTGAGATAACATGATAAAAGTGATTACACTTTGTGCAATAACAAAAATAATATTTTCCTTTGTATGCATTATTCTTAATTGCTCGATTAAAAAGATTTTTGGCTTTCTTTATTTGGTCTCCAATTTTAGGAAGATAAATAAATCTAAATGGGGTTCCGTGTTTTTCAATTAAATATTTTAACGATACTCCATGAAATGTAAGGTATTTATCTCTCAGGTCAAAACCTTCCTGTGGGAAGTAATAACTCTGTTCTATTAAATCAAAATATGTATTTTTCATTTATGCAATAATATCTGTGTTTTTCTTAGTTGACGTTTCGTTGTTTAACTGAAATATTTTCTAAGTGTCTAAAATCAAAGCCATCAACAAAGAACGTTCTATCAAGCTGTGCCTGATTATTCGTTCATTGCCTGATGGTAAAAATTCCCCAATAGGACCAAGTCCATCTATTTTAGGTAAATCTTTAGAAATATGACAAATATCTGATGAACTCCAACGATGTTCCTTTGATATTCTAACATCTATTTGCTTTGTAATGGATTGAATGTGTTTATAGAAATCCTCTATTTGTTGAGTTTGTTCCATTGCAGGGCGTTTTTGACCACCTTCAAATAGAACTTGATAAATTTTACTTCTTTTTTGTTGAATTATAATTTTCTTAATTTTTTGTTCGATAAGTTCTAATATTTCTTTTGAATTATATCTAACGCTAATACCAGCAAAGCCATATGCATGCACCTTAAAAATGTTGCTTTGAAACTGAATATCGAATGGTGCGATTACATTCTCACTATCGTTTCTTGAAATATCAGTAATGGCAGCCAAAGTTTTATTAAAATTCATGGCTGTAAATGACACGTTTTCTGCCGCATTTTTTTTCACTAACTTTGTTTCAAGTCGGTAAAGAGCAGAACCCGATCTCGAAAGAATCAATCCTCCACTTTTAGATGAACCACTAATTGAAATTATTTTTTTTGCTTGTTCTGCTTTTTGTTGAATAATATTTTTAGAATATCTGCCATCAATGGAAGAATCCGTAATTAACAAAATTCCTATTTTAATTTTCTTTAAACTGCGAGTAAAACGTAATGCTTGTAAAGCAGATAAAACGATGGCTGCACCTCCCTTGTTCTCCCAAATACCTGTGCCTAAAAGATACTGCTCATGCTCGTTGTAATTTTCATGATTTGCCAGTTTAATTTTATTATCGATAGGCAACAAAATTAAATAGTCAACCTCCTGATTAACAGAATTGGAAAAGTACATAATATTGCCAACCTCCAACTGTAGGTATATTTCGTATATAAATCCCAGATGACTGAGCTCTGAGCTGATTAATTTACTGCAATAATTTACTCCATCAACATTGCGGATGTGAGAATTTGTATCCACAAGTTTTTTTAGAAATTTTTCGGTTTGCTGCTGCCTCGTTTTTAGAAAGGAACGCATACGGGCAGCTTGCGACATTTTTCCTTTCTTTCCCTCTTCGGGAAGTTGGGTTATCATGGTATTTGCAAAATAACGGACAGATGCAACATCAAGCATTTTATTGGCCAAAGTTTCAAAGTTATAACCGGCAACCTTTGCTGAGGCTACATAAGAACCTGTTTCTCCCAGGCTAGCCATAGAGTTAATTTCTAACAGATAAATATTATCGTCTTCATCTAAACGAATATCAACCCTTGAAAAATCACGCAAGTTTAATGCCTTGAAAGCTTCAATACTTATTTTCTGCATTTTTTCAGCCAACTCAGGGGATATTTTTGCAGGACAAATTTTCTTTATAGGATTAGTTTTTTTATCATCAACAGTTTGGATGGCATCAGGGTCATCATCTAAATCAATTTCCAACACAGGAAAAGTTTCAACAGGTGAATTGCCAAGCAAACCTACAATAAATTCCCGTCCTCGGATAAATTGCTCAACCAATGCTTGTTGCTCAAATTCTGTAACGATAAACCGGATGGCCTCACGTAAATCATCATCGTTATAAACCACTTTTAAGCCAAATGAAACACTTTCCATTTTAGGCTTCACAATTACAGGATACTTAACTTTACTTATATTTTCTTTGGGTGAATTGAATGCCCAAAATTCAGGTGTTGGTAAACTATTATTTTTCCATATAATTTTGGTTAAAACCTTATCCAAAGCTAATGTATGGCCAGATGGGGAGGATCCAACATAAGGTATTCCAAGCATTTCAAGTAATGATGGGATATGAGTATAACGGCTTTCGCCCTGAATGCCGTAAGCCATATTAAAAACCATGCCCATTTGTTCGCCCTCCATAACGCGAGGCATAAAGTTTTCCAACCTTTCAACAATCTGCTTATTCCCATCCATAATAGTAACATTATGGCCTGCTTTTTCAAGGCTCTGAGCTACTTTTTTTACAGTTTTCTCGTTATAGAATTCCTTGTTTTGCATTCCGAAAACATTTATTACTCCCTGAATATCTCTATTGTATATGATGGCTACTTTCATTTTAACAATCTCAACATTATCGTTAGTCAATAATTTTACACATTTTCAAAAAATTCTTTACCATAATCATCCCATCTTCACCAGAAACTTCGGGGTGTGATTGAAATCCATAAATTGGCTTTTGTTTATGCTTAATGATTTCGTTTGAGCAAGTGTCAGAAATTGCAAGGCTTTCAAATGTTGGGGGTAATTCTGCCACATGAAATGAATGTTGTTTCACCAATAATAATTCCTGCTTGTTTAATCCATTAAAAATCGGGTCATCAGTTTTAACAATTGTAACTATTTCTTTTTTCCCGTGATATACAGGCAATTTTTTAATACGCACCCGATAGGCGACAGCTAATATTTCGTGCCCTAGGCAAAAACCTATTATTGGCACATTGAAATTCATTAAAGCTACAAAGTTTGAAGTCAGGTTTAAAGGTTCATAAGGGTTCCCTCTACCACCTGAGATAATAATTCCCTGTATTTGAACTTTAGCAGATAAGGTAATAGGTTGGTTATGGTCGAAAAACACATAATCAAAATCTTGTTCAGCAAGATATTGACGCTTAAACTTTTTTATAAAAGCACTCTGATTGTCGATTATCAATAACATTTTTACCTATTCTATTATTTATATTTATAAATTCATTTCTTTTTATTAAAAATTCAATATTGTAAAAAACTTCTACAATGAACGCCAACGACTGATGTATGGTTTTGTAGCGGACTTCAACGCGATAATGTTCAAATTAGTCAATGAGCCAAATTTGCCACCTTTTAAATAGTCAGATCGGCAGATTTGGGGGAGCCCAATAAGAGCCACACTGACTGAATTTACTGCTAAACCGCTATGAACTATATATTTTGTTACCGTCTTTTGTTTCATAAGTTGTCAAAATAATTATCAAGAAAAATCACTCTATTTTCTATCCAATCAATTAAATATTCTTGTTCCGAATTAATATCAATATTACTGCCCCATTTTTTATTTTCAATATCAATTATCTCTGATTTATTAATAAACATAAAATTATCATTAAACATTCTTTTTAATTCTATGTTTGAGAATATATTCCCTCGTAATAAACCCCATCTTTGCTTTAATTTACCCTTAAAATTGTCAGTATTTGTTTCTATAAGTCGGTCAAATAAACTATTTGAGAGTATTGATGTATAACTTGTATGGGTTCCATCCCAAAACAACCCCCAAGAACCATCTAAATCCCACGGAATAATGTGAATTTCATCTGTAATACTTTCTTTTTCTAAAAAAGTATTTTTACCTGTATTGTCCATAGCTGATACGATGTTCAAAAAAATAAAATAGTCAACAAAATTGTTAATATCTATTAATGATGTTATTTGTGATGTAAAATCTTGATTACCTCCAATTACTACTAAATTTCTTAAATCGTTTAATGGTTTCCAATTAATTTCTATTTTTGGGTCGGGATATTTTTGTTCCCAACCATCCCAATAATAATTTAGAGGTGAATTATTTGTGTATGTTTCAAAACGAGTTGCACCATCTTCCCAAGCAGTGGCTTTGTATAAAACTGCATTATCATTATTAAGATTTAAAAATTCGGAATTAATATTTTCACCTAAACAATACAGCCCTTGATGTTCATTATTTATATATAATTCAATAAATTTAGAACTAATAGCGTAATGTTTATTCCCATCAAATTTTTCCCATAATTCAAAAGAAGTTTTGTTCCTCAATCTTGCTTTATCAATCCACATTGCATCTAAAATCCATTGATTGTTGTTTTTCATATCAAACAATGAATTTGAAATGTCATCATTAAGGTTGATACTTCCTTTCAGTGAAAAACCATAAGATTTTTTTTGATAAGATTGCGATGTTCCTCCTCTATATTCTAATCCTATAAAATATTTATCAGTTCTTTTGTTAGCTTCTGGATAATTAATAACAATTTTAGCGATAGTTTTAGGCTCATCAAATATTCTATTTGGTGTAATTACCTGAACAATTGGCAGATTCGTAAATGTTAATAGTATTTTTTCAGATTTGCCGTTGATTAAAATTACTATTTCATATTCTTTATTTATTTCAATATCCCCTAAATTATTTATACTATTATTTTGTAAAAGCTTCCCTTCAAAATAAATAGTTGAATATTCCTGAAATTCAATTAACGGGGAAAAAGCATTAATAATGTCATTATCAATTGGAAACCTGAGACTGTTATCAATGTAGTCATAACAACATTCTTTTTCGTTTATTCTTAGTATTGTTTGTAGTTCTAACTCTCGATTAACCTCAGAATTATATATTACTTCTTCTTTATAACAAGATTGAAAGCCTATTAAAACAGATAGGGTTAATAGAATATTGAAGCCTCTCATAATTTCAATGTATATATTGTTTTTAGAAAGAAAAAAGAAAGGGGGGCATTTGTATTAATTTCTTGTGCATAACCAAAAGAGCAATTAAAACTTCCGATTTTAGTTTTAATATTATCTCCCAGATGAAATCTAATTATATTAAAATAAGGTTCTTTAAATGTTTCTATTAATCGATACAGCTCACCTGAAATATATAATTTATTCATTTTGCTTACACTATATTGAACTTTAATTTTATTCCTTATTGCGGAATAATGAATATTTGTTGATTGGTATTCTGAGAATAAATTCACAAATTCTTGTTGATACCTTAGTCTATAATACAATTTTATTTTTTTTGAAATATTACCTTTATAATGGAGATCAAAATTATATCTGTAATTATTTTCTGTTTCTTTCCACCGTCTGGCATTATATGTATATCGAAAATTTGCACCTAACTTAAAATTTTCATTCATTCTATACTTACCTCCAAAGTCAATAATATAATCATCGAATTTTGTGGCATTTGAATAATATCTTAGCTGTTGCTCTAAATTAATTTCAAAATTTGTGCATAGCTTTTTTTCAATATTTATTCCTCCCCAAACTCCAAAATCTCTCATAACCTTTATTTGTTGTGAAAATAGGCTACTTGACAAAAGTAAATATAATATTATAATGGCCGCTCTATTCATTTCTTCAATTGACGGTAACGGTTGCGGCTATGTGGAGTGCGGAATAGGAATAGTAAATTCCTTTTCAAAGTTCCCACGGAGCCAGATTTTTTGTTTTTGTTTTTAAATTTTGTAGTAAAAGCCAAATCAAAAAATTTGGCGGCGTTCGGATGTGTGACATACGAACAGTTACAGCCGATTTCCGCATTACATATAGGTGTTGTTAGCAACTGTTCAATTCTGTCTGTCATTTCAGTTTTATAATTTTTTTTATTGTAATACCTTTTTCATTTATAATTTTTACAAAGTAGATTCCACTTACAAGATTATTAATGTCTATTAATATTTTTGAGGATTGCAAATAGAAAGATTTCATTGATTGTCCTTCCATATTGATAAATTCTACTCTTGTATTTTTATAGTCTATAAGTTCTATAAATAATATATCATTTGTTGGGTTAGGATATAATTGTATTCCAAAGTCATCTGTTATTTCCATTATAAAATTAGGAGTTGGGTTGTATTCCCAGAAATCTATTGTATATGATGTGTCATCATGCCCCGTTCCGATATATCCTTTCGAGCCAGTAGAAAAACCAACAGCCTCCCATCTTGCCGTTCCTCCGAAATCCACCTTTTGTGTCCATGTATTACTTCCCGGATCATATTCCCAGAAATCTTTATGTTTTGTGTATGGGAATGTGCCATCCTCTCCTGTTCCGATATATCCTTTTGTACCAATAGAAAATCCAACAACACTGGTTCTTGCTGTTCCTCCGAAATTCGCTTTTTGTGTCCACGTATTACTGCCCGGGTCATATTCCCAGAAATCTTTATAGTAATTATCATTAATGTCCTGCCCTGTTCCTATATAACCTTTTGAGCTAATAAAAAAACCGACAGCACCATCTCTTGCGGTTCCACCGAAATCCATTTTTTGTGTCCATACATCATTGTCAGGGTCATATTCCCAAAAATCTTTATAATATGTACCTGCTGGTGTGCCGTACCCAGTGCCTATGTATCCTTTTGTTCCAATAGAAAAACCAACTGCACTCCGTCTTACTGGTCCTCCGAAATTCGTCTTCTGTGTCCACGTATTATTGTCTGGATCATATTCCCAGAAATCTTTTTTAAATGTTGTACCAGTGTACCCTGTTCCGATATATCCTTTTGTTCCAATTGAAAAACCAACCGCATCCCATCTTGCTATTCCTCCGAAATCCGCCTTCTGTGTCCACGTATTATTGTCTAAATCATATTCCCAGAAATCTTTATATAGTGTGCCATCGAATCCTGTTCCAATATATAACTTTGTACCAATAGTAAACCCGACAGCCCCTCTTCTTGCAGTTCCTCCAAAATCTGCTTTTTGTGTCCATTGAGAAAATACTGAAGTGATTGTAAAAATTATTGATATAAAAAGAAAAATTATTTTTTTCATAATATGGCTTGTTTATTTTTATTGATTTAAGTCATTGCATTTTTTTGAATAGTTGCTAACGGTCGTAAGTATGGGGAGTTTTGGAGCGAAGCGGAAAAATTACCTATACTTGCTGTTACCGCCTGGTGTTCTGTCTTCCAGTCTTGTAAACCATTGGCATTATTCAGTTTCCGTGTCATTGTCATTTTACTTTCTGTCTTTCTTTCGGCTTGTGTGGCAGCGTTTTTTATTTTTTATGTGACGGTAAATTTTTTTAAACAATTTCTCTCTGTGCGTTGGCTTTGCAAGCTCTTTGACAAAGTTTTGGTAATAGCGTTGGCTCGTGGGGCTTTGCCAATGTGCTTGCAAATGCGTTTGCTAAAACATTTGATTACAAAAGGAACTCTTTTATAAAATTCTACCATCCTGCATTTCAATAATCCTATCCGATGAGTTTGCAAAGTCGTTATCGTGAGTTACTACTACGATGGTTTGATTTAGGTCTTTTGAAATTTGTCGGAAAATATCCAAAACTATATTTGAATTCTTCGTGTCAAGGTTTCCGGTTGGCTCATCGCACATAATTATTTTCGGATCATTTATTAATGCCCGTGCTATGGCAACCCTTTGTTGCTGACCACCCGAAAGTTTTGATGCAGGTTTTAATGCTTGTTCTTCTATCCCTAATAGTTTAAGTTTTTGATATGCACTTTCTTCAATTTCCTCCTTAGAATAACGATTTAATTTCATTGCAGGAATCATCACGTTTTTAAGGCAGGTAAATTCGGGTAACAAATAATGAAACTGAAACACAAATCCGATGTTTATATTTCTAATTTGTGCTAATTTATCAAGCTTTGAACCTGTAATCAATTCATTTTCAACAAATATATTGCCTGAATAATCGGTATCCATTGTAGATAGAACGTACAACAATGTTGATTTGCCACTGCCTGATTTGCCAATAATTGAAACAAATTCAGCCTTTTTTATTTCGAACGAAATATCGTCTAACACCTTAAATTTCTGTGGTGTGTAAAAA
>Ga0307991_1002181_pt1 | contig 13354 bp, 11 predicted proteins | sample EllFjometagen131_FD_203146 | JGI IMG/M metagenome (GOLD analysis project Ga0307991, IMG submission 203146) | Marine microbial communities from Ellis Fjord, Antarctic Ocean - #131 | ecosystem: Environmental > Aquatic > Marine > Unclassified | place: Southern Ocean | collected 2014-10-08
CGAGAGAAATTATTCTTCACCATCATGAACGTTACGACGGCAAGGGCTATCCAGACGGTTTATTAGGAATAGAAATACCGCTGGGGGCACGCATTATCGCTGTAGCAGATACGGTGTCGGCTATGTGTGCAACACCGTTGTTATAGACGAGGGATGACATTTGATACTGTTGAGCAGGAGCTTGTCCGTGAAAAGGGACAGCAATTTTGTCCAAATGTAGTCGACGCATTCGTACGCCAGCGTCACCAAATTGAGGGATATTTTGCTGCAGAAGATAAACATGAAGTTCCAGAAAGCGGCTTATTTACTTCTGAAACTTCACTTGGATTTCCCTTAGCAAGTCTCAATCAAGAATGATTTTTGCTTTTCCCTTACTGTGAGTTTGTCATAGTAAGGGATGAAGTGAGGTTGTCTCCTGTGCAGTTGAGAAGAAAATTGAAGCTCAGGCATGGTTGCGTGAATAAGTTTACAGTAGACGACTGAACGTTATTGATATTAAGTGACGACACTCAGTTGCAAGGCTTGATCGTGGGTGGATTAGGTGGATACAAATTTGTGCTGACGCGCAGATCGTTAGCAGTGTTGCTCCGTTAGTTAGTCGAAGGTGAATGTTTTTGCATTATTCTTATGACCCCGGTGAGGGAAAACAAAGCATAAGGTCTGTTGTCTTAGGTATGTTTTATAGCAGTTTAGCCGACAATGCCCCTGTGATTCACAAAACGTTTCGCAGAAGCAGAGGCGTAATTTTTTAGCCATTAATATTTTTTTCCTCTTTGTACCGGCAAGCGCGGCACTTATCTGCTTTGTTGTGATGTGCTTTTTCTGTTGTTGTGTCAATACGTGTTAAATCCTGGGCGACTAAATCCAAAAAATAGGTGCGATCGTGTTAGTCATTGTTACTCCTTAACTAATTATGTGGGTAAAAGGTTAAACTCTAATCTGCTGCTGACAGCAACCACAATCAATCCCGTTGGCAATAAGCTGAAGTTGCCTTGTATCTCGAATATCAATTAGCCCGCGTTGGCAGGTTATGGTTCCTGCTTGTTCAAATTTAGATAGGGTGCGCGACATAGTTTCGCGGACCATCCCTAATTCTTGAGCTGTAAGTGAAATAGGGCGTAGATCAACAGTTAATGCTGCTGAGGATGCTAACCTGTTATTCTTGTTTATTAGAGAGATCAAGTGGGTCGCAACTTTGGCGCGTACATTTGCGCATTGCGATAGGCAGCGCTTGGAGCGCTCTTCCTCTATTTGGGTAGCGAGAAGTTGTATGAGGTTGCTGTGTAGGTGATCATCTTCTTTCATGAGTTGGCGAAATTGCCGATGTGGCCAGCTAAGTAGGTGCACCTGAGAAAGGCTTTCGGCGTAGCTGCAGCACCCTCTACCAGAAGCCAGGGCTGCTGAACAAAAGATATCACCACTGGTTAAGCGTTGCTGTAGAGACTCTTCGCCACTGATGGTCGGGCGCATCATCTTCATCTTCCCCTCAAGCAGCAAATATAGGCGGCTAGAAAGATCTTCACGGCTAAGAATCATGCCTTTGCGCTCCAATGAAGATCTGCGCCCGCGCTCTATCAAGGCACTAATGGTGCTGCTTTTTAGATTCTGTAGCAGTAGCAGCGCGGAAATTTCGGTTGCATTGTTACCCATTTTGTAGTGCCCCCTCGGTTAACAGCTGTAGTGATCTACCTCGCTTGCTATGCAAAAGACTGGCAATGCGTTGGTGCTGGTGTTGATAAAGGTCAGCCAGAGCATGGCTGCGCCGTGTATGGCCATATATTTTCCACAACCGTTGTGCAGTGACCTTGAGTTGCGATCTCCCCATAAAAGCTCTAATGTCCTTTAATGGATACCCCAGAAACAGTCCGATCTCATGTGGAAACTCTCCATCAATAAAGTGGCTGGTCAGGTCTGCGAGAGTCTTCGCTATGTGCTGCGGGTTACGGTAGTGCAATGACGCTAAAAATGCGCGAGAGCTGCGGCTGTTAAGTCGGCGTTGTAAGAGTGTTGGTGAATAGATGAGGAGAAGCACTCCGTTAGTGTCGCAAAGCAGGGCAGTTGCAACCATTGAGGAGTTTTCTAACAGCTCATCACCGTAGCGTTGCCATAGTTGATACATATTGCGACCGCATGAGTATGCACGATTACTTATGCGCAGTAAGTTTGCCGGTTTCACTCCGGCAATAACCTCTGCGGTGCCGAGGGTTAAAAAAGCAGCCACGCATTGCCGTGGTTCAGGATACTGACCTGCAACTTCGTGCCATGCCGTGCGCGGGCACAGTTTGCTGTGCGGCGCTCCTGCGCATGGGCATTGTAGCGGTAACGGTATTGACATGGATGCTCCATTTAAATGGTATCTTATGAAATTGAATATCATTATCAATAGGCTAACATGTTGCAACTCCCACTAGGTATAGCTACGTCAGTAATGAGTAGTTGACTAATACTTAATGTGTAAAAAGATTGTTTTAGAGCTTTATGATAATGAAAACCGTTATCAATATAGACAAGACAAGAGAGATCTGCAATAGTTTTTTTAAATAAAATCCCAGCTGTGTCATATCTGATAAATCAGTAGTGTGTATCTGCTGTTCTGCATACTTCCTTCTACTCGATATCCCTACTTAATATTCGCATGATTGGTATTGTGTGAAATATTGTGCCTCCCTAGGTGGGCGGTAACCTTTGTTCCATATTGTCGTTATGCTTCACATCTTGGCTTCTAGGGTCGTTGCATCTAAAGACCTCCATTCTAAGACAACGTGAAAAAATCATTTATGTGACATGGATCACGCTATATTGCCGTGATCCTCGGTACAATTCTTCCAACTTAAGGAGGATGTTATGGAGAAAAAATTGAAGGTTTCGGTAAATTTTATGGTGATGCTCTTATTTGCTGCTGTGACCGGAGCCACGGATGTGCCGGATGTTGTCGCGGACCCAATGGTGGTTACCGCAACGATGACACCGAAAAAAATGACTGATGTCCCTGGTGCTTTTGAGGTGATTACTGCCGAAGAAATAGAAATGACTGGGGCTGAAACCTTAGATGAGGTGTTGGGGGATGCCCTGGGGGTCGTCCTTGAGTCTGTGCCGGGGCGGGGGAGGATTCCGCAAATTAGAGGGCTATCCAATAAGCGGGTTTTAATCCTGGTTGATGGTATGCGTTTTTCTAGCGGTTTTAGAGATACGACAGTTGATGTTAGTGAATTTTCAACAGAGTTTGTCGAGCGGATTGAAATTGTTCGTGGACCTAGCTCGGCGCTGTATGGCAGTGAAGCCATAGGCGGTGTAATCAACATCATAACTAAGAACCCGACTGCGGTCACCACGGGAAGTCTTACCGCGCGCTATGGAATAAATACCTACGGTGAAGCCGATAACACCGTGGTGAGAGGTGTGGTTGGGGGCACTGTTGGTCCGCTGGGAATTATGGCCTATGGTCATGCAAATGTCAGTGACGAATTTGATCGCCAATATAATGATTATTTTTCCGATACCGATGATGAGCAGAGGTATTCAGGTGGCGTTAAGTTTCAACTAGATCTTACGGATGACCATCGGATCAGCACCGGGGTTTATTATAACGAGACTACCAGAAAAGGTTTGAGACCAAAGAATAATACCATTACTGATCGCGATGCCGATAGTGACCGGACAAATACTTTTATCCAGTACGATGGTCATGTTGCTGGATCCAGTGTCATGTTGCGCAGCTATTATTCCCAGTTCCATTTAGATAGAGATTACAAGGATATTGGCGGATTGAATCTCGGAAATAAATATACTTACGAAAGGTTTGATATCGACAACGAGATATATCAAATTGAAGGTTTAGTAAGCCGGGTCTTTGCTGACAATCATCTATTCTCTTTGGGACTTGAATACCGAGAAGAGGAGCGTTCCGGTGTAGAAAATCGGGGGGAGACAGAGGTCGATGATACCATCGAGAACAGCGCTGTTTTTATTCAAGACGACTTTGAGCTATTTACCGGCTTGCAAGTGACGTTAGGTTTGCGACTAGATGATCATTCCGGCTTTGGTTCCGAGGTTAGTCCCCGCATAAGTACGATTTATGCCATCAGTGATAATTTGCGTTTCAAGGCCTCTTACGGTGAAGGATTTCGGGCACCATCGCTTTATGAATTATATGTAGAAACTATTAATATGCAGGGCGATGTTATGCCCAATCCTGATTTAGATCCAGAAAATTCCAGAAGCTACGAAGCTGGGTTTGAAGGTGAGTTTGGTCATTTTACCGGTAAGGTTATGGTCTTCAGGAACGATATGGAAGATATGATAATCAAAATGAAAACAGGCTCCAGAAGCGCCGGGTCAAAATCTATACCGATCTATGAAATGCGTAATGTGGATGAGGCTTATACTCAAGGTGTTGAATTGGAAGCTGAGATTGAGATTTGTGAAGCATTTAGCTTGGCTGGCAATACGCTTTTTATCGAATCTGAAAATGATGAAACCGGTGATGATTTGCTCGATGTGCCGGAAATTAAATCTTATCTTCGACTTAATTATAGTAATGACTTGGCGGGAATGAAGGCAAATTTGCGTATGAATTATATCGGCCGCCAGTACATTGCTACGGACGATCAGGTGGGTGGATACACCGAATGGGACATTTATGCCAAAAAGTCTATCAATGAAAACTTAGAGGTGTTTGCTGGTATTGATAATATTTTTAATAAAACGCTTAGTCACCTCGCTTCCAGGGGTGGATTTTATTATGGTGGAGTTAAGGTGACATTTTAGCCGCTGGCAGAATGTTTTTGGTGTCGATTGTTTATCGACAAGTTTTTAGGTTTTAGCTGCCTTAATGAGATCATCTGGCAGGGGACGATTACAGGGAGAATTAACATGGTACGTGTCGGTAGAATATTAATGTTTTTAGTGGTTCTGATTTTTCTGGCTGGGAGTATGACAGTGCAGGCAGCTCCCAAGCCAAAGTTAGATAAGGAAAAAATTAACGCCATCATTCTTGGTGATCGACTGGCCTCGATTGCTTACCATTTAGGTGTTGTTCCGGAGGCATTGGTGGCAAGGTGCGCGTGGCCTGCAGTTGCAAAAGGTGAACTTAGCCATATTGAAAGGCTTGGTTGTCCTAAAAGAGTAACAGTTAAGAATAAAAAGCGGGTTGCTGAATATGCTAAAGAAAAGGGGATAAGACGTATTTTGATTGAAAATACGCAGAATTTTTGTTTCTACATGCCCGATTCAAATCCGATGAATATTATTCCTCTTCTCAAAAGCCAAGATGTTGATATCGAAGTTGTTGACTTTAACAATGGGCTCGAATCTGCCATTAGAGCTACTGGTAAGTTGCTGAATCGCGAAAAGGAAGCCGACGTACTGGTGGCCACCTATGCCTCTGGTTTAGCAAGGGTAAAAAAGAAAATGCCTAAAGAAAAGCTAGGGAAAAAAGTTCTAGTTTTAAATGGAATAATGGTGGGTAAAACAGGGAAATCATTTATTCAGGTGGAAGCTGCCAACGGCTATTCAGATCGTTTTTTTCTTACCCCTATGGGCTGCAAAAATATCGGTAACCTCTTGACGACTAACGAAAAAGAGATCAGCAAAGGGTATTTTACCTTAAAAAATATAGTTGATATCATCAAGGCTAATCCTGATATTATCATCGTTACAGGTGCCTCTTTTCCGGTGGAGAAAGCGTTAGCTAAAGCGGTTAAGAAACATCCGGCAATGAATCAGATTGCAGCACTGAAAAATCATGAAATTTATAACCTACCATTGTATCTTGATGGTTCAGTCTTAGATTATCCATATTTATTGACACTATGGACAAAGGCACTATATCGCTAAAGGATAATCGATAGTTAGTGCAATGAATTCGTTATTGGAACAGTAATTACGGAGAAACCTGTTTTCCCGCTAGGATGGAGCCTGCGCAGCTTTCAGGACTGCGGGAAATTTTCGATATCTGCCTCCCTAATGCAAAGTGATTACTGGCTAGCTAGGCAATTAAGCTTAAGACGAAATGTCTAAGGAACATCAGGTAATTACAGTGTCAATAATGTCATCCTTGCCGTTTTCTTTGGTTTCTCCATTGAATGTTCCGATTGAAACATCAAACATATCGTTGGCTATTTGGTACCCAACGACCATTGCTCCGCCTTCATTTTCTTTGCACTAAGAAAGGTCAAAGACTGTAAGATTGTACTTTCCCTATTAGATAGTTCTATCTTTGTAAGTGAGGTCTACTTTGTGCGTTATTTGTTTTCTGTTAACAACATTTGCAGGAAATATTGGGCATGCTGAATATTGGTATGCTTGAGTCTGCCCTTGAATTTATTTATTATATTGGGCAATATGAATGTTTGTAGATGATGTATTGTCGCTATTTTATTTTCCCTATAGGAGACCTGCTATGGCTCTTGAATCACTAAACCCGGCAACTGGCGAACTACTGGAAACATTTGGTGAATGGTCTGACGAACAGATAGATTCAACTATTGGGGCGGTTCATGACCGCTATTTACACTGGAGAACAACATCCTTTGCCCTGCGCAAGGAGTTGATGCTTAAGGCCGCGGCGGCGCTGCGGCAACGTAGTTCAGAGTTAGCTCTGACAATGGCGCAGGAGATGGGCAAACCTATTGTTGAGGGGCGGGCTGAGGTGGAAAAATGCGCTCTGGTCTGTGAATACTATGCGGAAAATGCTGAGCAGATGCTGGCACCTGAGACCATTGCTAGTGACGCAGGAAAGTCATATGTGGCCTTTCGTCCGCAAGGAATTGTCTTAGCGGTAATGCCATGGAATTTTCCGTTTTGGCAGGTGTTCCGTTTTGCAGCACCAGCGCTGATGGCAGGCAATGCCGGGGTGTTAAAGCACGCTTCCAATGTTCCGCGGTGCGCGTTGGCAATCGAACAGGTTTTTGTCGATGCGGGTTTTCCGGCAAATATTTTTCGTAGCTTGATGATCGGTTCTGGCAAAGTAGCGCAGGTCATTGAAGACCCGCGTATTGTTGCGACTACGTTGACCGGCAGTGATATTGCCGGGCGCAAGGTGGCGGAAAAATCGGGTGCTATGCTGAAAAAATCGGTGATGGAACTTGGCGGCAGTGATCCGTTTATCGTTCTGGCTGACGCCGATTTAGATGAGGCAGCAGCGATTGGGACAAAAGGGCGCTGTCTGAATTCTGGTCAAAGTTGTATTGCTGCGAAGCGTTTTATTATCGAGGAAAGTGTCTATGCGGCGTTTCTCGAAAAGTTTACTGCCAGTATGTCTGCTTTGAAGATGGGCGATCCCACCGAGGAAAGCACTCAGATAGGCCCGCAGGCCCGCGAGGACCTGATGCAAGAGTTGCATGGTCAAGTTGAAGCATCCGTGGCTAAAGGTGCCAAGGTTGTGCTCGGTGGCAAACCCACCGGAGTTGGCGCTTTCTATCCACCGACAATACTTACCAATGTTTCCAAGGGTATGCCTGCTTATAGCGAAGAGTTTTTTGGTCCGGTAGCCATCGTGATTCGGGTAAAAAATGCTGAAGAGGCACTTTTTGTCGCCAATGATACCGAGTTTGGTCTAGGTGGTTCAGTGTGGACTCAGGACGTGGCTAAAGGCGAGGAACTTGCCGGACAGATCAGGGCCGGAGCGGTATTTGTCAATGGAATAGTGAAAAGTGATCCCCGGCTGCCGTTTGGCGGTGTGGGTATTTCTGGTTTCGGGCGGGAACTTTCCCATTATGGCATAAAAGAGTTTGTCAATATTCAGACGGTTTGGATCAAATAGGTACTTCCGGTAATATCTTGCCCCAGCCACCAATAAGGGAATGTCTTTTTCTCTGTTGGTGGCTGGGTTTTTTCCATTCTTGGCTGATTCTGTCAGCTATCCTGCGGGTTTCCCCGGTTCTAATCAATGTTTTATCCAAAAATATCTTCAACGCTTGCCTGTTTTGTGTAGTGGTGTTTCATAGTCACCAGACTGTGCTCTGTTGTGCTTGAATAGAACATTCTATCGTTTAATGTTTTTAACAAACTGCGCTAATGTGGATGTTTGCACCTTGACAAAAGGGGTAGGCATACGGCATTAATTTGATAATGAGAATCGTTCGCGATTGAGAAATGAAATGATTGCTGACTGTAACTCCCTTTTTGGTTATCACTGTATCTTGTTGTTTTTTTAAAGAAGGTTTGAGGATAGCATGCAATTAAAACGCCGCAGTTTTTTGAAGCTATTTGCCGTTGGATCTGCCGCTACAGTTGTGTCGCCACGCCCGGCAAAGGGTTGGCAATCTACAGCTCCGGCTGATTCTTATGCCTGCCTGGTTGATGTCAGTCGCTGTATTGGTTGTCGTAAGTGTGAGCAGGCGTGTAATGCTGTTAACGAATTGCCGCTAGCGCAAACCTCTTTTGCCGACCTGACCGTGTTCGATGAAAAGCGCCGCCCAAACGCGACTCAGTTGACCGTAGTAAATCGCTATCATACCGGTCGCATAGATAATAAGGGGCTGCTGGTGTCTGACTTTGTCAAGGTGCAGTGTATGCACTGCCAAGATCCCGCTTGTGTCTCAGCTTGTATAACTGGAGCCTTGAGCAAAAGCAAAACTGGCGCTGTCCATTACGATGTCAGTAAATGTATTGGTTGCCGATATTGTATGGTGGCCTGCCCGTTTGAAATTCCTGCCTATGAATATAATAATCCGCTCACGCCGCGAGTGATGAAATGTACCTTCTGTGAAACCTTGCTGCGCGAGCAGAACAAAGCACCAGCCTGTGCAACAATTTGCCCCACTGAAGCGATAACCTTTGGCAAGCGTACCTCGTTATTGCAGGTGGCTAAAAAGCGTCAACACAATGATCCTGGGCGCTATATCAAGCATATCTATGGTGAAAAAGAGGTGGGAGGCACTTGCTGGCTCTATCTCTCAAGTGTGCCGTTTGAAAAATTGGGATTTTTAAAATTACCCAATAGACCATTGCCGAAATTATCGGAAATGTTGCAACATTCGTTGTTCAGCTATCTATGGTCCCCTGCATTGTTGTTTACCCTATTGGGTGGGATAATGTATCGCAATAACAACAAGCACCTTGCGCTGGCTGAAGATCAAGAGCGCCGTACCAAGGAGGTGTCATGAGCGATAATACTGCCAATGTTCATCATGGAAGGGTACATGTGCCGTATAATCCTCAGCCCTTGCTGGCTCCATTGTGGACGCCTGGCGTTGTGGTGTTAATGTTTTTTATGGCAGCAGGAGCGGTTGCCATGTTGGTGCGGTTTATTGGTGGAATTGGAGCGGTAGCCAATTTAACTACAGCCCGCCCGTGGGGATTGTGGGTTGGGGTTGATGTTGCTACAGGTGTTGCTTTAGCCGCGGGCGGGTTTACCACCGCAGCGCTGGCACATATTTTTGGTCGCCACCACTATGAACCAGTTGTGCGTCCGGCATTGCTTACGGCAATGCTGGGTTACACCTTTGTTGTTGTCGGATTGTTGATCGATATCGGCCGTTCATGGGCTATCTGGAAACCATTGGTTTACTGGAATACCAACTCAGTGTTGTTTGAAGTTGCCATGTGCGTGATGGTTTATCTGCATGTGCTGTATATTGAATTTCTTCCTGTCGTAATTGAGCGCTTTGGCGGCAGAGTTTCTTTGCCGGGAATTTTGGGTGCAGGTAATCGGGCGGTGGAGTTATTTCTATCTATAGCGGATCGCCTGTTGAGCAAGACTATGTGGATATTTATCATTGCCGGAGTGGTCCTTTCGTGTATGCACCAGTCAAGTTTGGGGTCGCTCATGTTGATCGCTCCCACAAAATTGCATCCGCTATGGTATACGCCGTTGTTGCCATTATTATTTCTAATTTCAGCACTGGCGGTGGGTTACCCTATGGTCATTTTTGAAACCACCCTGGTGAGCAGTTCATTGGGCAGTGAAGATGAGATGAGTGTGTTATCGCCTCTGTCAAAAGTAACGGTGTTCCTGCTGGGGTTGTATTTATTGCTTAAGATCGGTGATATGTGGCTGCGCGGTAGTTGGGTGTATTTGTTGGATGGCACTATGCAAAGCAATGCTTTTATTGTCGAGATGGTAGTTGGTGTTATCACCCCGTGGTTGATGCTGCTGGCAGCGAAATGTCGTCAATCGCGGCGCTATCTGTTTATTGCCGCTTGTCTTATAATTGCTGGTGTAGTGATAAATCGTATCAATGTGTTTATTATCGGCTTTACCCCGCCCATAACTCAGGATCACTACTCTCCGGCACTGGGTGAGCTCCTTGTAACTGCTGGGTTGATAGCCACGTTAATGTTTATCTATCGCGTTATAGTTACCTATCTGCCCGTGTTGTCACCGCGCCAAAAGGAGACATCATAATGAAGCTGTACTTACTGGTAAGTTTATGTTCGCCAAGGCTTGTCACTGCTGTGTGGCATATTGTTTTTTTCTGGATAATATTGTTGCTGGGCTCAGCGGCATACGCAGCTACAGTTCCTGTGCTAGCAGTTCCTTCTGGTTGGTCCGCACCGGGTCAGGAACAAGCGAAGTTACGGGCGCTTGTGCAGGTTCCGTTGGTTGAACAGGTGCAGCATGAGGGGGCGATCAGGCGTAGCCAGAGAGTTCGGGCGCTGGGTGTATCCATTAAAGATGTAAAGAACACTTATATGGTTCTCGATAGTCCGATTATCAAGGCACAGGAAGATAACTACGCCGCGGTAAGGTTCAATCATGGGCAACATGCTGCCATGAGTGGCGATTGTACAGTATGCCACCATCAACGCCCGGTGAATAACCCGGATAAAAAAGCACACAAAGAGTTGGTGCGTTGCTCAGCGTGTCATCAGCGATCTTTTAATCCTGAGTTTCCTGAGCGTTTAGGTTTGAAGGCGGCATACCATCAAAGCTGTATGCCTTGTCATCAACAGAAAAATAAGGGGCCAGTAACCTGTCGCGGTTGCCATCTGAACAATGTGCCCGATCATAAAAAGCTGGTAAAGCTGGGGGAGAAACCAGATGCATTACAGGTAACGGCGGAATGTCTACGCTGTCACCAGCAGGATGCCGATCACGTGTTACACTCGGCCCACTGGTTGTGGCGCGGACCCTCTAGTTATACCATCGATCATGAGCGTGACATAAGTCATGGGAAAGGGACGACGGCACTCAACAACTACTGAGTGAGCATTATCAGCAACGAGTCTCGTTGCACAAGTTGTCATGCTGGATATGGTTGGGTAGATTCCTCTTTTGATTTTAACGATAGTAGTCATATAGACTGCTTAGTCTGTCACGATACCACTGGCAGTTACAAAAAAGAGCCTACCAATGCCGGATGGCCCAAGGATAATGTTGACCTGAAACTTGTTGCTGAGAAAGTAGGGCACAGCAGTCGCGACAGCTGCGGTAGTTGTCATTTCAGTGGTGGGGGCGGTGATGCTATTAAACATGCTGATATGGGCATCAATCTGGCGCATCCAGACCCGGTCTGTGATGTGCATATGGGCAATCTCGATTTCAGTTGCAGCGAGTGTCACACCACCCGCCAGCATAACATAGCTGGTCGTAGTTCATCTGTAGCTGCGGTGGAAGGTGTTGTCAGTTGTGAAAATTGCCATTCGTCTACTCCGCATTTGGGCAACAGTCTGCTCGATCATCACCTTAATAAACACAGTGCCAACATAGATTGTAATACCTGTCACTCCCCGGTATATGCCAAATGTTCTCCTACTAAAACGTGGTGGGACTGGTCCAAAGCTGGCGACAAAGGGCGCAAGCCGGTGATGATTGATTTAGGCATGGGGAATAGCTTGCCGGATTATAACGTCAAGAAGGGCGAGTTTCGTTGGCAGCGCGCGGTAAAACCGCAGTATGCCTGGTTTAACGGTAATATCCAGCGTGTTGTTCTTGGCGATGCCGTAGACCTTGGCAAAGAACATATCGAACTTACCGTTCCAGTTGGGGGCATAAATGACCCGACTGCGCGTATTACCCCCTTCAAAATTATGAAAGGGGTGCAGGCGTTCGATCCTCAGTACCATACGTTGTTGATCCCGCATTTGTTTCCACGTAATACTGAAGACAAAACTGCATATTGGAAATATTATGATTGGAACAAAGCGTTTGTCGATGGGATGAACAGTGCAGGGTTGAAGTTCAGCGGACGCTGGTTGTGGAAGGAAACCTGGACTTTCTGGCGCGTGGAACATGAGGTGATGCCGGCACGTATGGCGCTATCTTGTAAGCAGTGTCACCCCAGTTTGCACCAGGAGAAGACCTGTGATCGCTGTCATCAGGATAGTCGTAATGTTGATTTTAATAAGTTAGCGCATAAAGAAACTGACTTTAGTTTCATAAACGACAAAGTTGAGGATGTCAGCCAGTTGAGTGGTAGTGATTATATTGATTTCAAGGCGCTGGGCTATGGTGGTGACCCGATAGTTTATGGTGGGCGTTTTAAGAAACTTCCGTTGGGGCAGAAGTAGGTGCCCGCTCCACACTAGCGAACAATGGCGCTTGTTTGAACGCTACATGAAACAAACACTGGTCAGCTCCACTGATTGAGTGGAGCTGACCAGCCGTTTTTTGCCATTTGCAACTGGTTCTGAGCTCAAAGCGCAAGGTTCACTATCCGCATTATCTTTTTTGAGCTAATCTAAGGCGTTGAAAATATGGGACATTTTGGAGCGCAGTCGTGCCGTTATTGATTGAACTTCAGCCTCGGTATAGTCTTTTTTTTCTTTGCTGCCCCACACCACATTTGGCCAACAGTAGTCATCCTCATAGCGGCCCACTACGTGGATGTGTAGTTGGCGGACAATGTTGCCGATTGCCGCAGTGTTCACCTTGTCGGTTTTGAACTCCTGGTCGACAAATTTGCCCAGTTGGTTTATTTCAGTAAACAGCAATTGTTGTGATTCTGGTTCCATATCAAAAATTTCACAGGCGTCCGTTTCCGGTACCAAGATAAACCACGGTATAAGCGAATTATTGAGGAGTAATAGTAGGCTATTACCAAATATGCCTAGAGTTATGCAGTCGTGATCAAGTTGTTGATTAAGGGCGAACTTTGTCATTTAGAACTTTCATGGTTATGGGCAGCTAATAGGTTTGCCAGAGTTGTATCAATTTATGCTTGGTGTGAGCGCAACTAAATATAATTGAGCTCACACCAGATAGCTAATTTAACAGGTTATTTATTGTTAAAAAGACCCTTTAGCAATGTGTCAGCCGCTTGGTTTAATTCAGCGTCACCACCTTCAGGTAGGTTTATGTTCTGCAATAGTTTTTTGGCGGCTTTGTCTACTTCGACCGAAGCCGCTTGCATAGCGCCAGCCTTCAAACCCTCAACGCTGGCTAAATCACCTTTAAGCATTGCCGCTAGAG
>Ga0307991_1002184_pt1 | contig 13350 bp, 8 predicted proteins | sample EllFjometagen131_FD_203146 | JGI IMG/M metagenome (GOLD analysis project Ga0307991, IMG submission 203146) | Marine microbial communities from Ellis Fjord, Antarctic Ocean - #131 | ecosystem: Environmental > Aquatic > Marine > Unclassified | place: Southern Ocean | collected 2014-10-08
CGCAGGGCGAGGACGTCGTCGCGGGGATAAGGACGCCGCACCCTATCGAAACGCTTCGAGACACGATGCCAAAATCTTTCGACGAGCTTATGAATATCCGTCGGACGCTCGAAAAGCGCTATCGCGACATGCAGGATATCGAGTTCACTATAGAGAACGGCAAGCTCTGGATGCTTCAGACGCGAACCGGTAAACGCACCATCTTTGCCGCCCTTCGCATCGCCGTCGAGATGTTCGAGGAGGGATTGATCGACAGGAATGAAGCGCTCATGCGTGTTTCGGCGGATCAGCTCAATCAGCTTTTCGCACCTATCCTCGACCATGATGATGTAGCGAAAGCGGTGAACGATGGCGATATGATCGCATCGGGCCTGCCGGCTTCGCCTGGCGGCGCAACGGGAATAGTCGTTTTCTCTGCGGAGCGCGCGGAGGAACTCGTAAATTTGGTGAACAAAAAAGTCGGTGAACTTCCAAAACACGAACGCGCGGCCTATATTGCGAAGAACGGCAACGCGATCCTCTGCAGGATAGAAACCACGCCGGAGGATATCGGCGGTATGGCGGTCGCAAAGGGTGTTCTCACCGCTCGCGGCGGGATGACATCACATGCCGCAGTCGTCGCACGCGGGATGGGTCTCCCCTGCGTTGCCGGTGCCGGAGAGCTTTCTATGGATTACGAGGCCGGAACGATCACGACACGGGATGGCAGGATTATTAAAGAGGGCGATTACATATCGATCGACGGATTCGCGGGCGAGGTATATCGCCGATTGATCACTGTCAAGCCTTCGGAGATTCTTCAGGTCCTCGATGGAAGCCTTAAGCCCGAAGATTCCCTTCTTTTCCAAAGATATGATGAATTTATGGGATGGGCCGACGAGGTCCGGCGACTCGGCGTCAGAACGAATGCCGATACGCCGCGCGACACGGCGGTGGCCGTTGGATTCGGCGCGGAGGGGATCGGCCTTTGCCGGACGGAGCATATGTTTTTCGAGGGAGATCGAATCGTCGCTTTCCGCGAGATGATCATGGCCGACGACCTCGTCGGACGTGAGAAGGCGCTCGATAAAATCCTTCCGATGCAACGCGAGGATTTCGAGGGCATCTTCCGCGCACTGGATGGCAGATCGGCCACAATCCGCACGCTCGATCCACCGCTTCACGAGTTCCTTCCCCACGATAAAGAGGGACGGAAACAGGTTGCCGATAAGATCGGAGTTACCCAGGAACAGATCGAGGCAAAGGTGGAGTCGCTACGCGAGTCCAACCCGATGCTCGGCCATCGCGGATGCCGCCTCGGAATCACATATCCTGAGATCACCGCGATGCAGACGCGCGCGATCATGGAGGCTGCGGTCACCGTTCACAATGAAGGTATCGATGTCAAGCCGGAGATAATGATCCCGCTCGTCGGGAATGTCGTCGAACTCAAGCTTCAAAAGAAGGTCGTCATCGAGGTGGCGAATGATGTTTTGGCCAAAAACAATCTGACACATAAGGATATACCGTATTCGGTCGGGACTATGATCGAGATTCCACGCGCGGCCGTTACCGCCGACGAGATCGCCGTAGAAGCGGAGTTCTTCAGCTTCGGCACGAACGACCTGACGCAGATGGGATGCGGCTTTTCACGCGACGATGCGGGCAAATTCTTGCCGGACTATGTCGAACTCGGTATTTACGAACGTGATCCATTTCAGGCACTCGATCAGAGTGGTATCGGCAAACTTGTATCTATAGCTGTCGAGCTTGGCCGAAAAACCCGTCCCGATCTCAAGATCGGGATATGCGGCGAGCACGGCGGCGAACCGAGTTCTATCGATTTCTGCCACCGCGTCGGACTGGATTATGTCAGCTGCAGCCCATATCGGGTTCCGGTAGCACGCCTTGCGGCTGCGCAAGCGGTTTTAAGAAACAATTAAAAAACTTATTCTGAAAGGATATATAATGGAAAAGCAAAAAAACGTCTCCGATAAACGCGAGAAGCTGCTCATCGAGTTAACCGATGCCTTCGGTCCGAGCGGTTTCGAGGAGGAGGTCGGGCTGATAGTCGAAAATCATCTCGGCGGTTTCTGTGAGATAATGCGCGACGGCCTTGGAAGCACGGTCGGAAAGAAGGTCGGAACCTCGGAATCCCCGACAATCCTTATCGCCGGACACATGGACGAGGTCGGCTTCATGATCTCCGGTATTACAAAGCAAGGCTATCTCAAGATCAATCCGCTCGGCGGTTGGTGGTCACATGTCCTTCCAAGTCAAAGAGTCATTATTCGCACCCGTTCGGGTAAGCTCGTCCATGGTCTGATCGGATCGAAAGCGCCGCATTCCTTAAAGCCCGATGAGCGAAAAAAGGTAATGGACCTGGACGACCTTTATATCGATATCGGAGCCTCCGAGGACAACGATGTCGCGAAGAAGCTTGGCATTCGCATAGGCGATCCCGTTGTGCCTTATTCCCAATTCGAGAAGCTTGGCCCGGACGGGAAATTCCTCATGGCAAAGGCCTGGGATAACCGAATCGGTGTGGCCGCCGCAATGGAGGTAGCCGAGGCCTTGAAGAACGAAAAGCACCCCAACACGCTTTACGCTGGCGGCACCGTTCAGGAGGAGGTCGGACTTCGAGGCGCAGCGACCTGCGCCTATTTCGTCGATCCCGATATCGCAATAGCGATCGATGTTACGCTCGCGGCGGACATCCCCGGAAGCTCGAACTCCGAATGGGGCGAGAAAATCGGGAAGGGGCCGTCGATAAGCGTTATGGACGCAAGTCTTCTTCCGAATCCGCGACTTCTCGATTTCGTTATAGATATCGCGAATGACAAAAAAATCCCTTATCAGCTTGGCAGCCTTAGCAAGGGCGGCACCGACGGTGGAAGATTCGCAGTCACGCGGAGAGGAATACCAAGCCTCACGCTCAGCATCGCGACGCGGTATATCCACAGCCATTACGGCATCCTCCACCGCGACGATGTCGATAACCTTATCGCGATCTTGACCGAGGTTGTTAAGGCTCTGGACAGCGACGCTCTGAAGAAGATCAGGCTATAGCCGTTTCTCGGGTTGAAAGTGTTAGTTGAAAAAGTGCGGAGAATATATATAATATAAAATTATATAATGGATAAGTATAATTTCCAGATAATTCCTCCGCACTCGGGGAAGATTAAACAGCTGCGTATCGAAGGGTCCCGACTCCGATGGTTGATATTTGCTGTCGGGGCCTTTCTGTTTATCAATATCACACTTCTTGTTGTGAATTTCGTTTTTCTTTCCGATGTGAGCAAGAGCCACGAGCTAAGCAACACCAACGAGAAGCTCTCCGCACAGCTCGACGATATTTCGAGACACGCCGACTCCCTCGCATTTTTGATCGGTGAGATTAATATTCTCCAGCAGGATGTCCGGGGCTTCGCCGATCTTCCTCCACTCTCAGAAGCCGAGTTTTCCTATGGGATCGGCGGCCCGGAACTGAACTATCTAGATCCCGATAAGCCGATTATCCTCGCCCGCGCAAAGGACATCGGCCGCAAGCTCGATTCCCTTCTCGTCGCTGCAAAGGCCGAGAACAAAGCACTTGTCGAGGCAGGGGAGCATTTTGAAAAGAAGGCATCAATCTTCTCGAAGACGCCATCGATATGGCCGATGCGCGGCTATGTCAGTTCCGGTTTCGGAAAGCGGCTCGATCCGTTCACCGGCGTATGGAAGATGCACGAGGGGATCGATATCTGCGCACGAAAGGGAACGCCGATTCGTGCAACCGCCAACGGAAGGGTTCGTTTCAGCGGCTGGTATCATGGATACGGAAAGATGGTGCGAATCAATCATACATATTACGAAACCAGATATGGCCACCTCGACGATATCAAGGTTCGCCCCGGGCAGCAGGTGAAACGCGGCGATATTATCGGGACGTGCGGGAATTCTGGGAGGACGACCGGCGTTCATCTACATTACGAGGTTCGTCTTTCTGGGAAACCTGTCGATCCGAAAAAATATATCCTGCCTGAAGTCGTTGTGGACTAAACTATTGGGCGACTAATCGGATTCCGGATCGGAGATACCGAGCCTTTCCTCGAGCAGCTTTTTCCAGCTCATAACCTCGTCCGATCTGAATGCGGATTGCGCCGAACCAATCCTATAGTATTTCAATGCCAGCTCATAATCGCCGAGTTCCTCGAATATAACGCCAGCGAGTATATTATCCTCTTGTATATTGGGATTGATCTTTACGGTTTCGATGAAAAGCCGGGCGGCCTCCTCCAGATTGCCCAAATCATATTGAACGAGCGCCATATCGTGCACTGCCCAATAATTATTTGGATCGCTTTCGATGGCCTGCATTAGTGGATGAACCGCATCCTCCGGGTTGCCCGAAAGATACATCAACACGCCCTTATACACCCAAAGATTCGGGTCGAGCTTGACATTCATCAGGGAATCGACGAGCCTAAGTCCCTCCTCCCATCGAGACGAATCCTCGACGATAGACGACAGCCTCGCAGATTCCTTCCACCACTTAGGAAGAACAGCGCCGGTATCGGCCATTGGAGTCATAAGGGAACATGCCCAATCACCGTGGCCGTAATATAGCTCCCCCGTGATATGTCCAAGTCCCGGATTCTCGGCCGGGAGATTCTCCGGATCATGCCTGAAAATACTGATCGAACCGTCCGGGAAGATGACCTCGAGTTCCAATTTGACCCTGCCCTCATAGAACGGCGCAAAATCTCCAAGATCACATGCGATCTCGAATGCACCGCTTTTGCTTTTGATTTTATCCCCCGGCGCAAGATATACACATCCAAAAAGGTCTTGAACATCAAAAACGGAATTCACGGGAAGATGTGTGCGCATCTCCCGACCGATATCGACCATCCCCTTGATTCCCAATATGACGGCATCCGATCCGGCCGCATGTTCGACGGCGATGTTAAAGCGATACTTCCCTGTTTCCGGCGAAAACACCGAGCGAACCTTGAATTCGACTATACCTTTTCTCATCGTTGTTCGCGGCTTTTTCGAGCCGAATCGAGCTTCCCGAAAAGCCTCGAAGGCGTCTTCGAGCGCCCTATCCCGACCTGTCTCGATATACTCGGACAGGTGAACCATGGCGAGGTCTTCCTTTAATCTATTCCTCTTCTCGCCCCGAAATCGTTTGACATTCTCCTCGATCAAGTTGCGCGCTTTTTTGAACTTCCAATTCTGTGCCAAAAATACAGCATAATCGCCGATCGCCAGAAAATCCTTGGGGTTCTTCGATAAATGCAGAGCGAAAAGCGAATCCGGCAGTCTTCGGCATCCCGCCAGAAAAAGGACTCTCGCAAGATCGGCGGTGTAGGTCTCCTCCACCCCATCGGAAAAATGCGCAAGGTAGATGAACGTGATCGCGGATATATAGTCTTCGGAAAAGAAGGATGAGTCGATCATCTCCGGCAGCGGCTCCGGAGCGCCCAATTCATCCGCATATGATCGCGCCACCTCCTCCGCCGACCGAAGAAAACGCTCCGAGCATATCCCATCCGTAAGATCGATGGTCAATTGCGCAAAAATGGGGGAACAAAATAGTCCCCCCATAAAGATTAGCGCTATATATGCGGTCGCTCTATTTCTCAGGGGAATAAGCATTGTCCCATGTGCCCTTGAGAACGGATACCGCCTTTCTTCCGGCAACAAACAGAGTAGCATCGGGGCCGCTGCCGATCTGAGCCATCGAAACCGGAGCTTCGACATCCACGGAAACGGTGCCCAGAAGCTCGAACCCGTTCGTGTATTTATAGACATTTCCGTTGACATAATCCGCGACGAAGATAAAGCCGTCGGGATCGACGAATATGCTTCCGGGGCTTTTTAGATTCGTTAGCACAAAGCTCTCGATCATCTCGCCGGTCTTCGAATAAACGAATACCTTGTCCTGAACGATGTCTGTAACAAGAAGCTTATTGTCGGATTTTCGATATGCGATGCCGAATGGGTGTTCGAGTTCGTCCTCGCCGAACTTACTCCTGAAATTTACACCCTCGAATACCACGACGCGGCTGTTGCCCGCATCGACGATATAATATCTTCCATCGACGGATATCGCGTTCATGGGTTTTACCAAAGGAACCCCACCGTAGGATTCACCTTTTACAGCGATAGGCTGAACATCGCTTCCGTCCACGGTGGAAAGCTTGATCTGACCGTAACGGCCATCGATTATCAACAGATAATCGCCATCGACCGCGAGACCGGTGACGGCCTTAACACCAATATCCAGATAATCGATCGTGCCGATAAGTCCACCACCGGAATTGCGGCGGAAGATAACCTTTTTTTCGTTGCCAGCGATAAAAATCTCGTCGTCGGAGGATACGACCGCCATCGGCTGACCGGAAGCATCGACATCGGATGATTTGCGGACATACTTAACGGCCTTTTTCAGCACCAGTGGAACTATCTGTTCTTCGGTGATAGACATCTCCTCGGCGAATCTATAATATCCCTTCAAATCGACCTGAATCTTATGTGTCGCACGGCTGAGGGTCGCACGATATTTACTGCTCTCGACCTTCTCCGCAAGCTCGCTATCGCCATCGATCGAGAGGATATGATCTCCGCTAATCGCCTTGCCGTCGGTTCCCTCGATATCGAATTCGACAAGAATCGTCGTTTTCGGCGGCATATCTGGAATGAGATCGTCAACCGGAAAGATGTCCTTGCCTTTCGCAACCTTTTGCCACATAAGGATAGCCTTCATGCGAAGCTCGTCCATCTGTGCCTTTGCATCGGCCAGAGATTCGTATGTGATAGGCGCGCCGATGCTTACCAATCCGCCCGACTGAGGAGGAATGCTTCCCTTGCAGTCGAGTGCATCCACTGCGAGTGAAGCCTTCATATGCCATGAATCCGAACGCTCGGTGCTCGCTATGACCTTGCGCATATTTGTTCCCTTTTGGACACATCCGTCGCTCGACATGCCAAAAACATATGCCGGTCTAATATATCTATCTTTGAGGCTTGTAAGAGACGTCCGCGCATTAGCCTTGTCTTCATTATTATAGAAACCGACGCCGATCGTGTATTTCGCCTCTGTTGAAAGCTTTCCGCTCACGCTCGACAGGATGGTTTTCGCCTCCTGCATTGCGGAGTTAGCGTCGTCTTTGGACTGGACTGCGGTGGCTTTTTTGACATAACCGACGCCCTTAAGAAACTTCGCTTCCTGAATCACATTGTTATCGACTGCGGAATTTTTTGCGACATAATCGAATAATCCAATCGCCAATCCGACGTCGCGGATGCGTTTCTCACCGGCTTCGCGGTTCGCTTTTTCGAGGAAGTATCGACCGAAATTGAGATATGCCTTCGCATCGTCCGGCATATTGAGGCCCTGCATTCTAAGGTTCGTAACGACGCGATTGATATCGCTCGTTCCGGATGCCATGCGCTGCTGCACCGCAATAATCTGGATTCTGACCTCGGCCTGTTTAATAATCTCTTCGGGGAGATAGCGATAATAGGCCCCGCTGCTCGATATTAAAGCTTCGTATGAGGTTTTCGCATCCTGAAGCAAGGGTGCAATCTCCTTCAAAGTAGCTTCCCAGAAGGTGCACTCCGCCTCGCGGAATTTGGCGTCGGCGCGCATTATCGACTCTCTGATTCCCGCAGCGCCTGCACCGAGGAAATTAACGAATCTAGCCGATGCCTGAGGATAATTGTTCGGTTCCTCGATAGCCTCGATATATTTTACCCAACCTACCCAGTAATTGGCGATCTTATCCTTGCCGACAAGTCCTCCCCAACCACCGATTGCGGCTCCCGAACTCGCCTCGCCGTATAAGTATCGCAGCAGTTGGGCGTCTGATGCATAGACATCCTTCGTTCTTACCCATACTCCCGAAGCAGACTGGCTCGCAAGTGTCTCCAACGTATTGCGAAGCTTCTCCACATCGCCTGCAGCGCCGCTAGCGAGTCCGTTCGACAACAAACTAAAATCGACATATGGAGCTACGGTAGCGAAGGCTCCCACCGAGCTTTTAGCCGCATTTATTCGCGTTTCGGCGATTTTGAGTTCATCGATAATAACCTCGTCGCGACTTTTATTCGAAAGACCGCTCGACTCCCAATCTTCCGGATAGACCTGCATATAAAGCCGTGCGAGATAATAATGGCACTCACCTTCCATCAATTTCGATATGATCGATATCTGCTGGTCCTTTGCGTCGGCCATCTCGGTGAAATAACCCTCTGCGGTTGTGATGTCGCTTTTAGCCGATTTATATTCGGACGGATCGAACATCTTTATCCTTCCGCGCTGCAAAAGGCAAAGCGCTGAAAGATAAGTCGCATCCTCGATCTCCGAGGCCATCTCGCTTTCGGTGCCTTTGAGGGCGGGATCCTCTAGGAAATCGCGAAAATCGCCGTAAGCCTGACCGAGTTTGCGAATCTGCGTGTTCTCCACCTTGCTCGATTGGTATTGACGGAAAGAACATAGACCGCGACGATACTTGCTGTCGAGATAGAAACGACCGAGCTTCTCGATATTCGAGAAAGCGGTGATCGCCTCTCCGAAAGTTGCCGATGCATCGTCGAGTTTTGCACTTTCGTTTGCCGCCTTACCCCAATAATATAGCGCAAGACCCTTGAAATACTTCGCCTGCGCCTCCTCACCCGGGTCTATTATACCGAGCAGGAACTCGTCGGCGCTCTGGGTGGCTGTCTGAAAATACGATATGGCGCCTTCATTATTGCCTGCCTGAAGCGCTTCCGCACCGGCCTCGTATGACTCGTTGATTGCGCCTATTCCGGTTTGACCGCTCGTTTTTATAACCGGCGCTTCCTCTTGTGCAGACTCATCCACAGGTGCGATCGTTGTAGCATCCGGCGGCTGTGTTTCGATATCCACCGCCTGCGAACTTTCTTCGCCGGCCTCCTGTGCTATCGATCCAACAGCGAAAACGAGCGCCATAAAAAGAATTACTGTAATTATCTTTTTCATTTCAGCCTCTTTGTTCATGTTAAATACTAATCTCGATATTAACGAAAAATGGTCAAAATACGCCCGCCCAAAAAAACGGGCGCATTATATAATGATATCGTTAGTCTATTCCTCCCTGAGTAACCTTTCCGAAGCCATATGCAGCCACCATATTCTTTGGTTCACCAAAGCGAGGCATACTCATATTCGGCACACGGTCGGCAAGATTTGCATTACTCATATCGACTGTTATCCGGCTCTTCGCCATCTCAACCTTGATCTTCATCCTACCGAAACCCCATCGGGTGTAAGTCCAGGTCTTGATAATCGCTAGCAACTCGTTGTCGAACGCCGGATTGAGCGTGTTGCTCTCGACCGTAGCGCTCATCACCGATGTTTTCACCATATAGGCGATCACCAGCGGTTGTTCGACAACCCCGAATTTTTGTTGTAACTCGTTGAAGTCAACATACCGTGTGGCGTTGCCTATGTGAAAAATCGGTTCCGGAGGAGGTTGGTACTTGATAACGATGTTACCATAACCACCACGGAAGATGATCTTCGGTCCATCTGGCGACTCGAAATGGCTTTCACCCTCGGCTCTTTTCGCACACCCCGACATCAAAAAGATCGCTAAGATTGTTACCGATAAAATTATCAGATTCATGGCGAGTTTTCGTTTTCTCATCTATCTCACCTCCCTGATATCGGCCTTCAAACCTGATAACTGTCCATCGAGCCACGCTATCTTAGAGATACCGATATTGTAAAAGATAGAATGAATTTTGACGATCTCGCCATACGGCACAGACCTTGCCGCCCTGATAATCACCTTCACATCCTGCTGTCTAAATGCCTCGTCGAATTTACTCCTCAAACCGGACTCGCTGAACCAAAGCCCCGTATTCGTCGCGAGGATAATCTCGCTTTCGAGTGCATACGGATCATTAAGATATGTGCGATTGCGCTCGATATCCTTATACAGATCGGCCGATTGCGGGGTTCCATCGAGGACGAGATAACCATACGTATCACCCTTGAACGGTATTTTTATTACCTGCACAAGATGCGAGACCTCAGAACTTCCCTGACTCGGTGTCGGAAGGGACATGTTACCTTCGACCTGAGGTGCGGATTTCACAGCGGGAAGCACGCTCATAGTCACGAGGAAAAATATCATGAGTTGGAAGATGATATCGATTAAAGGCGTCCAATCCGCGCTTTCGAGATCTAGATACCTTCGTTGCATTTAACCACCTCCAGTATTCTCTTTTGTCAACCGTGCAAACCTGAAATAGACCTGATCTATTCGTTTTTCAGCTTCGTCATGGTAGCATAGGTTCATAATATCGAGCACGTTTCCATAGGGTGTTCCAGTATAAGCCCTCATCTCGACACGCGGCAGCGGCTCATCGTAATCCCTCGCAAATTTCAGTTGCTTCTGGATTTTCTTATAAGCCCTGTCCCACGAGAAAGGTCCGGCGGTGTGAGCAGAATCCTTTTCCACTTCCTCTATCGACGGGAATTCCTTGTTTAAAAGGTAGACCACGAGATCCCCCGCAACCTTGTTTTCCTCATCGTTAGCGACATGGATAAGAATCATATCCTGGGAAATATCCAGGGCTTCACCGAGATTGCTCATCCCAGGAAGTTCGGGAAGGTTTTCGTTCTCGTCACCTTCCATCTTAGAAGATGCCTGCTTCTCGACAGTTCCCATGGCCAGCGTGACCATAAAGAATATCAGAAGCTGGAAAACGATATCTATCAAGGAGGTCCAGTCTGGTGTAGGAACCGGCTCTTTTGTTTTTCTGGGCATTATGCCCCTCCTTGAATTAAGCCCTGTTTAACAGGTCGATTATGATTTCTTCCCACTTAGAGAATATCCAATCGGCTTTTCCTCTGTAGTAATAGTAAATAAGCATAAAAGGAATACCGAATAACAACCCGTAAAAGGTCGTTATAAGCGCTTGATGAATACCGCCAGCCAGGTTTTCGATGGTTTCCGCCATCGGAGAATCGGGATTCTCTTTGAGCTGAGCCTGAATATTCATAAACGATTTCTGAATACCCTCGACCGTTCCAAACAGACCGAGCATCGGTTCGATGGAACCTATAGCCCAGAACGCTGTAACGCTCCATCCTTTGAGATTATCGATCTCTTTGAATGAGGTGTTGTCCGCAGCGCGGTCCATTTCCTGACTGGTCCACCAATTATTGCGGTTGATGCGCTGGTTTTCCAAAGCTGCAAGAAGAACCCTCGGTAATGGATAATCGAGCGGCTTTTTCTTGAGCTTGATACCGGGAACACCGTTCTTGCAAACGTCGATCGCCTGTTCGATAGCCGGAAGACCGATATCGAGCCACCTGCGCTTCTTCACCTCATCTTGCTCCTGTGCCGAAGCCTTAATGAATGCCTCCGTGCTTTCCCAGTCGGACGGGTCGGAGGCCATAGCGGCCATCGCACGCGACCAATACTTGGCGACCTCTCGCACAAATACATTACCCCTCGGTGAAAGGTGGTCCGTTTTCCCGACTCTGTCGAATGGCAGAGCGGAATAAAGGAATCCAGGTTTATTTGGTGGAAAAACATTCGCCAAACGCATCCTCGCCCAGGTGAGTGGCAAAACTCCAAATAAAGCCATCAAAGCTAAGGCTATGATAACGTATGTTTGCCATCCGCCATTTTTAAACGAAAATTTGATAAATCCGATAACACCAGAATTATCCTCGCTGGCGCCACCAACAGCTTTTTCGTGCTTATAGATCGTTCCAGAAGCGAAATCGTCGCGATAGTTGATCGGCGGATCGACAATTCGAACACGTGCGATGTAAAAACTCTCGAAATCGAGACCACGCACGGTTGCGGAAGCCTCGGTAGTTTCCTCGGTCTTTATAACATTAGTAAAAGACGAATCGCTTGCGAGTTCGATCCTGAATGTGTAATCGACATCCTCCAACGAAAGAGCCGACCACTCACCAGAGAATTCCGTTCCACGACGATTCAGAGCTTTTCTTATGTAAAGCTCCCATTCCATCGAGAGATTGAAACCCTCTTCCGTTTTTTCCCACCTGGCGTCGGAAGTATGTAACCATAGAGAATCTAACTCTCCCGGATTTTCTGCCGTTGCTGCTCCAGCAACAACGAGAATGCCGAAAATAGCGGCCAGCATCACCTTTGCGATGCGGTTGAACTTCATTTGTTCCTCCTTGAGAGACATATTGGTTTGATATTGTTAATTTGTTCTTTCTTTCTACTAAAGCTTCGAGGACATTTCTCTCATGCTCGAAGCGCTGTTCGCATCGCCAAGTTCTTCATAACAAATCGCAGCCTTTTCCGCCGCTTCGCGCCTAACCTCTATATCCATATCCGGGTATAGAATCAAGACATCGAGGTAAAGGCCGAGTGCCTTTCTAATCGTTTTTTTGTCGCCCGATGCGGTCGAGAAGATTATATCCGCGAGAAGCACATGCGATTCGTCGGCGATAGAGTTGTCACGATATTTCGGGAACATCGGATAACTCAAGCGCCCGCCATCTTCGTCCCAGAAACCGGACCCGAATTTTTCGATTATCTGCTCGAGATAATTGATCGCCTTACTTTTATCCTTGTCCTTAAGGATTTTGGCTCCACGATACAAAGCCAGCACCTTAACCGGATCGTCGATATTCTTTTTCGTAATCGCCTCGTAATCGTCTAGCGCATCGTCCACTTCGCCAAGCTTCTCTTTGATATAAGCGATGTCATACTGGAGACGCGGATCGTATTGTGCGCTGTCCCCACCGGATGTGATAAGCTCTTCGAGAAGGGCTTTCGCTTCCACATCTATGCCTTTGGCCATTCTTGTTTCGCCGAACATATAATGCGTCTTCTGGTTAAATACGGTCTTTGCGAGGCTGTCCGTAACGATCTCGGTAGCCCAACTCGCTCCGTATTTGCCGTAATATGCGGCGTTGAAGAACGGATAGACGTCTGCCAATCTCGGTTCCACATCGAATGGCGCCTCCAAAGCCTCTGCCTTGAAGCGGCATCCGCCGTAGATAAGATTCGCCTTCGCACCGACGAAACCGCGCTTGCTCATGTGCGGCTCGATGCTCGAAAGCTGCTGACAAGGATCGCCCTCGATATCCTCGAGCTTGCTGACCTCCTCGCCCAAAAGGGTAAGCGAGACTCTCACGAAATTATTCCCTACCGGTGCGAGAGCGCCGCCAGCGTAGTCGAGACGCGGATACGTCCCGGCTATCCTACCTGCGAGATTGTCGATAATCAGGCCGAGACCGAACGTAAGCTCCGGTTTCATAATATCGTAACCCGCACGAAGTGCGAGCCAACCGAAATTATATTCGGCGCCGACCAGCGGAGAGATGTCCCTTCCGGAAACCATCTCGCCGTCGGCGGTTAT
>Ga0307991_1002185_pt1 | contig 13350 bp, 9 predicted proteins | sample EllFjometagen131_FD_203146 | JGI IMG/M metagenome (GOLD analysis project Ga0307991, IMG submission 203146) | Marine microbial communities from Ellis Fjord, Antarctic Ocean - #131 | ecosystem: Environmental > Aquatic > Marine > Unclassified | place: Southern Ocean | collected 2014-10-08
TTACTATTGATTTTGAAGAGGGTGTTGATATCTACTGGGCAAGACAGCAGGTCGCTCAAAGACTCTCTGAGGTAATTTATGAATTACCACCAAGTGTAAGTGGAGGTCTCGCTCCAATAACTACTCCTCTTGGTGAAGTGTTAATGTTTACAATAGAGTCTGATACACTAGACTTGATGGAAAAAAGAACACTACTTGATTGGGTTATTAACAGAAGAATTCGCTCTATTGATGGCGTTGCCGATACAAATGCTCTTGGTGGTTATGTTAAAACTTATGAGATTGTTCCAAACTTTACAAAGATGAAACGCTATAAAATTAACATGCAAGATCTTGAAGATACCCTAAAAATGAACAATCAAAATGATGGTGTTGGACGTCTCTCTTTAGGTGAACAGTCTCTTTTTATTCGTTCAGAAGGTAGACTCAAAAACATAGAGGATATTGCAAGTCTCATTATAAAACATAAAAACGGTAGAGACATTAAAGTATCGGATATTTCTGAGGTCAGAATTGGCTCTTTAACTCGTGCTGGTTTCGTGACAAAAGATGGAGAAAAAGAGGCAGTTGAAGGTCTTATACTTTCTCGTAAGGGTGTTGATACTTCTGGTGTTTTAAAAAGAGTAAAAGCTGAACTTGCAAAGATTGAGAAAGATTTACCTGCAGGAACTACGCTTAATATTTTTTATGACCGCTCAGATCTAGTTTCTAAAGCGATAAATACAGTTTCTAGGGCTCTGCTAGAGGCCTTAGTTTTAATTCTTATAGTACTATTTATATTTTTAGGAAACTTTGCTTCGGCCTTTAGCGTAGCAATAATCCTACCTTTTGCAGGAATGATGACTTTTATTGCTATGGGTTATTTTGGAATATCTGCAAATCTTATGAGTCTTGGTGGACTCGCTATTGCCATAGGAATGCTTGTTGATGCAGGTGTTGTAATGGTAGAAAATATAAGTGAGCATCTAGCTGATGAGAAGAATAAGCACAAACCTAAAATTGATGTAGTGCTTAGTTCTGCTAAAGAAGTTGCAAGTCCAGTCTTTACTGGTGTTTTAATAATTATTATAGTTTTTTTACCACTCTTAACACTAGAGGGTCTCGAGGGAAAACTTTTTGTGCCAGTGGCACTTAGTATTGTTTTTGCTCTTACTTCTTCACTTATTTTAGCACTTACTTTTATTCCAGTTGTGAGTTTTTATGTTTTAAAACAAGCTCCTCAAAAGAAAGTCGCACTTATGGTGTTTTTAGAGAACAAGTATGAAAAAGTTTTAAACTTTTCCCTCACAAACCAAAAAACTGTTTTCTTGATAGCTGGTCTTTTATGGATACTTGCTATTGGTGCTTACACACAGATAGGAAAGACTTTTATGCCTACCCTTGATGAGGGTAATGTTATCATCGGTATAGAGAAAAACCCTTCTATCTCACTTGAGGCGAGTCGTGATATTGACCTGAAAATTCAACAAGCACTTATACGTGAAGTGCCCGAGATTCTCTCTATTGTGGCTCGTGGTGGTTCAGATGAGATTGGACTTGATCCTATGGGGCTTAATGACACAGATACATTCTTAGTACTAAAGCCAAAAGAGGAGTGGAGGGTTCCATCCAATGAGTGGTTATTAGATGAATTTCGTCGCATTTTAGATGAGTTCGTTGGAGTTGAGTATGGATTTACACAACCTATTGCTATGCGAATATCTGAAATGTTAAGCGGCTCTCGTGGAGATATAGTGGTAAATATTTACGGGGAAGATGCCAAAAAGTTGGAGACAATAGCTAAAGAGGTTTATAAAATCACTCAAGATGTAGAAGGTAGTAGTGATGTATATAAAAAAGCTAATGAGGGAGTTGCTTATTGGGAGATAGAGTTTAAAGATGCAGCGATGGCACGATATGGTGTTAGTCGTAGCGAACTCTCTTCGTATTTAAGAGCTTCTGTTAATGGCACCCAGGTTGGTATTATTCAAGAAGATCTTCGTCGTATACCTTTGATGATTAAGGGAGATAGAGCTCTTCAGACGAGTATGAATAAGAACAAAAACCTACAATATATCTTAAAAAATGGAACAGGTGTCGAGATAAATGAACTTGTTAATTTTAAAATGACACTTGGTCCAGTGCAAATTGATCATGAGAATGGAATGAGAAAATCTTTAGTTCAAACAAATGTTGTAGGACGAGACTTGGTTGGATTTGTTGATGAGTTAAGTACAAAAATATCTGCCACTATTGAGCTTCCTCAAGGTTATTTTATAGAGTATGCTGGAGAGTATAAAAATCAACAAAGAGCTGCAGCAAGACTATCTTTTGTTGTTCCTTTGAGTATAGGTTTAGTATTTATTCTTTTACTCATGACTTTTAAATCTACACTTCAAGCCACTTTAGTGCTATTAAATATTCCATTTGCCCTTGTTGGTGGTGTCTTTGGACTTTATTTTACAGGTGAGTATATGAGTGTTCCTGCAACGGTTGGTTTTATTGCCTTGATGGGTATTGCAGTTCTTAATGGTGTTGTGATGCTTAACTACTTTAATGATCTTAAGGGTAAGGTGAGTGATTCTTTAGAACTTGTAACCATTGGGTCAATCAGAAGACTACGTCCAGTTCTTATGACCGCATTTATAGCTGCACTTGGACTTATTCCTATGCTCTTTGCAACAGGTCCTGGTTCTGAAATACAAAAACCTTTAGCGATTGTTATTATAAATGGACTTGTCTCTTCTACTTTTTTAACACTCGTATTACTACCAATTTTATATCATAAATTTGTAGCTAAAAAAGAGAATAAGAAAATAGAATAATAATTATCAAATGAAAATGATAACTTTTATCATTATTAAGACAGTTCTAAGTTGATATCTATTATCATTTGACTAACAAACAGTTAGGAAATGATAATGATTGATACACTTTATATAGCTTCAGCAGATAAAATTGATAATAATCCAAAGGTAGTAGTTGAGAAAAGAACTACAGCCTTAGAGCAGAGTGGTATGATTCACTCTAAGGTTGCAGGCAGATTTGAAGTAGTAAAAAAACTACCAAAAGAGGCAAACAGTTTTGATAGTATGTTTGATTATGCAGATGCATTTGGAAAGCTACGTCTAGCTTATATAGATAGCGCACATAAAATAAGTAATGTACCCAAAGAGCCTAAGTATGCTACCGCGTTTGGCGGAGAATTTGGGCTTAATACAGCCTCATATCATAACTTCTCAGCACATATATCAGCCTATGTTTCACAATTAATTCCCGCATTAAATCCTAGTAGCGACAACATTAATGAGGATTTTTTTGATGTAAATGGTGACTCTTTTGTATATATTGGTGAAGCAAGTATAGATTATAACAGTGAGCTTTTTCAAACTAGAGTTGGTCGCATTAGAGTTGAGACTCCGTATGCAAATTCTGATGATATTCGTATGGCTCCAAATACTTTTGAAGGTGCTTGGACAAATATTGACTTCTCTTCTTCACTTTCAACACAGGCATTTTATTTTAATAGATGGGCTGGATATGATTCTCAGGATGAAGATGCATTAGAGTCTCAAAATAGCTTTAAAAATCTTGTGAGTGATGAGAGTTTTGGTATAGTGGGAGCTTCTTTAACTTATAAGTATGCCAAAGACAGTGAGTTAAGTTTTTGGTACAACTATATTGATGATATGGCTGCTATTTCATATGCTGAAGTTGTTGGCATATACTTTATAGATGGTGAAAATATTCACTTAGATTATGGTCTTCAGTTAAGTAATATTGCAGAGTTAGAAAACTCAGATGTCGATGGAAATGTTTTAGGTGTGATGGCTATTATACACTACAATGGAGCATTTATTGGAGGTGCTTACAATGCTTCATTCTCAGATGAAGGGAAGTATGTAACAAATGGTTTTGGTGGTGGACCATACTATACATCACTTGATGAAGCGACTATTTCGGCTATATCTGAAGGTGGAGCAACTTCAGGAAACCCCGTTGATGATAACAATGCAGAGGCATTTAGAATAGGCCTTGGTTACGAGTTCACTCAAACATTTTTGGATGGTTTTACTTTTGAAGCAGTTTATGGAGAGTTATCCAATGAAAATGGTAGTATTGATGAAAAAGATGCGATTATGACCTACGAAATAGGTGATAGATGGTATGCTGAGGCTATATATACAAAATATAGTTCTTCATGTGATAATAATACATTTAATAGAGCCCTTGTAAGAGTTGATTATAGTTTCTAATTAACCAGCGATTAATATGATATCTATTATCATTATGAAAACAGATATGCAAATAAAAGAATAAATATGAAAACATTAAAAGATTGCCGTAAAGCCTGTAAGGTAAAAGTTGTAAAGTTAAATGCAGATACTGATTTAAAACAGAGACTTATCTCTTTTGGAATCATGAAAGAATCAATTATAGAAGTGCTTGAACATACTCCAGCTAAAAGTACTATAGAGGTAAAAGTTGGTAAGATGCGTATAGCTCTTCGAGCTCAAGAAGCAGGGCTTATAGAGGTAGAAGAAATATGAAAGATCTCGAAGGAAAAGCCTGTCCTGTAATAGCTAATCACATCAAAATAGCACTTGTTGGACAACCAAATGTTGGTAAGAGTATGCTTATTAACTCAGTATCAAATGCACATCTTCATGTAGGAAACTTCTCTGGTGTTACAGTGGATAAAACAGAGGTGCTTTTTGATTATAGTGATTATCATTTTACTGTCGTTGACCTCCCTGGTACTTATGCTTTTACAGACTACACGATTGAGGAGAGAGTAACTCATGAGTATTTATGTGCAGCAAGTTATGACCTTATAATTAATGTGGTTGATTCAACAAACTTAGCAAAAAATCTTCAACTTACCGCTGAACTAATGAGTATGAGTAAAAATATTGTTATTGCTCTAAATATGAGTGATGAGGCAGATAAAGAGGGTATCAATATAGATGCTGAGTATATGTCTGAGCTTATAGGTATTCCTTGTATTAAGGTTTCAGCTGTAACCAAAGAGGGAATCGAAGAGCTTCTTGAAGCTGTTGTACAGGTAAAAGAAGCAGAGACTCAAGAGTCAAAACTTATTTTTAGTGAGCCTGTGGAAGAAGAGATTGCTCAAATTATGTGGTATTTAGACAAGCATAAACATAAAGCCGTTAACTCATATAGAAACATAGCAATTAATCTTCTTAAAAACAATAAAAAAACATATGCAAGACTTCATGATGAACCTATATGGATAGAGTTACAACCGATTCTTATTGATGCTTTAAAGCATATAGAATTACACCATGATAGTGATGATATTAAAGAGGCTTTTGCTGAAGAGTTTGCTTCATTTAACCGTGGTATAGTGGCTGAAGTTGTTACAGAAGAGAATGCTCAAATTGAGAAAAAAACACTTACAGAAAAAATAGACAATGTTTTAATTCATCCTATTCTTGGTATTCCTATTTTCCTTTTCTTTATGTGGAGTCTTTTTCAGTTAACATTTGAAATCGGTTCAATTCCTATGGAGTGGATAGATGCATTTTTTGGTTGGTTTGGTGACACAGTAGGTGCAACAATTCCAAATGATGATGTGCGTTCACTTATAGTTGACGGAATTATTGCAGGTGTGGGTGCAGTAGTGCTTTTTGTGCCAAATATTATAATTCTTTTTATCGGTATTGCACTCTTAGAGAGTACTGGATATATGTCTAGAGTTGCCTTTTTGCTTGATGGGTTTTTTCATAAATTTGGTCTGCATGGTCAGAGTTTTATACCGCTTGTAACAGGATTTGGTTGTTCGATTCCCGCCTATATGAGTGCAAGAATTTTAAAGAATGATAGAGATAGACTTCTGACTCTTTTTATAATAGGATTTATGTCATGTGGAGCTAGACTACCTGTTTATGTTCTTTTTATTGGGGCTTTTTTCTCTCCTGAAATGGCTGGAAATATGCTATTTGCTATTTATATAAGTGGAGCTATGCTTGGTCTAGTTGCAGCTAAAATACTAAAGCTAACCGCGTTTAAAGGTGAGGATGAGCCATTTGTAATGGAAATGCCAAAGTATAGACTTCCATCTGCTAAACTTATTTGGCACACGGTACTTACTAAAACGATGATGTATCTTAAAAAAGCGGGTACATTTATTGCAGCGGCTTCAATGCTAGTATGGTTTTTAAGTAACTACCCTCATAACTTAATTTTAGAAGAAGAGTATGGTTCTAAGATTGAAAAATCAATGAGCGAAAAAGAACAAACAAGGTTTGCAAATCAACTTGCAGAGGCTCTTTTAGAACAGAGTTATTTAGGTCGTATTGGTAAGTTCTCAGAACCAATTTTTGCTCCACTAGGCTTTGACTGGAAAATGAGTGTAGCGTTGCAAACTGGTCTTGCGGCAAAAGAGGTAGTTGTATCTACTTTGGGTGTTTTATATGCACTAGGAGATAATGTAGACGAAGATAGCAACTCTCTTATAAATGCAATTAGTAAAAATATATCTTTTGCTTCAGCTGTCGCGTTTATAGTCGTTATTATGATATATCTGCCATGTTTGGCGGCTTCAATAGTGTTTACTAGAGAAGCGGGGCATGTAAAGTATTTTTTCTATCTTTTAGCATTTACATCTGTCGCGGCATATGGTCTTGCATTTATAGCATATAACATAGCACTACGGTTTTCTTAAAAATCATCCAGAGGTTCAGCATAAAAGATTTGAGAGACTAAAGATAAAAAGAGTTGCCAATTTTAGCACTTACTACAATAAGTGATGCGGGGACAGCAAGCCTATTTTTTCAATACGGTGCAAATGATTATCTTACAAAACCTTTCATTCGCGATGAGTTTTATGAAAATATAGCTAGATATAAATGTGATTAACTACTTATTAGTTGAATTTAGTTAAACTTTTCCTATGACAAAAATATTAATGATTGAAGACGACTTAGAATTAGCAGAGATATTAACAGAGTATCTTGAACAGTTTGAGTTTGAAGTTATAACCGAAGATGATCCTTTTAAAGCAGTTAGCATACTAAAGTTAAAACCTTTTGACTTGGTAATACTTGATCTTACTCTGCCTGGAATGGATGGACTTGAAGTTTGTGAATCGATTCGTGAACGCCAAGATATTCCTATAATTATTTCCAGTGCTAGAAGTGATGTGACAGATAAAATTAAAGCACTCGAACTTGGTGCAGATGATTACCTTCCAAAGCCTTATGACCCAAGAGAATTAGAGGCAAGGATTCATTCAGTACTTCGTAGATACGAAGCAAAGAGTGAAGCTAGAGAAGAGTCTAAGAGTGATTTTAAATGTGATAAAGATACAATGATTATTTCTTATAAAGGGAGAACAATCGACCTTACAAATGCGGAGTTTGGAATTCTTTCATACATGATTTTAAAGCAGGGTCTTGTTGTCTCTCGTGAAGATTTAATTCACAATGTAAACGCGATTAATGAGGATTCATCAAATAAAAGTATTGATGTTATGGTCGGACGAATCAGAAATAAACTCGGTGATAAAACACTCATAGAGTCTGTTCGTGGCGTTGGATACAAACTACTAAAATAACGAGAAATATTTGAAAAAACATGCCGTTCTTATAACTGTACTTTTCGCATTAATTGTAACAATTGTAAGTGTTAGTGCTGTTTTTTTAGAGTTTTATAAACTCAATAAACAGCAATATATAGACCAAATTTTTACAAAATACTCCGTTATTGCACAAATATACCGTGCTCATCATCTTAAAAAATCTTCAGATATCTTGCTCGAAGCAAATCTTGCTGTATATAAATTACGCACAATAAAAAAGAAGGTTTTAGAAAAACAAGTTTTAAAAAATGCAAATATTTTAAAAAGAGAAGGCTTCAAAAATCTTTCTGCTGAGATAATTTTTAACAAGAAAGGTTTTTATACTCAAAATAATGTAAGTGATTTTAGAGTTACAATGCTTCAGTTTAAAAAGAAAATATACTTTTTTATTCAAACATCATCAGCCACTATCCTCATTGAAGATGAACAGTTGAAGCCATATACTTACTGGAGTGTGATGTATACATATACAACGATAGTTGGAATTATCATTATATCATTCTTCCTAATTTTGCATAAACTAAGACCTCTTATTCGTCTGAGAAGAAAAATTACTCAGTTTGGTGATGGAAATATGCAGGTGTCTTTTAAAACATCCTCTTGTGATGAGATAGGTTTAGTATCGAATGAATTAGATTTAACAAGAGAGAAAATTAATACTATTTTAGAATCCCGTACTCTCTTTTTAAGAAATCTAATGCATGAGTTGAAAACTCCAATTGCTAAGGGTACAATCGCAACACAAATGCTTGATTCTCAAAAACAAAGAGACAGATTCACATCTATTTTTGGAAGATTAGAGTCCCTTGTAACAGAGTTTGCTCTTATTGAAGAGGTTACAAGTATTGAAAACAAGAGTGATTTTAAAGAGTATAGGCTTGTTGATATTATAGATGGAGCTATTGACATGGCTATGGTTGAAAGAGAGGCTGTTAGTGTAGAAGTAAATGCAAATGTTAAATTACAGGCGAATTATAGACTCTATACTACGGCGATTAAAAATATGATTGATAATGGGATTAAGTACTCTCCAGACTCTCATGTTAAAATATTGATTATTAATGGTGAACTCTCTTTTGAAAGTAAAGGTGAGTGTATCGCTAACCCTTTGCAGTATTATATTGAGCCATTCACAAAAGACAATCCAGCAAAAAATAGTTTTGGTCTAGGTCTGTACTTAGTTGACTCCATTTTGAAATCACATGGTAAAGTTTTAGCACATGAATATGATAAGGGAGTGAACCGTTTTATTTTTGCATAAGTTTATAAATGTAAACTATTGTAATGAATAGATTTTTTGCAGCTGCATTTGTAGCACTCTTTGCTCTCTCTTTTTTTATCTTCGGTTGGTTAAGTCATTCGGCATATGAGCCTGGTAAAAGGATAAAAAAAGCTTCTCTGCTAGATAAGATTAAAAGAGATAAAGTTCTTAATGTAATTCTTCTAAATGCTCCATCAACATACTATATAGGTACAGAGGGAAAAAAAGGCTTCGAATATGATCTTTTAAAAGCATATTCTCGTCATTTAGGGGTGGACTTAAACATAACAGCAGTTGATACCACAAAAGAAGCCATAGCACGCTCTAAAATACTTAAACCTCATATTACTTCAGCTGCACTTGCTCGTACTCCAGAAAGAGAAAAAACTTTTAACTTTGGCCCCTCATATTTTGAAATTCAAGAGCAGGTCATTTGCCATCGAGGGATGCTTAGAACTAAGAAGTTTCCTAGAGATGTAGAAGATTTAGCGGGATTAAATATTATGGTTGGTGCTGATACTAGTTATAGTGAAACGATAGAATCACTTAAAAGAGATGGATTTGATTTAAATGTTACTCTCACATCAGAATATTCAACTGAGAATCTATTAGCTATGGTTGCCTCTAACGAGATTGACTGTACTATAGCGGCGTCAAATATATATGCAATAAATCTACGTTATTTTCCTGAAATATCCTTGGCTTTTGCCATTAGTGGGAGAGAACAGCTAGCATGGCTCTTAGCAGACAACTCTAAAGAGCTCGAATCTGATATGTACTCATGGCTAAATACTTTTAATCAGTCTGGAAAACTAGCACAACTTAAAGATCACTACTACTCATATGTTCTTTTCTTTGATTACTATAATACAAAGATGTTTTATAAACGTGTTAAATCTAGACTACCAAAATATGAGAAGTATTTTAAAGAGACAAGTGCAAAATATGGTATTCCTTGGACATTATTAGCCGCTATTTCCTATCAAGAGTCACATTGGAATCCAAATGCTAAGAGTTTTACTGGTGTTCGTGGTCTTATGATGTTAACTCGTAACACTGCAAAACTCCTTGGAGTAAAAAACAGACTAGATCCTTTAGAGAGTATTGTAGGTGGTACAAGACATATAAAACAGATGATTAAGTTTGTGCCAGAAGGTATAGTTGATGAGAATAGAATAAAATTCGCACTGGCCGCTTATAATGTTGGTTTAGGGCATATTCATGATGCTCAAAAGTTAGCTAAAAAAAGTGGTTTAGATCAAAATTCTTGGAGTGATTTGAAAAAAGTACTTCCTCTTTTATCTCAAAAAAAGTATTATAAAACTTTGAAATATGGGTATGCTAGAGGTGAAGAACCAGTAAAGTATGTAGATTCAATTTATAATTATAGAGATATTTTAGAAAATATTTTAGAAGAAGAGAAGATTAAAGCTAAAGAAAAGGCTAAAGCCGAGGAAGTGGCTTTAGTAAAAGAGTAAGAGCTCTTGTTAAGACTCGTCGCCTTCTTTACCATCTCTAAGACCAGCTAAAAATGCTTCCATATCGTATTTAACTCTATATTCTGGAGTCATAATATGAATAAGAATATCACCTAAATCTACAACAACCCAATCCCCACTTTCATCTACATGATTGAAATTTTCTTCTGGCTTAAGTCCATTTTTTAAGTGATCAAGTAGTGCTGTTGTATGACGAGAACCTAAAGAAGATGCAATAATTGCATAATCAACAAAGTAATTTTTTGCAGTTAGGTCAAAAACCTCAATCGATTCAGCCTTATTTGTATCAAGAACTGATACTATTTTTTCTATTCTATTTTTCATTATATTCCTTGTAAAATTTTTTTATTTGGTCTGCACACTCTAAAGGTAACTTTGAACTGTCAATTTTTTCTCTTAACTCAGTTGAAGATATGTTTTCATCAACTTTTAACTGTATGAAGTGCTCATCAATTATTATATTGTCTCGAGAGGCAACAAGAAAAGTGACCTTAGCCTTTAGTTTCTCATAGTTATTCCAGAGCTCAAGCGAAGCTAAATTGTCTGCTCCAATCACTAGATAGATTTTTTCATATCTTTTTAGTAGATATTCAACACTTTCTAGTGTTGGTACTGCTCTATTTTGACTAACTTCATATCTATTTATTTGGATATTTTCATATTCTCTAAAAATATCTTCTAACCACTCAAATCTTAACTCAGCTGGTGCAGAGAAAGAGGACTTAAAAGGATTTAGGTAAGTAGGCATAATGATGACTTCATCAATATATTTTAACTTGTCTAAAGCCTCTACGATAGCCATATGACCGATATGTGGTGGATCAAAAGAACCGCCAAAAAGTGCTATAGTTTTCATTTATAAAGCGAATTATAACTAAACTTTAGATAAAATAATCAGATTTTTATAAATAGGATAACTTAATGGCGCTAAAAATAGCAATAAATGGATTCGGTAGGATTGGAAGATGTGTTACACGTCTTGCCACTTCAAGAGATGACATTGAGTTGGTAGCGATAAATGATATCATCGATATTGATATGATGGTGTATCTTTTAGAAAATGACTCTGTGCATGGTACTTTTGCTAGTGAGGTCTGTAAAATAGATGAAAGTACTATAAGTATTGATGGTAAAACTATTCAAATAATTTCTGAAAAAAATCGTGAAAAGATTAACTTTATCTCTTATGGAGCAGAGTTGGTTTTAGAGAGTACTGGAAAGTTTTTAACCCAAGAAGAAGCTCAAGTACATATAAAAAGTGGTATTAAAAAAGTACTTTTTTCTGCTCCTGCTCAAGATACAAAAACAGCTACATTTGTTTTTGGTGTAAATGAAGATACCTACCAAGGGCAAGATATAGTTTCTAATGCTTCATGTACAACAAACTGTTTAGCTCCAATAGCAAAAGTTTTAGATGATACTTATGGGATAGAAAAAGGTTTAATAACTACGATTCACTCTTATACAAATGATCAAAACCTTTTAGATGCTAACCATAAGAAAGATATACGCCGTTCTCGTGCAGCAGCTATAAATATGATACCTACAACCACAGGAGCTGCAAAAGCAGTAAATCTTGTCCTGCCACAATTAGAAGGAAAATTACATGGCCAAAGTGTAAGAGTACCTGCACCTAATGTTTCTATGCTCGATCTAAATGTTGTTTTAAAACAAAATACTACAGCCCAAGAGGTAAATGCTTTGTTTAAAAAAATGGCAGAAACAAAACTTCAAAATATTATGTTAATTGATGAGAAAATGCGAGTTTCACAAGATTTTGTAGGGTGTTCTTACAGTTGTGTCATCGCTCAAGATTTAACACAAGTGGTTGGAGAAAACATGCTTAAAGTTATGGCATGGTATGATAACGAATGGGGTTACTCAAACCGACTTTTAGAAATGGCACTTCATATTACAAAATAGGAAAAAAAATGGAATTATTAAATATAAAAAGTTTAGATTTAGCGAATAAAAAAGTATTTATTCGTTGTGATTTTAATGTACCAATGGATGAATTTGGAAATATTTCAGATGACAGACGTATCCGCTCGGCAGTTGCAACTATTAACTACTGTTTAGATCAAGACTGTGCAGTTATATTAGCTTCACATTTAGGACGCCCAAAGGGTGAAGTAAATGAGAAGTATACTATTGCTCCTGTTGCAAAGAGATTGCATCAACTTCTTAAACGCGATGTAATACTTGCTATGGATGTAGTTGGTGAAGATGCTATTGCTAAGGCTGCAGCACTCAAAGAGACTGAAATCCTGCTTTTAGAAAATCTCCGTTTTGAACCAGGTGAGACGAAAGATGATGATGAGTTATCTAAAAAACTTGCATCTATGGTTGATTTTTATATAAATGATGCCTTTGGTGTGAGTCATCGTGCTCATGCTTCTGTTCATGGAATTACAAAGTTTTTTGATGATGAACATCGTGCTGCTGGTTTCTTACTTCAACGTGAGATTAAGTTCTTTGGAAAACTTATGAAAGAACCAACTCGTCCATTTGCAGCAATTGTTGGTGGTTCTAAGGTTTCAGGAAAACTAGAAGCACTTACAAATCTTCTTCCTCGTGTCGATAAAATATTTATCGGTGGAGGAATGGCATTTACATTCTTAAAACAGATGGGTTACAATATTGGTTCATCTTTAGTAGAAGATGATCTCCTTGAAGATGCTCAAAAAGTTATGGATGAAGCAAAAAAACTTGGTGTTAAGTTTTACTTACCAGTAGATGTTATAGCGGCTGAGAGATTTTCTCCTGATGCTACAAGTAAGATTGTTACAGCACAAGAGATTCCAGATAACTGGATGGGACTAGATATTGGTCCTGCAACTGTGAGACTTTATCGTGAAGGTCTTAATGATGTTCAGACTGTTTTATGGAATGGCCCTATGGGTGTTTATGAGATGGAAAAATTCGCTCGTGGTTCATCAAAAATTGCACACTTTGTAGCAGATAGCTATGCTACTACTGTTGTTGGTGGTGGTGACACAGCTGACTTA
>Ga0307991_1002186_pt1 | contig 13341 bp, 9 predicted proteins | sample EllFjometagen131_FD_203146 | JGI IMG/M metagenome (GOLD analysis project Ga0307991, IMG submission 203146) | Marine microbial communities from Ellis Fjord, Antarctic Ocean - #131 | ecosystem: Environmental > Aquatic > Marine > Unclassified | place: Southern Ocean | collected 2014-10-08
GTTCATGATCATTGCGGTAAAAACCGCAGTGCCGCCAATGGGTTGTATATGATGATCTCGTTTCTCAGTTCTGCGGCAGTCGTTGTATTTATCGGCTGGCTTTCAGATATGTTAGGTATTTCCATAGCCTTTACCATAAGTGCCTTGATCGGTCTGGCAGGTGTACCAATTATTCTATTTCTGCCCAAGTCATGATAAACCAACAATCCGTTGGTAACCCTTTCTTATAACAGATCTGATGATGGTGCTGGGAACTTTTGTCGGACCAAATTAACCTATCGAAAATTTAGGAAAGCTCTTAAAAACAAGCCTAAAAAATGTCTTAGCGGTATGTTTTTGGTACCAAAAAGGGCACTTTAAGAAAATAATTACAGGGAAAACGATAAATGGTAGAAAAGAGAGGAGGATTTGCTCTGCCCTCGCTTATTAATTCTTGTATACGGTTTTTCCGTACACGGCTTTCCGATGTTTTTCAGCGCAGTTTATGTCTATAAATGAGCATTTTAAGAAGGATTTTAGTAACTTTTCAATAAGTCAGGACGAAAAATGTGAGTTCACGTACAAGCCATGCAGCGGATGGCTTTAGCCTTCCATTCCCCGTGACCTGAAGGTCACAGTTTTGTGGAGGTCTAAAGACCTCCGCTACATGGCCCGAACTTATTGAGAAGTTACGGATTTTAAAGCCGTATTATCAAGCGTAATAGTTTTTCAATAGCCTGGCCGTAGAAAGATTGATTTTTTAATTTTACAGGTGCATAACGCTTTTGAAAAGGACCTGACGGTTTGACAGAGATTCGAAAACAAGATGACTACAGCAAAAATATGAATACGGAAAAAGTTGATACCATCATCATTGGGGGCGGCCTCAGCGGGATTTATGCTGCCTTTCTGCTGGCGGCAAAGAAAAAATCATTCGTTTTGCTTGAAGCCCGGTCCCGTGTGGGAGGCAGAATTTCAAGCCCGGAGCATCAAGGCTTTTTCGCTGACCTGGGACCATCCTGGTATTGGCCCATGATCAACCCCAAGGTAAACGCGCTGATTCAGACACTGGACCTTAAAGGATACCCCCAGTTTGAAACAGGCCTGGGCCGATTCCAGGCCAGGGACGGCCATGCTGAAACCATTGAAGGCTATCCAATGGAACCGCCCGGATGGCGGCTTACCGGTGGTATGATCTCTCTTGTCAAGGGGCTTTGCGACCGGATTCCCAAAGATGTCATCCGGCTGAATCACCCGGTCTGTGAGATCGAACGGCTGGACAATGGTATTCAGGTCACCGTGGGGCGTCTTGACCATGAACCCAGGTGCCGGCTTACGGCATCCCAAATCATTCTCGCTTTGCCGCCCCGGCTTGCTGCCGGCTCCATTTTGTTTACACCTGATTTGTCCCACAATCTTACCCAGGCAATGTTAAAAGCAAGCACCTGGATGGCAGGACATGCAAAATTCTTTGCCCTGTATGATAAGGCGGATTGGCGGAAAATTGGCCTTTCCGGCCAGGGGTTCAGCCTGTGCGGCCCCCTGGGGGAAATCCATGACGGATCCGGTGAGGCGGACAGGCCCTATGGGCTGACCGGATTTGTCGGCATCCCGGCATTGCGGCGCAAAAACAGAGAAACCATGATTTCCGCCATCCTCACCCAGCTTTCCCTTCTTTACGGACAGCCAGCCGGACAGCCGGTCAGCATCTATTATCTGGATTGGGCAAAAGAAGAATATACTGCCACTGAATATGACCAGCGGGCTGCCCACAATCATCCCGAATTCCTGCCGCCTTTAGGGAAAAAAAGCATCTGGGATGGCACCTTTCACTTTGCCGGCACAGAAACCGCTGACCATTTCGGCGGTTACCTTGAAGGCGCATTATCCAGCGCCCAGCGGGCTGTTTTAACGGCAATCTGATTTTTAAAGCCGCGGCCACAGGCGATGCCGTATCTTTTTCATCCTTACCCGCAAAGTCAAAAAACAGGATATGGCGTCACTTGAATTGTGAGTTACTTCAATTTTGAACTCAGATCTGCCCCTGACTTTTTTGAGAGTCAACCAAGAGTCAAGAGCAGACGATCCCATATGTTCATAAGAAGGGAAGGAAACGTATGGTTGATTGTTTGAAAGGGCTCGAAATTTCAGATTATACAGACTAATCAAAGATTTCTCACACAATAAAAAAGCTGGAATATTTTTTTAAAGGTATCAGTAAATTTTTCTGAGTTGATCAAACCACTATGTGTTGATATTTTTATTTTCGGGGAAATTGAGGACTGTTTGTTGTATGCTTGACAGTAATGCCAGTTTTATAGCTGGAGCCATATGGCAAGTATGTTAGATTTTTTTCAAGTCCATTTCCTGGATAATATGTTGCCAGATTATAATGCAAAATCGAAAAAGATGGGCCGTTCGATTTTGTCAGGTATTCTAAAATTATAATGATCCATATAATTCTTATATTTTTGATAAAGACCATCCCCATGCAATCCATATTCTTCTAAAGAATATTTATGCCGCCCATATTTACCTTGTTTATTATTTTGAAGATAGTTCTTCATTTTTTTTTCAAATTTTTTAGTATATTCAAGCTCAAATTTATGATAAATTCTTTTAACCATCGCTATTGGATCTGAAAAAAGCTCATCATATAAACAATCAAATATCTGCTCTTCATTTTCTTGGTGTTTTTTGCGGTAATTGAATGGCAACAATAAAAAATTTTCCATAAATTTCTTTTGAAAGTATCCGAACCGATGTTTATCAAAAGACCCATCTTTATCAAAGGCAATGCTCCAAGATTCCATAAGACGAATAATTGATGGAAAGGTAACTAAAGGGTTGCGATGTGTCAGTACGACTCTTGCATCAGGGTACTCTTGAAAAAAGGCTGGAAAGCAGGATGCATAAAGCGGCGCTTTGAGCGTCCAGTGTGACTTGGCCGGGCGATAAGCATCCAACATAGTGAAAAACATACGCTCATACCTGAGCAATGGACGCATGGCGTCAATTCTAAAGAAATCATCAATATAAGCTTTCCCCGCAGTGGCATTGAACATAAGGTTTACACCATTATGGGTAAGCATATATAAAAAGGATTCTTCCATCTCAGTTGCAGACCATAAGTGGGATTCAGCCAGCTTCTCCATGAAACCAGGGGCCAACCGAGATATAGTAGATATAGCGATCCCAGCTTTTTTAATTCTGGGGTCCCGCAATGGATCGGCTTCTGAACCCATCGGGGGGATTGGCACTTCCATTTCAAAGGTATAAGGGGCCCGCGTGTTTGGGTCCTCACTCATCAATCGTTGTAGAAGCGTTGTACCGGAGCGGGGTACGCCGGTAATTATCACTGGTGCTTTAAACTTACCGTTGGTCTCAATAAATTTTTTGTTTGAATGATAGTATTGAAGCACTTTTTTACGAGTTTTTATAGCATTCAACCCCATTTTTTTGATTAAGAATCTTCCTATAGGGGAAATAAATGGGTTGTTGTCAATGCCTTCGCAAGTCGATATTAAAAGTGCTCTAATCTGATTCAACTCCTCCTCAGTTCCCATGTATTCATCAAGAGGAGCAACGCTATCAAATTCTTTTAATAGCTCTTTCTTTAACTTAAACGCCTGAGATCCAAATAAGCCGTAAACACTGTATACCCATTCAATAGGTTTTAATATTGCAGAAAATTTCACATGAATATTCGGGAATCGCTCTGATAGGGTGGAATCAATGTCTCGAGGATCTCTTTGATAGTAATTTGACAAGTCAATCATGTTTAATTTCTTTACTTTTAATTCTCAGGGAGTTTCATTACTCAACTTTACTCAGCAATACCACATTTGTCAGATAGAGTCTAATTTCATCACTATTGCAGATTTTGGGCCACTGAAAGCTGGCAGTTACAGTGTGGCGAATTTAAGTGGTAGCGCATTAGGGATGGAATTGGCAAGTTATATGCACCGAACGCTGCTAATCAGCCGCGCGACTTTTTGCGTCGGCTGATTAGCTTGGTAGGTGAATAGTTCAAAATTCAAGACCTGACCCCACTTCCTATAATGATGTCTTTGTCAACAGGGAATACACGATTTCCTCGTTTTTCTTTCCCTTGAGTCTATGTCCGCCCAAATTGTTGCTTTCAAATTTATCTTCAAGCTTGGAGAAAACAACTGCGCTGACATTGATGTTCGTGTGTGTTTTCTTTGTTAATTCCTCAAGACGTTTGGCCGTATTGACAGTATCTCCCATAATGGTAAATTCTTTGCGCCTTCTACCACCAATGTTCCCGGAAATAACCTTCCCATAATGAATACCGATTCCAATTTCAATCGCGAAACCATAATGTTCAAGCCACGTGTCAGACAGACGATCAACCATGGTGATAATCTTCAAAGAAGCGTTTACCGCATCTTGACATGGTGCAGTGCTAGAAAACTTCGGCGTCCAGAACGCCAAGATTGCGTCACCCATAAATTTGTTGACAATACCATGATGTTGGTTAATGATTTCTATGGCCTTTTCATAAAACTCGTTAAATAACGACACGAATCTTTCCGGAGTGAGAGCTTCACCCATCGCAGTTGAATTTCGGATATCCAAAAATAACACAGACGCCTCTATCTGTTCGCCCTTTGTTGTTCCCCCGTCAATTAAGATTTTATTACGAATACTTTTATCGACATACAGACCAAACGTCTCGAACATAAAGAAGACTGAACCAAATATAACGGCAATACCCAATGAAACAAAGGCTGAAATACGAAAAGATATCACGTATGATTCATACTGTGCAAAGGCTGATAGGATACAAGAGGCTGTTATGAGCACCAGAAATGTCGGGATAGAAAAATTGAAGATGCGAATAATTAGTGGGTAGCTACCACGATATGTCATGAAAAAATTTTCTAAAAAATCATTCCAGAATGTCGTAAGAAAACCGATGATGAAACCGAACATCACTCCACCCCCAATGTAATCATACATAGTGGATTGTGAATTCTTCTCCTCAATAATAAGATAGAGAACAAGCGACACAACAATTCCAATGACGGATGAGATGATACCCCAACGGAGGTTTCTCATAGTCTGCCTTCTTTTAATTTGCATTACCAATTATATACGAGTCCTAACACAATCGGGGGACATCCATGATTCAACGAGCGGCTATTCGCGGTCTGCGTGAATGCGATGATTCGGCAATTTTTTTCGATTAAGGGGTGGTGGGAAAAATGATAAAATAAATCCATTCCCTATTTCCTAAGCCGTTGCAAGATTATGTGCATTGTTTTGATCGAAGTGAACTTTTACTTCTCTTTGAATTCTTGCTCCCACCTTATTCTTGGCTATTTTCATATTATATCTTAGTTGTAAGTTGAGCCAGAACTCCGGTTCAATCCCAAAATATATACCAAGGCGCAATGCAGTATCAGCAGTGATTTCTCTTTTGCCATGTATAATTTGGCTGACTCTATTCGCAGGTACATTAATATCTTTGGCTAACTGATTTTGAGAAATATCCATGGGTTTGATAAATTCTTTTAACAAAACGTCACCTGGCGTGATTGGAGACAATTTTTTTGGCATAACTCTACCCCTTGTAATAATCGACAATTTCGACTTCATTGGCGTTCTCTGCTTGCCATACAAAACAAATACGCCACAGGTCATTAATTCTGATGCTATGTTGGCCTTTCCTGTCACCTTTTAATTGTTCGAGTCTATTTCCTGGTGGAATTCGTAAACTGTTTAAGGAAATTGTAGCATTCAGAAGCTCAAGTTTAATTCTTGCTATCTTAGAAATGGCTCTGAACTTTTTTACATCCAGATCATTAAAAAGTTTTTCTGTATCTTTGCATCTAAATGATTTAATTATATTTACATATATATGACGTGTTACGTTATTCGTCAAGTTGAGAATTGACACATCTTCTATAATAATTGGCATGCCGAACGCGAAAGTGAGAGGCCGGGCGGCTATATGCGAAAAAAAATGTTTTAAAGAACTACAGTTGACGGCTTAAAAGACTGGAGGATACTGATGAGTACAAACGGGGTAGAGATGACATACTACTTCCCGCCCGTCGATTATTCTCCGTACAGGCGCTTTCTGACGGCATATTTTCATCACCTCAGGGCATCTTGTGTGGAACCGGCACCCCGGCGGCGGAGAGGATGCAGATGGGATTTCTCCTTTTAATAAAATTCGCCGGCCCCGGGTTTCACCCGGCGCCGGAACTGCGGCAATCAACGCTTTTGTATAGGGATGCAAAGGATTTTTAATAATGTCAAACGTTGTTCCGGATTCTACGATCTGCCCTAAATACATGACCGCTATCCGGTCGGCAATATTGCTGACCACGCTTAAATCATGGGAAATAAACAGATAGGAAAGATGATGCCGCTGCTGTAGTGAAATCAACAGATTGATGACCTGTGCCTGAATGGAAACGTCCAGGGCACTGACCGCCTCATCACATATTATAAATTCAGGTCTTAAAGAGATGGCCCGGGCAATACTGATCCGCTGACGCTGCCCCCCGGAAAATTCATGGGGAAAGCGATAAATTGAATTAGCTGAAAGTCCGACCTCTTTTAACAGGCGTTCGGCATGCTCTTTTTTGGATCCTTCAATCTTTTTAAACTGTGTAAGCCCTTCCGTGACAATATCTATCACCGTCATACGGGGATTTAATGACGACATCGGGTCCTGAAAAATTACCTGAATCCGTTTTCGCAAGCGATTCATTTCACGCGAATTCAGTGTATGCAAAGGAATTTTATCAAAAAAAATATTCCCGCCATTTGATTTTTCAAGGCCAAGAAGTGTTCTTCCCAAAGTGGTTTTACCGCAGCCGGATTCTCCCACAAGCCCCAGTGTTTCACCACGATAAATATTCAGGCTGACGCCGTCAACAGCACGGACATAATCAGCGGTTTTTGAAAAAAGCCCCCGTTTTATCGGAAACCATGTTTTTAAATCAATGACCTTAAGCAATGGTTCTGATTTTTCGTTTTTTTTATCAATCGCGTTGATCATCAGTCTTTTTTATTTTAAAATTAATATGATTTGTTCGCTCTTACCTATCCGGAACTCAATGCCATTAAACCTGAGATGATTCAATGTAGGGGAGGGGTTTATCCCCTCCCACAAAATGCCGTCCCATAACGGGAGGGGATAAACCCCTCCCCCTACGCATATGACTAATGTCATTTGCCTGCCAATAAAAAACAAGCAGCCCGATGTCCATTGCCGCAATCATAAAACGGCGGTTTTTCAGTAATGCACCTTTCCATTGAAAACGCACATCGCTTTTCAAAATGACATCCTTTGGGATAATCAAATGGGGATGGCACCTGTCCCGGAATGTCTTTTAACTGCCTCCGAGCACCCGTCAGTTTGGGGATGGCGTTTAACAGCCCAATGGTATACGGATGTTTAGGGTTTGAAAAAATATCTTCACGGCTGCCGGATTCAACAATGCGGGATGCATACATGACCAGGATGCGTTCGCACATCTCCCAGACAACGCCCATATCATGGGTGATCAAAAGCATGGACGTATGCTTCTTTTTCATCGCCTTGATGAGTTCAAAGACCTGCGCCTGGGTGGTAACGTCTAAGGCGGTTGTCGGTTCATCCGCAATGATCAAATTCGGCGCCAGCATCAGGGCCATGGCAATCATAATCCGCTGCTGCATGCCTCCGGACAGCTGAAACGGATATGCAAACATTCTGTCTGCCGCATCCGGTATCCCCACTTTACCTAACCACTGCTCGGCAAACTGCCAGGCCTCTTTTTGCGACATATCCCGATGCAGCAGAAGCGTCTCGGTCATCTGGCGACCGATACGGTGCAGAGGAGACAGTGCGGACAACGGTTCCTGAAATATCATGCTGATGGCGCGTCCCCGGATATCCCGCAGCTCTTCGGAAGTCATTGACATGATGTCACGTCCGTCAAACCATATTTCTCCCGATTCAATAGTCCCCGGTGGTGAAGGAATCAAGCGGGGAATCGAGAGAGCGGTCACGGACTTTCCACACCCGGATTCCCCCACCAGACCAACATTCTCACCCTTTTCAACATAAAAAGAAATCCTGTCTGCAGCGACAAACGTTCCTTCATCGATTGAAAAACAGACGGTCAGGTCTTTGACTGTCAACAGCCTGTTACCTGATTCACATCGTTCACCGGATTTTGTTTTCTTATTTCGAATGCTCGTATCCATCATAGCGTTATTATTGGAATCTGCTGTATTGTTTTGGGTCATAAGCGTTTCGAATCCCTTCTCCCACAAAAACGCCGAGCAGCATCACTGAAAAAAGTGCCAAAGACGGGTAAAGAATCAGCCACCAGGCCCATCGGTACTGCTGCGCTTGAAATAAAAGTTCTCCCCAGCTCGGCGTTGGCGGGGGAAGCCCGAAACCGAGATAATCGAGTGCCGCAAGTGCGCCGATTGCTCCAACAAGAAAAAATGGGAAAAAGGTGATTACCGGCACCAGCGCATTCGGGAGAATATGTTTATAAATAATTTTAATCGGTGAAACGCCCATGCATTTTGCGGCCTCTACAAACGGTCGTTTCCGCAGGCTTAAAAATTCGGCCCGGATATAATATGAAATTCCCACCCAGTTGAATAGTCCATAGCAGATTAACAACAGCGCAAAACTTCTCCCATAAATAGATCCCATTAAAATCATTACATACAAAAAAGGCAGCGCACTCCAGATTTCGATCATCCGCTGGGCCGTGATATCAAGCTTTCCGGCATAATACCCCTGAATTGAGCCGACCATCACACCGATCACCATGGAGCAGCCCACAAGCATCAGTCCAAACGTCAATGAAATACGAAAGCCATAAATAATCCGGGCAAGAACATCCCTCCCCGCCCCGTCAATCCCCATGGGATGGTCTTTACCCGGCGGATACGGAAACCGGACCGCTTCTTTTATAAATGAAGCCGTATATTGGCGCTGGTCGATGACCAATCGGTAATCATCAACGGGTTGATCGAATCTGGTTTGTACAAGGTTTAAAAGCATCCGCGCCTCCTCTTTTGCAACCTGGTGCCAGATACTTATCCCGTTTAAAACCGGTTCAACCGATCGATTAAAAATAATCGATTCTGTCGGCACTCTGTTGCCGACCATCTCCTTTAAAGTCACCCTGATTTTCCCGGGCGGGGTTTTCCGCGGCCGAAAAGTGGCCAATGAAGCAAGCATTTTTTCACCCGCATAATTCTGTATCGTAAATTCGGCAAAGCCGGTGGCCTGGTTTGCAAATCGAACGGCAACTGACTGTTTAAGCGTATCCGGCATCATAAAATATTTTGAAAGGTTTTCTTCCCTGAGATTATTCTCCGAAACGTTTAAAAAAGATTCCAAAGCGACAGACCGGGCAATCGTAAAGTCTTTTTGTATATCAACGGTTCCGATTTGCGGCACCTGTGTCAGCTTCAGTTCAACTTCATCCGGTACAAAAATAGCGTTTGGATTAATACTTTCTAAAGGGCTGAATGGTATCAGGGGAAAAATCATGTAATTCTCAGAATTGTCGGCAAAGGCTTCGGATTGGCTTAAACGCCGGTAATCCGGCCGGGTTTGCCTTCCGCTGCCGGTAAACTCGCTTTCAGAATAATACGTAACCACCGGAAAATAGGATTGGCCGTTATACTTGACATACAGCGGCACATTATTACACACCACTTCTGAAAAGAGGCTCAGACCATATAAAACAAAAATGACCCAGAAAGAAAAATAAGCCCGTTTCATGGATTTGAAACGTAAAAATCGTTTTTTAGCCACCGGATTTTTGAATATTCGAATTTTCATCCTGCGTCACTATTTCTGAAAATTGATGCGCGGATCGATTATCACATATAAAAAATCGGAAAAAATATTGCCCAGCAATCCGAGAATGGACGTCAGTGAAAGAATGCCCATGAACACCGGATAATCCCGACCAACGATCGCTTCTAAGCTCAGCCGTCCCATGCCTGGGATTTCAAACACCTGCTCAATAATCACTGATCCGGCAAACATGACGGTCAGAATCCCTCCCATGCCGGTGGCAATAGGAATCAACGCATTTCTAAAAGCATGTCCCCATACCGCCCGGGTAAAACTCCCGCCTTTGGCGACCACCGTTCGGATATAATCCTTGCTGATCTGCTCAATTAAGGAATTTTTCATCAAAAGCGTCAACACGGCAAAATTTCCAACCACATAGCATAAAACCGGCAAAAACATGTGCATAAATATATCTTTAATTCTTCCCGTCAGGGTTAACATATCGTATCCGTCTGAATGGAAACCAGATATGGGAAATATATTCCCCATACCGTCGACGGTTCCGCATAAAAGCATTTTAAGGACCATACCCATTGCAAATGCCGGGATTGCATAACCGACAAAGACGATGATGCTTGAAATTATATCAAACGTCGTATTATGGCGCAGAGCCTTGAAAATACCCAGGGGAATGCACACCAGATAGGACAACAAAAAACCGGTCAACCCGAAAATTATGGATACTTTAAATCTTGCTTTAATCAGTTGCCAGGCGGTTTTATTGGGGAAGCGGTATGACGGCATTTTCATGCCGATGCGATCAACGACCAGCCATTTCCAGTATCGTTTATAAAACGGTTGATCAAATCCGTAATAAGCTTCGATTTGTCTTCGCTGCTTATCCGTGATCGACTGGGCAGAACCGGCACCTGCGCTTATTTCACCGCTTCCGATCCCTTTCATTTGCATAATTGCCTGTTCCACCGGTCCACCCGGGACAAATTGAATGACAAGAAAGCACAAGACGGTAATGCCGATAAATGTTGGAATAATCAACAATAAACGTTTAATAAAATAATCCAGGCGTTCCATTATTCCTTAACCATCCGGTTAATCGTTCAGGTTATAACTAAAAAAGTAGTCTTGACGTTATTTAACTATTTTTATTATTAGATAATTAATGTATTATCAAGGAATATGGCAATCAAATTTTATTTCATGAATTTTGCATAAATAAGCCGGCTGAGCGTTGCTCATTTTTATTGCCAAAGCCCTGTTTTTTTTTAGAACAATTAAAATTAACGACCCAAATAAAGCGACTTATTCCATATCGTGACCACTTCTCCAGACATAAATAATTCGCCCCATGATCCGATAGTGGATTTTGACAGCATTATTTCAGATTATCCCGAACACAATACGGTGGTGGATTTAAACAGTATCGAACGGGTGGCAAACAAAAAACGCCCCAGATTCAATCTGCATTCAATCAGGGCCTATGCGCCGGCTCTCCAACTCATTGTCAGGCTCAGCCTTCCCCTGATGGGCATCCTTTACTTTGCAACAAGTGCCACGCCGCTTTTGGTTCCCCTTTTCATCGTTATTCTGCTATGCCTGCTGTTTCTGTTTTGCCACCTGTATCTTTACCGACAGACAACGAACCTTGTATTTTCAAAAAAATTCATGATATCCGCCAATCAACTGGATATCACCACCGCTCACCTGGCGTGGTTATTAGATCCGGCAACACCGGCACCGATGATGTTACTAATAATCATCGCAGTGGTTGGAAACGGCATTCAGCATGGGTTTACCACTTTCCGCTCACTACTGCAATCGACGGCGCTACTCGCACCGGTAGTGATTATCATTCGCATGCAGTTGCACGGATTTCATTTACTTCCCCTGATTTTTCTATTTCTATGCGCATTTTTCTTAATTTACGCCTATTTCCTGTTCCACCAGATCAATACCATCCAATCTGAAGCTGAAAACCGGTTTACCAGTCTTGAGCTTGACAATTACAAATTAAAACAACTGGGAATGGCGCTTCAAAATGGTGAAGTGAGGTATCGCAACATTTTTGACAACAGCAGCGCAGCAATGGTTCTCATAGAAGACAATATGCTGATCTCTCTTGTAAATGCCAAATTTTTAGAACTTACAAAATATTCTAAAAGTGAATTATACAATAAAAAAAAACTATCGGATTTAATTTACAAAGATGATTTAAAACGCATTCAGCATTTTCATGCCAAAAGACGAAAAATGGGCGGTATTACGCCCACTGAATACGAATGTAAAATGGTTGACAAATTCAAGAACATCAAGCATGTCATTATCCGGTTCAATATCACCCAATGGCATGAACGAATGATGGCCACGATTGAAGATATTACGTCAAGAAAACAGGCAAAATCAGCTCTCATAAGATCCATCAAGAAACTGAGACAAACCGGATCTCGTCTGACAAAAAGCCAAAAAAGATATCAAAATCTTTTTGAAAATACAGGCACCGCCACCATCCTTGTAGAAAAAAACATGCGCATTTCAATGACCAATTCAAAATTCTGCGAATTGACCGGTTTTTCAAAGAATAAAATTACCGGCAAAAAACGATTAAGTGAATTCATTGAGCGTAAAAATTTATACAGAATCAGACGCTTCCATGCAAAGCAGAAAAAAAGGGGACTTCCGCTTCCGACCGAATACGAATGTCTGCTTGTCGATAACAACCGAAGAATGAAACATGTTGTGATGAAAATTTATTCCCCCCAGGGTCAGGAAAGCAGCATTGTTTCCTTTTTTGATATTACAAAACATAAAGAGGCGGAAGCAGCACTCCAGGACGCCCATGAACGTTTAAGAATCGTGTCTGTCATTGATGAGCTGACCCAGGTGGCAAACCGTCGGCAATTCAATGAAAAGCTGAATAATGAGTGGAACCGTCTGAAACGGGAAGGCCTGCCCCTGTCTTTAATTATGTGCGATGTGGACTTTTTTAAATCATATAATGATACGTATGGCCATCAAAACGGCGACCGGTGTCTGCGTTCCATTGCCGATGCCATCTCAAATACGGTGAAGCGGTCAGTTGATATGGTTGCGCGATATGGCGGAGAAGAATTTGCCATCATCATGCCGAACACGGATAGGTATGGCGCATTCGAGATTGCTGAATCGACACGGGCGGCCATTGAACAGCTCCAAATCCCGAATAAAGCATCATCTATCGCACCGTTTATCACATTAAGCCTCGGCATATCAACGATGATCCCTACGCAACATCTTACGCCCGACGCGCTGATAAAAGATGCCGATAATGCCCTTTATGACGCCAAAAAATCAGGACGGAATCGAACCAAGCACGGAGCACAATGCAAATAAGTTCAGGACGCTTGATCTGGGCCAAGGGTTTTGAAACTTGATCGGGTTAATGTTGATGGCTTCGTAAAAAGTCCAAATTCTTTGTTGCGCTGCATTCTTCGTTTCTTCAAAGTACGCTAAGTACGAATCATCACTCAGGATTTGCGCGCCTCGAATTTGGAACTTTTTTCTTTGCCATC
>Ga0307991_1002190_pt1 | contig 13329 bp, 11 predicted proteins | sample EllFjometagen131_FD_203146 | JGI IMG/M metagenome (GOLD analysis project Ga0307991, IMG submission 203146) | Marine microbial communities from Ellis Fjord, Antarctic Ocean - #131 | ecosystem: Environmental > Aquatic > Marine > Unclassified | place: Southern Ocean | collected 2014-10-08
ATCTGATAAGATTAATTTTTATTATTTTTCAAGAGGTTCTGTAACAGAGACGCAGAGTCAATTAGAATACGCTAATAGAGTTGGTTATGTCGATAAAGATACATCAGATATTCTTATCAAAAAACTTGGCCAGATTTACAACGATATTAATAAAATAATAGTCACATTTAGGAACAAGAGGTAATTATTTTCTTTACCTTTACCTCTACCTTTACCTATTAAGCTCGGAGTGTCACAGTGCGTATATTAATAACCGGAATTGCCGGATTTGTTGGGAGTTATTTAGCGGATCTTTTGATTACAAAAAAAGATGTTGCTGTATACGGCACTGATCGCCCAGGTGCTGATACAAGGAATATAGATCATATAAAGAGTAGTATCAAGCTGTATCAGGAATGTGACATCAAGATTAAACGGGATGTAAAAGGCCTCCTTGATAGGGTAGCGCCGGATCATATTATCCATCTTGCCGGGCAGTCATCACCGTTATTATCAATACAATATCCGGAAGAGACTGTGGCGACAAATGTTATCGGACAAGTCAATATTTTTGAGGCACTATCCGCGTTAAGGCTTGGCCCAAAAATTATTATAGCAGGCTCCTGTGACGAATATGGCTTTGTTACTAAAGATAAGATGCCTATACAAGAGAATTGCAAGCTAAGTGCTGGTAGCCTGTATGCTTTAACAAAAGTAGCGCAGGAAGTGCTTGGTATAGGAGTTTATTATAAGCAGGGTTATGATGTTGTGGTGACAAGGCCATTTCATGCTACAGGCCCAAGAAGGCCTGAGAGATTTGTCTGCTCAAGTTTCGCGAGGCAGATAGCGCTGATTGAGAAGAAGAGACAAGAACCCACGATTTCCTTTGGCAATATGGATATAAAGCGGGATTTTGCTGATGTAAGAGATGTGGCGAATGCTTATTGGCTTATTTTAAAAAAAGGAAAGGCCGGTCAGGTATATAATATATGTTCCCAGAGAGCGCGTTCCATAAAAGAGATACTTGGTGTGCTATTATCACTATCAAAGGTAAAGGTAGAGTTGAAGGCTGATCCAGATAGGATGCGTGTAAATGATGCGCCTCTGTTTATCGGGGATTGCTCAAAATTGCGAAAACTGACGAATTGGAAGCCAAAGATTCCGTTTGAACAAACATTGAAGGATTTGTTAAACTACTGGAGAAAAAATATATGAAAAAATTGGGACTGTCCCAACGATAAGACGAATTGTGTGGGTGTGGACTGTCCCATTTTTTCAAAAAGCAGCACAAAAGCGGTGCGGCCAATCCCAAAATAGGATAAAACAATGCAAAAAAGACTGAATAGGCTTATTAATTCACAAAAGGCTAAGATATGTGTAGTGGGTTTAGGGTATGTGGGCCTGCCCATAGCTACTGAGTTCGCGAAAAGAGGCTTCTTTGTCTATGGTTTTGATACACAGGCCTCGAGAGTAAGAAGGCTCAAAGACGCTTCTTCTTATATATCAGACATATCATCTATCCAAATTAAATCCTTAATAAGAAGGAAGGCGCTCACCCCGACTACGGATCAGTCAGTTTTAAAGGACGCGGACGCTGTGATAATATGCGTGCCAACGCCATTAAAGAACAAGAGGACCCCGGACATATCCTATATTGTGAAGGTAACAAAGACAATCACGAAATACCTTCATGCCGGCCAATTGATAGTATTGGAGAGCACTACTTACCCCGGCACGACTAGGGATGTGATGCTGCCGATATTGCAGAAGAAAGGCCTAAGAGAGGGTAAAGATTTCTTTCTTGCCTTCTCACCTGAGAGAATAGATCCGGGAAATAAGAGATATAGTTTTTCCAATATCCCAAAGGTTGTTGGCGGTATAAGCAAGGAAGCGGGAGAACTTACAAAGAGGCTCTATTCAAAGGTTGTCGCGAAGGTTGTATATGTTAGTGGGGCGGAATCAGCTGAGGTGGTAAAGCTACTGGAGAATACATTCAGGATTGTAAATATAGGGCTTATTAATGAGTTTGCCATGCTTTGTGAAAAGTTAGGCATAGATGTCTGGGAGGTTATAGAAGCGGCAAAGACAAAGCCTTTTGGATTTATGCCTTTCTATCCGGGCCCGGGTGTAGGAGGTCATTGCATATCTACTGACCCGCTCTATCTTTCATGGAAGGCCCGGCGTGTAGGTTTTGTGACTAAGATGATAGACCTGGCGTCAAAGACCAATCTCGGAATGGGCCAATATATCTATTCAAAGATAGAGGCCTTGCTTGCCGGCAGAGGAAAAAAAATATCCAAGGCAAAGGTGCTCGTTCTCGGGGTTAGCTATAAAGAAGATATAAAGGACCTGCGTGAGTCTCCCGCAATCAATTTAATAGAGCTGTTGAAGCGCTCTGGAGTTGATACAGCATATTCTGATCCGCATGTACCATATCTTAAGATAAATAGCCTTGATATGAGGACTGTTAAGTGTATTCCAAAGAATATAAGCCGATTTGATATTGTTGTATTAACAACAGGGCACAAGGGCTTTAATTATAAGAAGATAGCAAAAAATTCCAGGCTAATATTTGATACACGCAATGCCTTCGCATCAGCTGGTATAGTAAGGCCAAATATTATTAAACTTTAAAAATACATAATACTTTCAGCCGAAGGCTGATGCGCCTGCGGCGCAAATTCTTAAAACTTAATACCTTTACCTTTACCTATACCTATTAAACAAGGGGGAACAAACATGAGTTTATACCTAGTAACAGGTGGTGCGGGCTTTATAGGGTCAAACATTGTTGAAGAACTGCTTAAGAGAGGCGAGTCAGTCAGGGTGCTTGACAATTTTATCACTGGCTCAAAGAAAAATCTAGAATTTACAACGCAAGACCCCGTAAAGCTTATTCGAAGCAACGGGGCAGGCGCTCAATGCAATACGCAATACGAATTAATCGAAGGCGATATAAGGAGCAAAGAAGATACAAAAAAGGCCTTAAAGGATGTTGACTATGTTATCCATCAAGCCGCGCTTAGGTCTGTACCAAAATCAGTCGATGATCCATTCCTGACAAATGATATAAATGTGCATGGTACCTTAAACCTTCTATATGAGGCAAAAAAAGCTAACGTGAAAAGGCTTGTATATGCTTCGAGTTCTTCTGCTTATGGTAATGTTGAGCATTTTCCGCAGAAAGAGGATTTTAATCCAAGGCCTATCTCCCCATACGGGGTGTCAAAACTTGCCGCTGAGAACTACTGTAACGCGTTCTCTGCTACATTTGAGCTCGAGACAGTATCTTTGCGTTATTTTAATGTATTTGGCCCGCGGCAGAATCCCGAGAGTAAATATTCAGCCGCTATCCCGGCTCTTCTTTCGAGAATGATACATGACAAGTCCCCATTGGTTGACTGGGACGGCAAGCAGTCAAGAGATTTTACATATGTATATAATGTTGTTGAAGCTAATCTAAATGCAGCTACTACGCAAGGTGTTTCAGGCATGGTATTTAATGTTGCGTGCGGTAACTCTGTATCTATTTTGGATATCGTAGGCATGCTCAATAGCATATTAGGAAAAAATCTTATGCCTGAATTTACGCCAAAAAGAGCCGGTGACGTGCGCAAGACTTACGCTGATATAACAGGCCTTCAGGATAAGTTAGGCTTGAAGAGGTTAGTCAATTTTGAGGAGGGGTTGAAAAAGACAGTTGAGTGGTTTGCTAAGAATAAGGAAGTCCTGCTTAAGATATAGATAAAATTCTACTTGACAAGTATAATTTTATCTGATAATATTATACCTAATAGCTATAACATTAGGAGCGGATATGTTGTTTTCAAGAGATATATTATGTGAAATAAAACGGGTGATGCCAAGAGAAGAATATATTATTATTACTGGTGCCAGACAGACCGGTAAAACATCTATACTAATAATGCTTAAAGATTTTCTTGAGCGCAAAGGGCAGAATTGCCACTATCTAAATTTAGAAAATACCGATTATTTGAAACTTTTAAATAGGCACCCGTTTAATATTTTTGAATTGATTCCTGAAGCGAAGACCAGGCAAAATATATTTATCGACGAAATACAGTATCTTGATAACCCAACCAATTTTTTAAAATTACTATATGACGAAAAGCGGGATAAGATTAAAATTATTGCCTCAGGTTCCTCATCCTTTTATATCGATAAAAAGTTTGAAGATAGCCTGGTCGGCAGAAAATTCCTTTTTGAGATTTATACGTTAAATTTCGACGAATTCCTGGTTTTTAAAGAACAGGGCAACTTATTGGACAATAAAGGGAAGAAACTGACTGTTTCTTTAAAAGATAAGCTTAAAATTTTTTGGCAGGAATATATAACATACGGTGGTTATCCAAAGGTGGTTTTGGCAGAGACCAATGAAATGAGAAGAATGCTATTAGAAGATATAGGCACTTCTTATGTAAAAAAGGATATAGTTGATGCTGGTATAAAGAACGGAGAGAAGTATTTCACATTGCTTAAAATGCTGGCAGGGCAAGTTGGCGGGCTTCTCAATTCGCAGGAGTTGTCAAATACTCTTAAAATGGCGCATAAGACAGTTGATGAATATTTGTATGTGATCAGCAAATCATATCATGCGGCTTTTATCAGGCCATGGAGCACTAACTTGCGAAAAGAATTAACAAAAATGCCAAAGATATATTTTTACGATTTAGGCTTAAGGAATTTTTTGCTAGGCAATTATGATAAAATTGACGCTCGTCTGGATAAGGGGAAGTATTCAGAAAATATCGCCTTTAGAGAATTTTTAAGCCGGACAAAGAATATAGATGAGATTAAATTCTGGAGGACTCAGGACAAAAAAGAGATTGATTTTATAATTCACGATAACGCTTTTGAGATAAAATACAATAGGCAGGATATAAAGGGGAGTAAATATAATTTTTTTAAAAAGATGTATCCGGATATAAAATTTAGTTATTTGACTTATGAAAACATGTTAAAAGAATTCTACAAGTGGCGTTAATGTCAATCAACGCAAACGAACCCCTGTCTTTGCGAGCGGCCAATCCCAAGTGTAGACTATCATTATGGTTCTTTCTCATAGTGTTCTACATTCTATGTTCTACGGTTAATACTTTCGCAGAAAGCGAAAGATTTCAAGCCTCAGGCCCATTAAATATCCGCAACGAGATGCCGCTTTATCTCTTTTTTATATCTCCTACCCCTCAGAGCGCGAAGGCCTTAAGCAAGGGTAAGGTTAAGGTGGATGCCTCCTACCATGTCTCTAATGTTATAATACAGCAAAGGCCATGGCCGGCAGTTCAGTTTATCTCTTCAGACGGGGATACAAGCGGGCAGAAAAACAGGGAATGGTATGTTTATATTGATACGGAAGTCAGCAGGTTTGATTTCAACCTATCATACGGCATTTTAGACGGCTTAGAACTTAGCGCGGATGTGCCATACTTTATCTTTTCAGGAGGTTATTTAGACGGTTTTATTGAGGAATTTGAGGCCGCGTTCTCATTTATAAAGACACCTAACGCGCGGGTAGAGAGGCCGCGTTATGGTTACGAGTATGAATTCAGGAACAGGGGAAAGCCTATTATAGAAGACTACTCTAAGCCGGATGGCTTAGGCGAGATATCAGTCTACTTAAAATGGCAGGCATTAAAAGAAGAGGGCCTTTATCCATCAGCCTCGTTAAGGGCGGGCGTAAAACTTCCAACAGCGTCTAATGACCTTTTAGGCAGTGATAAATATGATTACGCCTTAAGCCTACTGCTTGATAAGAGGGTCTTTGACAGATTGAGTCTGTATTTTAATATAAGTTATATCAAGATTGGCCAACCTGATATAACGGGCGCGTTGTATGGTTTTGATAATAATATGTGGCATGGAGTAGCGGGCTTTGAGTTTTTTTTTACCAATAAGACATCTATGATATTTCAGGCAGTGGCTAACACGACTGTTTATGATTATTCAGGAATGAGCCCTAATGGTGGCGTAACCAGTGTATGCAAGGACCCTGTTGTATTGACGTTAGGTTTTAACCATAATTTTAATGATAAGATATCATGGCAGGTAGCTATGAATGAGAATACCAATAGCGCGGCACCGGATTTTGGTTTGTTTACGGGCCTTAAAATCAAGGTGTAGGTGAAGCAGGGGTAAAGAATTAAGTTGCAAGTATTAAGTTTCTTTTTGTAATACTTAATACTTAATTCTTACAACTTAATACTTAATCAAAGGGAGTGACAATGCGTATATTATTGACCGGCGGTGCGGGTTTTATCGGTTCAAACTTAAGTGATCTGTTAATAAAAGAGGGCCATAGTGTAATATGCATGGATAATCTTATTACAGGCAAGAAGAGCAATATAGAGCACCTGCTTGATAACACTGATTTTGAATTTATAGAACATGATGTTACTAAATATATTGATATAAAAGAGAAGATTGATTATGTATTGCACTTTGCCTCACCGGCAAGCCCTGTAGATTATCTCAAATATCCTATTAAGACATTAAAGGTAGGTTCATTAGGTACGCATAATGCCTTAGGCGTTGCCAAAGAGCATAAGGCCAAGTTTTTTTTGGCATCAACAAGTGAAGTTTATGGAGACCCTTTAATAAATCCACAGCCTGAGGCTTACTGGGGCAATGTTAATTGTATAGGCCCACGTGGAGTTTACGATGAGGCTAAGCGCTTTGCTGAGGCGATTACCCTGGCATATCATAGGAGCCACGGGGTAGATACTAAGATAATCCGTATATTTAATTCATACGGACCAAAAATGCGTGATCACGATGGCAGGGCGATACCAAATTTTATAGATCAGGCGCTTAGAAATGAACCCCTGACAGTATATGGTGATGGCTTGCAGACCAGAAGTTTTTGCTATGTAACTGATTTAATAGCAGGTATTTACAAACTTATGCTATCTGATTTAAATGAGCCTGTAAATATCGGAAATCCAAATGAGAGGAGCTTATTAAGTCTGGCGAAGAAGATAATAGAGCTGACAAATTCAAAGAGTACTATAGAATATAAGCCATTGCCTACAGATGACCCTAAGGTAAGAAGGCCTGATATAACAAAGGCAAAGGCTAGGTTAGCCTGGCAGTCTGTTGTATCGCTTGACGATGGCCTTAAAAAGACAATAGACTGGTTTAGCAACTCTTAATATATGTTCGCCCTGAGAAAAAAACGGGACTGTCCCAACGATAAGACGAATTGCGTGGGTGTGGCCCGCCCCGTACCAAATTTTGCTAACCTACGTTTGCTTGTAAATTTGGTTCGGTGGACTGTCCCATTTTTTCAAAAAGCAGCTCCACGAGCGGCCAATCCCAACACGGCACCGTTCTTGCAACACTGCGCCATTTTTTACTCAGCCGTACTGGGAAATTTACTTGACTTTTTCCGAGTACGGTATATACTTTAATTATGAAGAATAGAAACCTATATAAAGGCATATGGGACCAACTATCATCTGATAAATCCCTAATTATGCTAGCAGGCCCTCGTCAGTCAGGGAAGACTACTTTTGCGCGGGATATTGTTGCAAAAGATTTCTCTGATACTGTTTATTTTAATTGGGACATTTCAGAGGATAAAAGACGGCTTATAGATGACCCTGTATTTTTTTCAAAAGTACCGCGCAGCAGAGTATTATCTAAACCCCTTGTTATTTTAGATGAAATCCATAAATACCGTAATTGGAAAAACTACCTTAAAGGAGTTTATGATCAGTTTTCGAGAGAGTACCAATTTCTTGTTACAGGCAGCGGGCGTTTAGAATTTGCGCGTAAAGCAGGAGATTCGCTGGCAGGCCGCTTCCTCAAATTTCATATATTTCCATTTACGCTGGCTGAGCTTTCACCAAGCAGAAAAAGTTTAGAAGACTTTACAGATAATCCTCTAGGGGATTTCGATGTTATATCGGCAGGTAAGTCAAGGCAGGCCTTTGAATCTCTTTGGGAGCTGAGCGGCTTTCCGGAGCCTTTTATAAACGGTAAAAAGGCTTTTTGGAGAGCATGGTCTATGTCATATGGCCAGCAGATTATCAGAGATGATTTAAGGACAATTGCTGATATACGAAACCTTGACTTAGTTGAAACTCTTTTTGCGCTTGTGCCCTCAAGAGTAGGCAGCCCCTTGTCTATAAACAATCTGGCAGGGGATTTACAGGTTGCTTTTGATACTGCGAAAAACTGGCTTATGCTTTTCGATGCTTTCTACCTAACTTTCCGTATGAGTCCCTGGACCGCAAAGATATCAAGGAGTATTCTTAAAGAGAAAAAGATTTATCTATTTAATTACCCTGTTATAGAAGATGATTCTGCGCGTTTTGAAAACTTAGTTGCATTAGAATTCTTAAGGGCGGTTGAGATCTGGAATGATTATGGGTGGGGAAAATTTAGCATACATTATCTCAGAAACAAAGACAAGCAAGAGGTTGATTTTCTTATTGCAAAAAATAACAAACCGTTTTTATTAGCAGAGACAAAGATAACAGATGATAGCCCTGCCGCAAATCTTCTTAGCTTTCAAAATGTTTTAGATGTACCTGCCCTTCAGCTCGTGAAAAAAGAGGGGGTAAATAAGGTTTACAGAAACGGTAAGAATAATGTTTTAGTTGTTACTGCTCACCGCTGGCTTTCATCATTACCATAATTTTTTGCCTCTGCCCCGTAACTAAACATTACAGTTTTTGCGAGGGAGCCCTTCGACTTGGTTCGACTACGTACATTCGCTTCATTCAGTACTCCCTGCGGTCGCTCACCACAAGTCGCCCAGGGTAGACTCCGCGACCGCGGCAATCTTAATCAGCAGCTTACCCCAATTTTAGGGGGGGGGCACAACATATGCTACCATCTCTGATGATAATCTAAATTAAGCTTGACTTTACTTTAGATTTAATATAAAATAAATAACAATTGATACGATATTTTTTTAAGGATCGAAAGGGAAGGCTCATGCCGAAGAAAATTTACAAAAGGGAAATTGTTAACGAGATAAAGAAGTATTTAGGCAGTGAAGAAATCATTGTTTTGCATGGCGCAAGGCAGGTTGGAAAAACCTGTATTTTATATTACTTAAAGGATTATCTAAAAAAGACCGGTAAAATTACCCATTATCTTGATTTGGAGGATTCTCGTTATGTCAAGATTTTAGATTCTGGAACAAAAGAGTTTATAAATTATCTCCGCGAAGAAGGCATAATCGGTGATTCCAATAAATCAGTTAAAGACAAAGTATTTGTTTTTATTGATGAAATTCAGTATCTAAAAGACCCCTCGTCCTTTCTAAAATTAATGGCTGATCATAACAAAAATATAAAATTAATTGTTTCAGGTTCATCCAGTTTTAATATCAGAAAAAAATTTAAAGATTCCTTAGTAGGAAGAACGGTGGATTTTGAAATTTTCAGCCTGTCTTTTAAAGAGTTCTTATTATTCAAGAATTACCCCTTCGATAAAGAAAAAATTTTCACAGAAAAAAAAATCAACGAATTAAGACAATTATTTAGCGAATATATTCTTTACGGCGGTTACCCAAAAATTGTATTAACTGCAGAAATTTACAAAAAAGAAAAACATCTCCAGCAGATAATTGATACTTATATTAAAAAGGATATTAGGGATTTAGCCGAGATAAAGGACATCAATAAATTTAACAAGCTTTTAGAGGCGCTGTCCTTCCAAAGTGGGAATTTATTGAATGTTACAGAATTATCCAATACATGCAATATTGCCAAGCAGACTGTGGAAAAATATTTGTTTTTTCTAGAAAACACATATATATTAAAATTAGTCCGGCCATACAGTAAAAATATCCGGTCAGAATTGTTCAAAGTACCAAAGATTTATTTCTACGATACCGGTTTGATGCAGATGCTGTGGCTTAAAGGTCTGCAAAAAGAGATTATAGGCAATGTTTTTGAAACAGCTATTTTTTCTGAGCTGGTAAAAAATTACGGCAAGGGTAAGATTTTTTACTGGAGGACAATCGACAAAAAAGAGATTGATTTTATTTTAAGAATAAAAAACAGGATTTTACCGATTGAGGCGAAATTAAATTTTGAGCAAGTTAAATTAACCGCTATAAAATATTTCAATAAATACTATAAATTGAAGAACTGCAGAATAATAGGGCTAAAAGGATGTAGGAAAAATAAATCCTACATTTACCCCTGGAGCCTGTGACAATCTTAAACATTGCAGCCATAGAAAAAATCGGGACTGTCCCAACGATAAGACGAATTGTGTGGGTGCGGACTGTCCCATTTTTTCATCCCCCTGTCTTTGCGAGAAGGCCCGATGTTGCGCTTATGCCGACGAAGCAATCCCAACTGTCCCATTTTTTCAAAAAGCAGCCCCAAAGGGGGCAAAGCAACCCCAATTGCCCCATTTTTTCATAAAGTATCCGCGAACAGCCCATCCCAGCACGGCACCGTTTTTGCAAGTCTGCGCGTGCCATTCTTATTGGCATATAGGGAGATTATGGTATCCTGTATCTATAGAAAAATGAACGATAATCCTTTGTGAGGGTATTATGAATATAAAAAAGAGAAAGCGTCTCGGGGAGAAAGAAATCGAGGTTATTTCCCGTCTTTCTTACAAGAAGAAACGCGTTGTTACCAAAGAAGACTTGAATGCACTTTTCAAGTTTGATAACATCGAACGTAATAAGATTGTCTATCAATTGAAAAAGAAAGGGATTTTTTCTACTATTAAAAGAGGGATATATGTTTTTTCGCCTCTTGAGTATGGTGAAGGAGGAGCGGCTATAAATGAAATGCTCATCCCACGACAATTCTTTCCGCGAAACAATTATTATATTGGTTCTTCCACGATGTACAGCTACTACAATTTGACGGATCAGCTTTTTCAGGTGGTGTATATTTTGAATACTTCATTACAACAGAGAAAAAAGAAAATATGCGGTATTATATTTAATTTCTTACGAATTCAGGAAAGCCGGATGTACGGTCTTGAGAAAATTAGTATTGAAGGCAAAAAAGTAATAATTAGCTCGTTAGAACGCACACTGGTGGATCTGGTGTATTTTAATAAGCCGGTTGGCGGCATTAAAAGCGCCCTTGAAATTCTCAAACGTGAGCTCAAGAAGGATCGTTGCGATATCAAGAAGTTTATCCGTTTCGCGGTAAAATTCCCCAATATTAAAACTCGTAAAAGGATCGGAGTCTTACTGGAAGAAATGGGCTATTCCGATAGAGATCTCGCACCTCTCGTTAAAAGCGTAAAGGATACAGCAATTAGTTCATTCACCGGTTCGTACAAAGGCAAGCTTAATAAGAGGTGGAGGGTTATTATCAATGATTCACAAGGATAGAGATCAATTCATTGATGTTTTAAATATGACGGTTCAACGCACTGGATTCCGGGCGGCGCTTCTTGAGAAAGATTATTATCTAACACTGATCCTTTCTCGGATCAATGAACTTTCAGAAAATCTTATCTTTAAAGGTGGAACGTGTCTTAATAAGGTTTATTACTCTTATTATCGTTTAGTGGTAATCGGCGCAAATTAATACAGCCGGTTAAGGATAAACTCGAGAAATTTGCCAAAAACCTCGCGGCAACCCCAACTGCCCCATTTTTTCAAGAAACAGCCCCAAAAGGGCGAAGCAATCCCAACTATTCCATTTTTCCAACTGTCCCATTTTTTGCACAAAAAAGAGCTCAATTGATAGCTCCTACTCATACTATCACGATATATTTTATACTTGACTTTATAAAATATCGTATTAAAATATAACTATGATTACAATAAAGAGAAAACTATTAAAAGATCTCATATCTCACCTTGATGCTAAGGAGATATCATTGATTATCGGACCGAGGCAGGCAGGTAAGACCACTCTTATGAATTTCTTAAGAGAGCATTTAGATAGACAAGGTCAAGATACATTATTCTTAAATCTCGATACTGAAATGGATAGCCAATATTTTTTATCCCAACAGCATCTAATAGATAAGATTAAATTGGAATTTGAGGATAAGAGGGGATATGTTTTTATTGATGAGATACAAAGAAAAGAGAACGCGGGAATTTTCTTAAAAGGAATTTATGATTTAAACTTGCCGTATAAATTTATTGTATCTGGTTCAGGCAGTCTTGAATTAAAAGAGAAGATTCATGAGTCATTGGTTGGCAGAAAACGTGTTTTTGAGCTTAATACTGTATCATTCGAAGAATTTGTAGATTTTAAAACAGATTATCGTTATGAGGATAGACTGGATGAATTTTTTAATGTAGAGTCGGAGAAGGCTTTAGGTTTTCAGGCAGAATACATGAATTTTGGTGGTTATCCAAAAATAGTTCTTGAAGAAAATCCAGAAGAGAAGATAAAGATAATCGATGAAATATTTCACAGCTATCTGGAGAAGGATATATCGTATCTTTTAAGGCTTGAAAAGATAGAATCTTTTAAATCATTAATTAAAATTATCGCTAGTCAAGTCGGACAACTAGTTAATCATTCTGAACTTTCATCTACAGTAGGCCTCGCGCTTCAAACAATAAAGAATTATCTCTGGTACGCCGAGAAGACATTTGTGATTGGAAGATTAACCCCCTATTTTAGCAATATCAGAAAAGAGATTACGAAATCTCCCATATATTACTTTTACGATATAGGATTAAGAAATTACCCATTAGGATTATTTGGAAGGCCGCTCAATCCAAATGATTTAGGCCAGATTTTTGAAAATTTTGTTTATAATATTCTAAAAGAAAAGTACAGGTATAACGCGGCTTCTCTGCATTTTTGGCGTACAAAAGATAGAGCAGAGGTAGATTTTGTAATAGATTCAGGTAATAGCCTATTACCGATAGAGGTAAAATACAAAAAGATGAAACAGGTAGAAATTAAACGGCCTTTGCGAAATTTTATAGAAATGTATAAACCCGAAAAGGCCTTTATAGTAAATTTAAGTTTAGAAGAGACAACAGCTGTGGGAAAAACAGAGGTTATAACCATGCCGTTTTGGAAGTTACTGGCAGAGGATAATTTTTAACATTTTATTAACACTACTCTCTTGATCATAATCCACCGCCTGCTCCGCGAAAAAATCGGGACTGTCGCATTTTTTCCATCTTACCATCTCTGATGATAATCTAAATTAAGCTTGACTTTACTTTAGATTTAATATAAAATAAATAACAATTAATACGATATTTTTTTAAGGATCGAAAGGGAAGGCTCATGCCGGAGAAAATTTACAAAAGGGAAATTGTTAACGAGATAAAGAAGTATTTAGGCAGTGAAGAAATCATTGTTTTGCATGGCGCAAGGCAGGTTGGAAAAACCTGTATTTTATATTACTTAAAGGATTATC